>ENA-OQJH01000367-OQJH01000367.1-human-gut-metagenome-genome-assembly--contig:-NODE-367-length-25740-cov-2.805528_pt1 | contig 25740 bp, 30 predicted proteins | sample MGYA00242597_ERZ504763 | MGnify/ENA primary metagenome ERZ504763 (study PRJEB26092, sample SAMD00036359) | human gut metagenome | host: Homo sapiens | study: EMG produced TPA metagenomics assembly of...
GATGATACAATATAGCAGCCAGACAATGTGATGCAGGTATAGACGTTTAGTATTTCCTGAATGATGATTGCTTTGCAACTGTTTCAGAAGAATAAGGGCAACAATGATTGCCGTAGGAGCAAATCAAAGATATTGGTAATGGCAATAGGGATGGAATGATATCTGTTAATTCCCATTATCAGGTAATTCAGCATAAAGGTGATGGCCAGCAGAATGACGGGTCTGTTTATGCATATGAAGATAAAAGCGTGGCAAAAGGTATGAACCCTATTGCAACTCCTATGGAGGGCTTCATGTTGAGGGCTGTCCATAGGCATAAGCACAGTCCGATAATGAAGCTGGCCAGAATTTGACCTGTATGGGTTATATTTATTTCTTTTGCTATCATTATCTATTTTCCTTTGTATTCAATGGCGGTCAGTCCGAGTTGGAACAGCCTGTATTCCATATTCTTAAAGTTCGTGTAAGGAGGTAATTGTCCTGTAAAGTCTTCCACTGTATTTCTGTCTGCTTGTGTCAGATAGAAAAGGAGGGGTACTTCTTTTTGTTTAACTTGTAACAAATGCTCATACAGTGCCTGATCCGTATTTTTCCAAGTACGGTTGGCACGGACAACCAGCAGATTGATGGATGCTTCATTTAACAAAGCCGGAGGCAGAGGATTGCTTTTCAGGACCGGGTGTTCGATTAGAAGAATTTCATCCTTTTCCAGATCGGGACATAGTTCTTTCAAATTGTTTGCCTGTACATATTGGCTATCTTCGCTTAGAAAATCTTCATCGTATGTAATGCGGCGGACGTTTAAGCCGATGTTGCTCCAATATTCCTCTATCAGGCGGGCGACATGGGTCTTTCCGTCTTTCTCTTCTGTACTTAACAAATTGATAACTCGCTGTTCCTGTGTATTTAGATGAGGCAATAAAGCGGTGCTGAGTTGCTTGACGGCCATTTCGTTTATGGCTTTATTATAACGTCTGTATCTTAACTTGCTTTCTTTAGGATATGCGCCGATAACTGTTCCTCCGGTGATTCGTTCTGTACGTATTTTGTCTCTGAGGGTACGGTCCAGTATTTCGATAATCAGAAAATAACCAATGATGAAAAGTAAAGTACCAGTATGGATGCAAGTATAATCATGCGTGCATTGGTGGGGGAGGAGGTCAATGGAAACAGGGGCGGGTTCATGATTTTTAATGAAGCCGAAGTCATTTCCAGATTCTTTTGTCGCAAGATGGCTGCATTTAAGGCCCCCATGGTAGACATATAGTTGCTTTCCACAAAGCCGATATGCCTTTCTTTCCGGCCCAGGGTGGCGCCGATGGGGGAGAAATAAAGGAAATCTTCATTTAAATTCTCTCTCATTATATCTCGTGCTTCCATTTGGGCTTTAGTTTTTTCGGCAAGGACTATTTGGTCAAGCCACTGCTGATGAGTGTCTCATAAGATACATTGTTTGTACTTGCGGCTTCAGCACTTAGTTTCAGGGCGAGATCGTTGATGTTTTGTTCGGCGTTACTTAACATGTTTTTTTGTTCTTCCAGCTTTTTCCGGTTCTTTTTCGTCCGGAGTGATTTCCATGGTTGAGATCTGGGTGTTCAATTGGGACATTTGATGGAGTTTGTCCATAAACTCATTGTTGGTACGGATCAATTTGGCCACATCACCTAATTTATATTCATAGAAATCGATCAACGCCTTACTGGTAGAGTAATTGACAAGTAAATCATTGTCCATCATCCGGTAAGCAGCGTCCATGCTTGCCACTTGTTTGGTTTGTTCTCCGTAGTTGATGATGCGGTTTTCTATATTGTACTCGATTAAAGAATCCTCGGCGGCAGTCAGCATTTTGCCTAATCTGGCCAGTTCTTCTTGAAAGAACTTGATAACATTGTCTGTTTCTCCATAGCGTAGTTCATGGTATTGTTTGACAAATTCTTCATTCAGTATCTCAAGTGTGTTATAAGCTATTCCCGGATCGTTGGCACTATAAGCAATCTCGATCATATCGCTGTTTCCCAACCTGGCTACTTTTATATGTTGTGAGAGTAGAGGTACGCTGAAATAAGGGTGGGTATAATTGAGTAGTTGGTAGATAAAATTATTGATGGACGGGCGTTCAAAAGCTACCAGATTATGATAGGTTTTCTCTTCGTTTTGCTTGTCTATCAATGCCTGTAACTCTCGTGGAATACCGGAAACTAGCTGCTGGTAATGTATGGCTGAAATATAACTGGTGTTTCTTTCGGCATCTCCATAAACCAAACAGCGGGCAAGCAGTTTCAGAGATACTATTTTCAGTGTGCGTTCCGTCGTAATGATATTCATTAAATTACTCATGTGCACAGTGGCATTTCTGGTATCGGTGGCATCTACGTTGTATCCGGAGATGATTCCTGTAAAGATGGTGGTTTTCACATCATACGTTTTTTCCAGACTTCTGGTAAGGAACCACGCTATGATACCGGCTATACATGGAAATATAACCATCCACCAACGGATACGATAGATAAACTTGATTATATATTTAAATAATTCCATGTTTCTTATTCCTTTTTGTCTTTTTTCTTACTTTGCCTCTTGTTTTCTTCCTGTTCCTGTATCGTTGTTTCTTGAACGTCCTTTTCTCCTTGTATGGTCAAGATGGGGGTGTGGGAGATTATTTCAAGGGTCAGCAGTTGGTCGTTAATAGTAGAGCGTAGTAAGGCAAAGTCTTGATTAGCGGCAAATTCCTGCTCTTTAGTCTTGGCCACATCATGAATAGAGGTACGTCTGTTTCTATATTCCTGTTCTGCAACAGCCGATGCACCTTTATATAAAGCTATATTTTCAGCTGATCTTTGCAATGTTTCTATATTAGATAAAATCTGAACATATAAATGAGCTATTTGTATTTTAAGAGTTTCGTATGCTTCCTGTTTTCTTAACTCGGCAATATCCACTTGGATTCGCTGGCGCTTGATTCCTCCCCGGAGGTCGAACAGCTTTTCAAAAGGAATACTGATGCCGCCTCCCACGTTCCACGAAGTTTGTTCTGTACCTACATACCTGTAAATAAGTGGGGTGTTGACATCCGTATTGCTGGCCACATTGTCTGCTATACCGTAAGAAGCACTTCCGCCGGCTTGGATAAACCCCAGCCAGTTCCTTTTCTCTTTCGATAGTAACTTTTTCTGTAACAGTTTCTCTTTCTCTAAAATCTGTAAGCTTGGAGTGCTGCGTGCATTCTCATAAAGGACACTTAACGGAGGCAGCTTTATCTTCGCATAATCCACATTCATATTCCCCAATATATCATCTTGTGTCACAAGAGGTTGCTGTACCGGTTGTGTTTGTTGTTCTTCCTGTTGTGCGCTTAAGTGATGGATAGAACAATACATACAGATGACAAAAAAGACATACTTTATCCATATAATAAATCCCCTTTTTATTCCTAAAACAAATTATTTAAACATCTCCTTTTTGGACAAAAGCTGTCAAAGTCTTGAACAGGATTTTCATATCCAGAAAAAAGGAGAATTCTTTACCGTATTTCAAATCTAATTCTTTGCGTTCTTTAGCGGATAATTTTCCGGCATCCCCCCGCTTTTCTACCTGCCACAAACCGGTCAGCCCGGCAGGCGCCATGAAGCGTTCGATACTTTCATCGTTTGTCAGACGTTCGGCTTCATAGAGTGGAAGAGGACGGTTACCCACCACAGACATATCGCCTTTCAATATGTTGACCAGTTGAGGTAGCTCATCCAGGCTGTATTTTCGTAAAACGCGTCCTACTTTGGTGACTCGCGGGTCTTTTTCTATTTTTATGAAAGGACTTTCATCCAGTGCGTTTTGTTTGGAAATGAACTCTTCTTCCGGAATGATGAAGTCATCGGAAACCAGCATTCCGCCATTATCTATAACACCGTCATCTCCAAATATCAGCCTTCTAATTCTTCCATCGAGAAATCTTCGGTAATCTCCGGAATACCTTCCGGCAGGTATTGGTTCTGACCGGAAAGGTCTTTCAGTTTTTTATCGGCGTCCGTATACATGGAACGGAACTTCAGGAAATTAAAAATGGTATAATTCGTTCCTACCCTTTTGGATTTGTAAATAACAGGTCCTTTGCTCTCCAGACGTATGGCTATGGCAGTCAGCAGAAAGACTGGTGACAGAAAAACTAATGCTGTACCGGAGAAAAGAATATCGAAGCAGCGCTTCCATTGGGGAAGGATAAAATGCCTGACGTCTTTTTTCTTCCGGTTATGTGCATATAGCAGTTCCTGCCGTTTATTGATGATGTCTATTTTCTGCCTTAACTGGGCGGTGGTGATGTGCAAACTGACGGTATCGTTTATTCCGCTGTTCAGATAGACTTTGCTGGCTTCGGGACTCAGCCTGTCCGTAATGAGTACGACATATGCTGATAGAACTTTTTTCTAAAAGCACCGACCTGTTCAATATCTCCGTTCATCTCCCCTTGTTCGTGAAGGACAATGATGTTCTCACGTACTTTCAGCCTGACACAAATTGTAATGGCATCCTGGTAGTTTTGGGCATAAATCATCTGGACATTTTCGAGCTTGCTGAATTTGCGCAAAAATCCTTGTTCTTTCCTATATAAAGCAGAAAGGTCATGCTGATTTACTCAATAATTTTCTTAATTCTTACTTTTAACTCCATGGGATTGAAAGGTTTGACAATATAGTCTTCCGCGCCTTCTTGTAACAGGCGGATGCGCTCTGTGGTACTGTCTTCGCTGCTTAGCATAATCACCGGAATGTGTTTGAATAGCTGATTGGATTTTATCCATTCCAGAAACTCGTCTCCACGCATTTCGGGCATACGGATATCTGATATAATCAAATCTGGTATGTTACCTTCCTGAAGCCATTTTACTCCTTCGATGCCATTCGGTAACCAAATACAATCATAATCACTGGCCAGATAGATTGAAAGGACTTTTGCAATTGCTATTTTGTCGTCCAAGACCAAAATTTTCTTTCTCATAGAGTAATCTTTAGATTTTAATGGGCAAAAGTAAAGAAAATTATTGTGAATAAACAACTTTATTCTATTAATTTTTTGGCGTAAAGATTGCTTTTTTTTAACCAAACGTCTGAAATAGGAGATTGAATGGAATAAAAGTCCTTTGGAAAAAGGAAAAAAAAGAAGACGAGACAATTCCTGTATATTATATATTGTAGTGTATATGATAAGGTTAAGATATCATATTGTATAATAGATGATATTTATTATATTGAAAAATAGTGTTTTAGAACATAATAAAAATAAATATATTGTTTTGTATAATTCAAAAAATAGTATTTATCTTTGCTGCCGGAAATGATAAAAGCCATATTACTATGTCGGAAATAAACCAGACGATTAATTTACATGTATCTGTGGACTGTGTGCTGATTGGTTTTGATGGAGAGCAGTTCCGTGTCCTGTTGGTAAGGCAGGTGGGGAAACAGTCCGAAGACGGATATAATAACATGAAATTGCCGGGTAGCCTTATCTATGACGATGAGGATCTGGATGAGGCGGCCAAACGAGTGTTGAATGAGCTGACGGGACTGAAGAATGTGAAGCTGACACAGTTTAAGGCGTATGGATCGAAAAACCGTACCCGTAACCCTAAGGATGTGTTGTGGCTGGAACGTTTTCATCGTTTGGACGAGAAGAAAATAGACCGCATTGTGACTATCGCTTATCTGACATTGGTGAAGATTGACAGACGGTTCGAACAGCTGTCTGATAAATACGATGCTTGCTGGACGCCTGTGACGGAGGTGAAAAGCCTGGCGTTCGATCATTTCCAGATTTTGCAGGATGCATTGGTACATATACGCCATTATGTGGAATATGCCCCTTCCGTAATGTTCGACTTGCTTCCCCGGAAGTTTACGGCAGCCCAGTTGCGGACTGTCTATCAGTTGATTTATGATAAGGTGTTTGATGTAAGGAACTTCCATAAGAAGATAGCGTTGATGCCATATGTAGTACCTTTGGAGGAAAAACAGGTAGGCGTATGCCACAGGGCGGCACGCTTCTATAAGTTCGATCGTTCAATATATAATAAGTCGGGAACGAAGTGATAACAGACAGATAACTTTAGCCTTGTTGTGATTGCTGTGAGAATACTCCGCCTGGTCGTTTCGGGGAATCGGTACATGCTTTGGGATTCTTCACCGGCCTTTCCTTGGAAGGATAATGCTGATAAGCATCGGGACAGAGACTATTATTTTTAAATTCTTAAATTTTCAATTTAAATGTACCTATTAGGTTATGATATTGGCAGTTCGTCGGTAAAGGCGAGTTTGGTAAATGCAGAAACCGGAAGTGTGTCTCTTCTGCATTCTTCCCTAAAACAGAGGCTGCTATTATGGCTGCCGCCCCGGATGCTGAGCAGGATCCGCAAAATTGGTGGGAAAATCTGAAATTGTCAACTCAGGCTGTCATGGCCGGGAGTGGGATCGGTCCGGATGGAATTGCCGCTATCGGTATCTCTTATCAGATGCACGGACTGGTTTGTGTGGATAAAGGGCAAAATGTATTACGTCCGGCTATTATATGGTGTGATTCACGGGCGGTTCCATACGGGCAGAAAGCGTTTGAGGCATTGGGGGAAACGCAATGTCTTTCTCATCTGCTGAACTCTCCGGGAAATTTTACCGCTTCCAAACTGGCATGGATTAAAGAGAATGAGCCTGCTGTGTACGAACGTATTTATAAAATAATGCTGCCCGGCGATTATATCGCTATGAAACTGACAGGGGATATTTGTACCACGGTGTCCGGTTTGTCCGAAGGGATGTTCTGGGATTTTCAGGCAAATGATGTCGCGGGCTTCCTGATGGATTATTATGGATTCGACCGTTCGCTGATAGCTGATATCAAACCGACTTTTGGCGAGCAGGGGCGTGTAAATGCATGGGCTGCCAAAGAATTGGGCCTGAAAGAGGGAATTCCTGTAACCTATCGCGCCGGAGACCAGCCTAATAATGCTTTGTCGCTCAATGTGTTCAATCCGGGAGAGATTGCTTCTACGGCAGGAACATCGGGAGTGGTATATGGCGTGAACGGTGAGGTAAATTATGATCCGAAATCCCGGGTGAATACTTTGCCCATGTAAATCATACCGCTGAGCAGACCCGTCTGGGAGTGTTGTTGTGTATCAATGGTACCGGTATATTGAATTCGTGGGTGAAACGTAATGTGGCTCCCGAAGGTATTTCTTACAGTGATATGAACAGGCTGGCGGCACAGGCTCCTGTCGGCAGTGCCGGAGTAAGTATTCTTCCTTTTGGTAACGGGGCGGAGCGTATGCTGGAAAATAAAGAGACAGGATGCTCTATATGTGGAGTTAATTTTAACTTGCATGGAAAGCAGCATATTGTTCGTGCCGCACAGGAAGGGATCGTGTTCTCGTTTAAATACGGTATTGATATCATGGAGCAGATGGGTATCCCTGTACAGAAGATTCATGCCGGACATGCCAATATGTTTCTCAGTCCTATTTTCCGCGAAACATTGGCGGGAGTGACAGGGGCTGTAATCGAACTGTATGACACGGATGGATCGGTGGGCGCCGCCAAGGGGGCCGGCATAGGCGCGGGTGTTTATAAAGATAACAACGAGGCATTTGCCACATTGGAAAAATTGGAGGTGATAGAGCCTGATGTGGCACAGCGCACTGCTTATGATGATGCGTATGCCCGCTGGAAATCTAATCTGGAGAGAGCGATGGCTGCCTTTTAAGGACCTTCGGATAAAGAAATGGCTATCCGCTTGCGTGTTGAAAAAAGATAGTAGATAAATTAGAACAAGTTATTAAATAAGTAAAGAATTATGGCTACAAAAGAGTATTTTCCCGGTATAGGAAAGATTAAATTTGAAGGTAAGGAAAGTAAGAACCCGATGGCGTTCCGTTATTATGATGCTGAAAAGGTAATAAACGGCAAGAAGATGAAAGACTGGTTGAAGTTTGCTATGGCATGGTGGCATACTTTGTGTGCCGAGGGCGGTGACCAGTTTGGCGGCGGAACAAAGAAATTCCCTTGGAACGGCGATGCCGATAAGGTGCAGGCTGCCAAGAATAAGATGGATGCCGGCTTTGAATTCATGCAGAAAATGGGAATCGAATATTATTGTTTCCATGATGTGGACTTGTGTGAGGAAGCCGATACAATCGAGGAATATGAAGCGAATCTGAAAGAGATAGTTGCTTATGCCAAACAGAAACAGGCTGAAACCGGAATCAAATTGTTATGGGGCACGGCAAATGTTTTTGGTCATGCACGCTATATGAACGGTGCTGCTACAAACCCCGAATTTGATGTGGTTGCCCGCGCTGCTGTCCAGATAAAGAACGCTATTGACGCTACCATCGAACTGGGTGGCTCCAATTACGTGTTCTGGGGTGGACGTGAAGGGTATATGTCTTTATTGAATACAGATCAGAAGCGTGAGAAAGAACATCTGGCTCAGATGTTGACCATCGCTCGCGATTATGCCCGGAGCAAAGGATTTACAGGTACTTTCCTGATTGAGCCCAAACCGATGGAGCCGACTAAGCATCAATATGATGTGGATACCGAAACTGTGGTAGGGTTCTTGAAAACTCACGGACTGGACAAGGATTTCAAGGTGAACATTGAAGTGAATCATGCTACGTTGGCTGGTCATACATTTGAACATGAACTGGCTGTTGCGGTAGATAACGGAATGTTGGGATCTATTGACGCTAACCGTGGCGATTATCAGAACGGATGGGATACAGACCAGTTCCCTATCGACAATTACGAACTGACCCAGGCCATGATGCAGATTATCCGCAACGGCGGTTTGGGTAATGGCGGTACCAACTTCGATGCCAAGACACGTCGTAACTCTACTGATCTGGAAGATATCTTTATCGCCCATATTGCAGGTATGGATGCTATGGCGCGTGCATTGGAAAGTGCTGCTGCTTTGCTTAATGAATCTCCTTACTGCAAGATGTTGTCAGACCGTTATGCTTCATTCGACAGTGGCAAAGGTAAAGAATTTGAAGAAGGCAAGCTGACACTGGAAGATGTAGTGGCTTATGCTAAGCAGAATGGTGAGCCCAAGCAAGTAAGCGGTAAACAGGAATTGTACGAAGCCATCGTCAATATGTATTGCTGATCCGGCCGGGCGGTATTGCACAAGTTTTACCCTTGCAGACCTTTTTTAAATAAGGAGGGCTGTGCAATGAAGTCTGAATGAATTCTGCTAACGGATGATTAAAGAATAAACGGCTGTACACCGTCAGGTGGCAGCGTTTTTATATTTGTTAGAGGGATATTTTATGAAATAATACTCGCCTATATCGAAAATAATATCTACCTTTGCGGCTGCTAAATTACTAAGTTTATTGAATTTATATGATAAAAAAACTATTATCCGTACTGGTCTTAGTTTTTGCCCTCTCGGGTTCTGTGCTTGCACAGCAATCTATGAGTGACCAACAGGTGTTGGAATATGTGAAGACGGGCATGCAACAAGGAAAAGACCAACGTCAGATTGCTACAGAGTTAGCCCGTAGAGGAGTGACACAAGAACAGGCTAAGCGTGTAAAGAAACTTTATGAACAGCAAAATGGGTCTGCTGATAAAGATGCAAATGCAACGATGCAAAATCGGAACCGTTTGCGTGAAAAGACAAAGACTCAGGAAGATATCTATGTAACAGAGAATTTTACTTTCGACCAACGTCCGGCTGCGGACAGAGTGGTAGGGAAGAACTCGTTGGACAGTGTTTCTGCCAATCGTTATTACGAGGGGATGGGCATGGGCGATATGGAAGATATGCAGAAGGATAAGGTGTATGGACGGGACATTTTTGAAACCAGAAACCTTACATTCGAGCCGAGTGTGAATCTGGCTACTCCTCCTAATTATCGTCTGGGGCCGGGTGATGAGGTAATCATTGATATCTGGGGTACAAACCAGGCTACCATCCGCGATAATGTATCTCCGGACGGATCTATCACGATCCCCGATTTGGGATTAATTTATCTGAACGGTATGACTATTGCCGAAGCCAACCAATATTTGCGTAAAGAACTGAATAAGATTTATGCAGGGCTTGATAATGAACAGAACCCGTCCTCACAAATCAAGGTTACTTTGGGAAACAGCCGGACTATCCAGGTGAATGTGATGGGAGAAGTGTTCCAACCGGGAACTTATGCATTGTCTTCTTTCTCTACCGTGTTTCATGCACTGTACCGTGCCGGTGGTGTGAGCGATATCGGTAGTTTGCGTAATATACAAGTAGTGCGCGGAGGACAGAAGATCGCTACCGTAGATGTGTACGATTTTATTATGAAAGGTAAAATCAATGATGATATCCGTCTGCAGGAAGGCGATGTGATCATTGTTCCTCCATACGAGGCGTTGGTTAGCATAGAGGGTAATGTGAAACGCCCCATGAAATACGAGATGAAAAACAACGAAAGTGTTGCCACATTGTTGAAGTATGCCGGTGGATTCTCGGGGGATGCCTATACCCGTTCTCTCCGCATGATTCGTCAAAATGGAAAGGAGTATCAGATTTATACGATTGATGATATTGATTATTCCGTATTTCAGGTAAAAGATGGTGATGCGCTGACTGCTGAAGCTATTCTGGATCGTTTTGAGAATAAACTTGAAATCAAGGGTGCTGTCTATCGTCCGGGCATTTATCAGTTCGGAGGAACTTTGAATACAGTCCGCCAACTGGTGGAAAAGGCTGAAGGTCTTATGGGTGATGCCTTTACAGGACGTGCAGTGTTGCATCGCGAGCGTGAGAATTTGAAGAAAGAGGTTATTCAAGTAGATATAAAAGGTATCATGGCCGGTACTGCGCCCGATGTACCTTTACAGCGTAATGATGTGCTTTATATTCCCAGTATTCATGACTTGGAGGATGTGGGAACTATCATGGTGTATGGTGAGGTTGCCCGTCCGGGTGAGTTCGCTTTTGCCGACAATACGACTTTGGAGGATATTATAATCCAGGCTGGCGGGTTGAAAGAATCGGCTTCTACCGTCCGTGTGGATGTTTCCCGCCGTATCAAGGATAGCAAAGGTACGGAAGCGGTTTCCACCATAGGACAAATGTACTCGTTTTCTCTGAAAGACGGTTTTGTGATAGACGGAGAACCGGGTTTTGTGTTGCAACCGTACGATCAAGTATATGTGCGTAAGAGTCCTGCTTATCAGGAACAGGTGAATGTGCAAGTGACCGGTGAGGTTTTATATGAAGGTGATTATGCGCTGACAGAGAAGAGTGAACGTCTTTCCGATTTGATCAAGAAGCAGGTGGAGTGACTCCGTTTGCTTATATCAAAGGGGCCCGTTTAAGCCGTCGTATCAATGACGATGAACGCAAACGTATGGAAACGGTTCTGGATATGGCCAAGACAGGAAAGGACTCCATTGATGTCAACCGGCTGGACTTGGGAGATATCTATTATGTGGGTATCGATCTGGAAAGAGCGATGCTTAAACCCGGCTCCAGTGCGGATATCGTATTGCGTGAGGGGGATGTGATTGAAATTCCTGAATACAACAATACGGTACGTATCAGTGGGGCTGTGATGTATCCCAATACCGTTTCATTTGAAGATGGCAAGACGTTGAAATATTATATCGAGCAGGCCGGAGGTTACGGTTTCCGTGCGAAGAAGAGCAAGGCGTATATTGTATATATGAACGGTCAGGTGAAGAGAGCGAAGAAAGGTAGCCGTGAGCTGATCCAGCCGGGATGTGAGGTGATTGTTCCGGTGAAGGAAAAGAGCAACTGGTCTTTGCAGAACACCTTGTCCATAGCAACCACCAGTGCGTCATTGGCGACTATGATTGCATCTATTGCTAATATCTTAAAATAGAAACAGTATGGCGGAAGATAAGAATTATACGAATAATAAGGAAAGGCCACGGGAAGACGAGGAGTTGGAAATTGATTTGATGGAGTATGTCCGTAAGTTGTGGGCTGCCCGAAAGGTGCTGTTGAAGGCTGCCGGAATAGGTGCTATTGTAGGGTGATTATTGCTCTGAGTATTCCCAAACAATATACGGTGGAAGTGACATTGTCTCCCGAATCCGGCAAAAGCGGCGGGGGGAGCCTGTCGGGAATGGCTGCCATGCTGGGGATCGGCGGCATGAGTCTGGGCAGTGAGGCGGATGCGTTGAACGTATCTCTTTTCCCGGATATAGTAGCGTCTACTCCTTTCATTCTGGAACTGTTTAATGCACATGTCACCACGTTGGACGGTGAGGTGGATACTACTTTTGTAGCTTATCTCGACGAGCAGAAAGCTCCGTGGTGGGGTGCTGTGATGGGATTGCCCGGGGCGGCTATAGGTGGGGTGAAATCTCTCTTCTCCGATAAGGAAGAGGAAGAAGGGAATAAGCTGGATCCTTTCCATCTGACAGAAGATCAGGCGAAGAAAGTGGAAGCCATGCGTAAGGCTATTACTGCTGATGTGGATAAGAAAACCGGCATCACCACAGTGACGGTGACTTTGCAGGACCCGATGGTTACGGCCGCCATTACAGATACGGTAGTGGTGAAACTTCAAGAGTATATCACAGCGTACAGGGTCTCTAAAGCCCAGCAGGATTGTGCTTATCTGGAACAATTGTATAAGGAACGCCAGCAGGAGTATTATGTAGCCCAGCAGAATTATGCCAATTACATGGATGCTAACAAGGGGGTTGTTCTTCAAAGTGCTTTGACGGAGAGAGAACGATTGCAGAATGATATGAATCTGGCATATCAGGTGTATAGCCAGGTGGCTACCCAATTGCAGGTGGCACGGGCTAAAGTACAGGAGGCCAAACCTGTATTTGCCGTTGTGGAACCTGCCAGTGTGCCGTTGCTGCCTTCGGGAACCAGCAAGAAGGTGATTCTTGTCGGATTTATTTTCCTGGCAGTGGCGGGCGCTTCTGCATGGATCTTGTTCGGACGTGAATTCTTTGAAAATCTGAAGGCAGGACTTAATGTTCCTCAGGAGGGGATGGAGAAGAAGTGATATAAAGATATTGACCTATAAAAACAGGGTGCATCTCTTTCGTAGGAGGTGCACCCTGTTTTTATAGGTCAATCTTCGGAAATGTTGCCCTGAACGTTACGATAGTCCGGTGTGCAGTTTTCGGCTTCTTTAATTTCACTGGCAAAACCGGACAAACGCAGAATCAAAACTGCCTTTAATATAAACTTTGATTAAAGTCGAAATCCGTTTGATAGTCTTTCAATCTCGGATGTTTCTTGTCCTTGTCGGACAAAATAACCTTGTCGGCCGGAAGTCGCCAGTCTATGCCTAGATCGGGGTCGTCCCATGCGATTCCTCCTTCGCTTTGCGGAGCATAATAATGGTCACATTTGTATTGGAACAACACTTCGTCACTTAGTACCGCAAAGCCGTGTGCGAATCCGCGGGGGATAAAAAACTGCCGGTGATTCTCTCCAGTCAATTCTACAGCTACATGCTTTCCAAAAGTGGGAGAACCTTTCCGGATATCTACAGCCACATCCAGTACTGCTCCCTTGATTACACGCACCAGTTTGCTTTGTGTGAAAGGAGGTTTCTGGAAATGCAGGCCGCGTAATACACCATAAGTGGAGAAACTCTCATTATCCTGTACAAATGTAGTCCTGCATACTTTTTCTTCAAATTCACGTCCCGAGAAGCTTTCAAAGAAATACCCTCTTGCATCATTAAAAATACGGGGTTCCAAAATGAAAACCCCGTCTATTGCTGTTTTTATAACTTCCATTATTCTAATCCCAGTTCTTTTATAACTTTCAGTAAATATTGTCCGTATTGGTTTTTAAGCATCGGCTGAGCCAGTTCCTGCATCTTTTCCGGGGTAATCCAGCCTTTTCTCAAAGCTATGCCCTCAAGGCACGCCACTTTCAGCCCCTGGCGCTTTTCAATGACTTCGATGTAGGTACTTGCCTCGGCCAGCGAGTCGTGAGTACCGGTATCCAGCCATGCGAAACCTCTGCCCAATGTTTGTACTTTCAATTCCTTGTCCTGAAGAAATTGCTGGTTTACGGTGGTGATTTCCAGTTCTCCCCGTGCCGAAGGCTTGATATTCTTGGCCACTTCCACTACCTTGTTGGGGTAGAAATAGAGTCCCACCACGGCATAGTTGGACTTAGGTTGGGCAGGTTTTTCTTCAATAGAGAGACAATTGCCATCCTTGTCGAATTCCGCTACGCCATATCTTTCGGGATCACTGACCCAATAGCCGAATACCGTTGCTTTCTTGTCCTCTTCGGCAGCACGTACGGATTCTCTCAACATGGCGGACAGACCGTTGCCGTGGAATATGTTATCACCCAGTACAAGGCAGACGGAATCATTTCCGATGAATTTCTCGCCGATGATGAAGCCTGAGCCAGTCCGTCGGGCGAAGGCTGTTCCGCATATTCAAAGCGTACTCCGAAATCGCTTCCGTCTCCTAACAGTCTTTTGAAGCTCGGTAAGTCGTATGGGGTTGAGATAATGAGTATTTCCCGTATGCCGGCCAGCATAAGTACCGATATAGGATAATAAATCATGGGTTTGTCGAAGACAGGGAGCAACTGTTTGGATACTCCTTTGGTAATAGGATAGAGGCGCGTGCCCGAACCTCCGGCTAGTACAATACCTTTCATATCTTTTTATTTTTTATAATGTTCCTACGATTTGAATTAATAGGCGTTTTTCTCGCCCCGGAACATGTTGGTTACTGTTTTATCATGATGCGGATGTCGAGCAGGAAAGTCCAGTTCTCAATATACCACAGGTCTCTTCTTACCCTGCCTTCCATTTGGGAAAGTTCTTTGGTTTCTCCCCGATAGCCGGTGACTTGCGCCCATCCGGTGATTCCGGGTTTGACAAGGTGGCGCATCATGTATTTGTTAATCAGTTGGGAATATTCCTCTGTATGTTTCAGCATATGGGGTCTGGGACCTACAATAGACATTTCTCCTTTGAAAACATTAATGAATTGCGGCAGTTCGTCCAGATTGCTCTTTCGCAGGAAGTTGCCGAACTTGGTCTTGCGGGGATCATTCTTGGTAGCCTGCAATGAATCGGACAATGCATTCACTTTCATGGAACGGAACTTATAGCATTTAAAAATTTTCCCGTTTTCCCCGTTTCTCTCCTGTTTGAAGAAAATGGGACCAGGTGATGAAATTTTAATAATAAGACCTACAAATAGGTATATAAATGGAAAAATTGTAAGTAAAAACAGAGAGGAAAATGTCAAATCAAATAACCGTTTTGCCAGTCTGTTTACCGGGTTCTGCAACGGTTCGGTACGGATGGACAATACAGGAACTTCACCCAATAATTCCAGTTGCAGCTGACGCTTTATGTAATTACGTACATGAGGTACGCTATAGAAGCGGATAGATTGTTCTCGCAATAGTTCATGATGGCCAGAATATCATCCTTTCTGCTGGATGGCAGACCGCAGTACAGTTCGTGCACGGTGTTATGAGACAACCATTCAAATAATTGGTTTACAGGACCTTTAAAGGGAATCCCTTTGGGGTAATTAGAGTCCTTCTCATCATAGAAAATGCCTAAAACCCTGTATCCGTAAGTCAAATCGTTCAACGTATGGTATAGCTCCACCATATTGTCCCCGTCACCTATCAGTACAGTGGCGTGCAGGTTCCTGCCACTGCGGCGGAACATTTTCACAAAGAACCGTAATGTCAGCCGCCATCCTATAGCTAAAGGTATGAAAGACAGATAGAAAACAAGCAGATAGATGCGTGAGAAGTTATCTACTTTAATAATGGCCAGCACCGTGAGGAAGATGACTACATGCAAGCTGATTGTTCCTAACAGACGGCCTACAATCTGTTCCGGACGCACTATGCGGTTGTGCAGTATGACCCCAAAGATGGATATGCATGGAATATAGCACAGGTTGGAAGTCAGCAGGTAGGTTTTCAATGAAATATGGCTATGGCCTGTGAATCTATTCCTTTCAGAATAAAAAACACAAGTATCATAGAAAGGTTCAACAAGGCAAAATCACCTAATATCGCTACTAGTTTAATTATATCAGAGTTTTCAGTTGTCGGTTGTTTCATGACAAAAAAAATGTTAGTCGTATGCAAATATAGAACATATAAATTAAAACGCAATACTTTTTTTTAAAAATAATACTTATCTTTGCGGTCATACAACGTAAAAAATGAATCATATGAACATCAAGAATAATCACCTCGTTATAATGGCCGGAGGTGTTGGAAGCCGTTTCTGGCCGATGAGTACTCCTGATTATCCTAAGCAATTTATTGATGTACTGGGTTGCGGCCGTACATTGATCCAACTTACGGCTGACCGTTTCCAGGGGATCTGTCCTCCGGAAAATATTTGGGTGGTGACATCAGAGAAGTATGCGGACACTGTAAAGGAGCAGTTGCCCGATATTGCTGATGATCATATCTTGCGTGAGCCTTGCCGTCGCAATACGGCTCCTTGTATAGCATACGTCAGTTGGAAAATAAAGGCACGTAATCCTAAGGCCAATATGGTGGTGACCCCCAGCGACCACATTGTGATGAATATTGCGGAGTTTCAGCGGGTGATTAATTCGGCGATGAATTTTACGGCCGATTCGGACGCTATCCTTACCCTGGGCATGAAACCTACTCGTCCTGAGACGGGCTACGGTTACATTGAAGCTGATCTCAGTGTACCTTCTACCGCCAATAAGGAAGTATTCCGGGTGTATTCTTTTAAAGAGAAACCTGATCTGGAAACAGCCCGGCGCTATATTCAAAAAAATAATTTCTTCTGGAATGCCGGTATTTTTGTGTGGAATGTAAATACGGTGGTGAATGCCCTGCGCGTATATCAGCCTGCCATTTCGAAGGTGTTCGAGCGTTTGCTTCCTTATTATTATACGGACAAGGAGCAGGAAATGATTAACCAGAATTTCCCTTTGTGCGAGAATATTTCGGTGGATTATGCCATTATGGAGAAGGCGGATGAGATTTTTGTCCTTCCTGCCAGCTTTGGATGGAGTGATTTGGGTACTTGGGGATCGTTGCACGAGAATTTGCCGAAAGATGCCCATAATAATACGCAGATAGGTGAGAATATAAAGTTGTATGAAACCCGTAACTGTGTGATTCACACTACACAGGAAAAGAGGGTGGTGGTACAGGGACTGGACGGATATATCGTTGCTGAGAAGAATAACACATTGTTGATCTGCCGGTTGAGCGAGGAACAGCGCATCAAAGAATTCTCGGCGGAGTAAGTATTCTTTCTTGTATATATTTTATTTCTGCATACATGGAGTGTATGCTGTCTGTTATCTGCCGTTCTGTTTGGTCATTTTGTCCTTTGTCATGCCGAAAGGCAGATAGCGGTAGATAGCTATGTGATATGAAATAACTTAGAAGCCTGCATGAGGCCATTTACAATAAACGAAATGAAAAAAGTTGCTTTAATTTCAGGTATTACAGGTCAGGACGGTTCATTCCTGGCAGAGTTTTTGATTGAAAAGGGATATGAGGTTCACGGTATTCTGCGCCGTTCTTCTTCATTCAACACAGGTCGTATAGAACATCTCTATCTGGACGAGTGGGTTCGTGATATGCAAAAGACCCGTTTGGTGAACCTGCATTGGGGGGATATGACCGACAGTAGTTCGCTGATACGTATCATTCAGGCTGTACAGCCCGATGAAATCTATAATCTGGCTGCTCAGAGCCATGTGAAAGTAAGTTTCGATGTGCCCGAGTACACTGCGGAAGCGGATGCGGTAGGCACGCTGCGTATGTTGGAAGCTGTCCGGATCCTGGGTCTGGAAAAAAGACCAAGATTTATCAGGCATCTACCTCTGAGTTGTTCGGACTGGTGCAGGAAGTCCCTCAGAAGGAAACGACTCCTTTCTATCCCCGTTCTCCGTATGGGGTGGCCAAGCAGTATGGTTTCTGGATTACCAAGAATTATCGTGAAAGTTACGGTATGTTTGCCGTGAACGGCATCCTGTTCAACCATGAGAGCGAACGTCGTGGTGAAAACTTTGTAACACGCAAGATTACTTTGGCTGCCGCACGTATAGCCAGGGATATCAGGACAAACTGTATCTGGGAAATCTGGATTCTTTGCGTGACTGGGGCTATGCCAAAGATTATGTGGAGTGTATGTGGATGATTCTTCAGCACGATACTCCCGAAGATTTTGTTATTGCGACCGGCGAGTACCATACGGTGCGCGAGTTCTGTACCTTGGCCTTCAAGGAAGTGGGCATTGAGTTGCGCTGGGAAGGCAAAGGGGTGGATGAAAGAGGCATCGATGTGGCGACGGGCAAGGAACTGGTTGCCGTCGATCCTAAGTATTTCCGTCCTGCCGAAGTGGAGCAGTTGCTGGGTGATCCCACTAAAGCCAAAACCTTATTGGGCTGGAATCCCCGTAAGACTTCTTTCCCCGAACTGGTGAAAATCATGGTGAAGCATGATATGAAGTTCGTGAAGAAACTATATTTAAAGGCTCAAATAGCGGAATAATGGAAAAAACAGCCAAGATATATGTAGCAGGACACCACGGACTGGTGGGTTCTGCTATATGGAATAATTTGCAGCAAAAAGGATATACCAATCTGGTAGGCCGTTCTCACAAAGAACTGGATCTGCTGGACGGACAGGCTGTGAAGGAGTTCTTTGATGAAGAGCAGCCCCGGTATGTCATTTTAGCGGCGGCACATGTGGGCGGTATCATGGCGAACAGTCTTTACCGTGCCGATTTTATTTATCAGAACTTGCAGATTCAGCAGAATGTGATAGGAGAGAGCTTCCGTCACAATGTAAAGAAACTCTTGTTTTTGGGAAGCACTTGCATTTACCTCGTGATGCCGGACAACCCATGAAGGAAGAGGTGTTGCTGACTTCACCGTTGGAGTACACCAACGAACCATACGCTATTGCGAAGATTGCGGGATTGAAGATGTGCGAAAGTTTTAACCTGCAATATGGAACCAATTACATAGCCGTGATGCCCACGAACCTTTACGGACCAATGATAATTTCCATTTGGAGAACAGCCATGTGCTGCCTGCCATGATTCGTAAGATTCATTTGGGAAAATGCCTGAATGAAGGAGATTGGGATGCGGTGCGTAAAGATATGAATCTCCGCCCTGTGGAGGGAGTAAGCGGTTTGAATACGGATGAGGAAATTCTGGCTGTATTGAAAAAATACGGCATCTCCGGACAGGAAGTGACTTATGGGGTACAGGCAAGCCGTTGCGTGAATTCTTATGGAGTGAGGAAATGGCCGATGCCAGTGTCTATATCATGGAGCATGTGGACTTTAAGGATACATACACACCCGGTTCCAAGGATATCCGTAACTGCCATATCAATATCGGTACGGGAAAAGAAATCACCATCGCTCAATTGGCGGATAAGATTGTCAAAGAAGTGGCTATCAAGGCAAACTGACTTTTGACGCTACGAAGCCCGACGGCACTATGCGCAAGCTGACGGATGTAAGCAAATTGCATAGTCTGGGATGGCAGCATAAGATTGATATAGAAGAGGGAGTACACCGAATGTATCAATGGTATTTGTCTTAGAAGATGAAGATGCAAGATGATAGATCTTTCGTATGTAAGATGATAGATCTTTCCGGCATAACACATAAAAGTTCGGGCATAACTTCTTGAAGTTATGCCCGAAACCACCAAAACCTATGCAGACAGATTGACAAAATCTTCTGCCGTTTTCTTTATCCTTCGGGAGCTTTTTATTTTACTGCTTTCAACGCAGCTTCATAATCCGGTTCCTGGGTTATTTCGGGAACAAGTTCGGTATAAACCACTTTTCCTTCCGGGTCAACCACTACTACCGAACGTGCCAATAATCCTGCCAAAGGACCGTCGGTCATCAGAACACCATATTTTTCAGCAAAATCGGAAGTATAGCGATAATCAGACAAAGGAATAACGTTACTGATCCCTTCGGTGGTGCAGAAGCGGCCCTGGGCGAATGGCAGGTCTTTAGAGATAGCCAACACTACCGTATTGGGCTGGTTTGCAGCCAACTGATTGAACTTGCGTACGGAAGTAGCGCATACACCTGTATCCAGACTGGGAAAAATGTTCAGAATCAGGTACTTGCCTTTACCATCCTTTAATGTATAATTGCTTAAGTCTCCTTTTACCAATGTAAATTCCGGAGCTGAAGTTCCTACTTTTACAAATTCTCCGGCCAATGTCACCGGTGCTCCTTTAAATGCTGTTTTTGCCATAATTTTATTATATTTTAGTTCGATACTGTAATGATAACAAATTTAAATGGAAAAAGTTCATTCTTTTTTATTTTCTTCCTTTTGTAAATCAAGAAACCTACCACTAAAACACCGATAGCAATGAAGCAATATCCTAACTCGTGACTGTATTCGGTTACGGTACTCAATAACTGCTCTTCGGGAACCACTGATTGCAGATAGTAACCGATAGCCGCCAGAATGGCATTCCAGATACCTGCTCCCAGCGTTGTGTACAGCAGGAAAGTGGATAATTTCATCTTGGCCAGACCGGCAGGAATGGAGATAAGCTGGCGGACGGCAGGAATAAGACGTCCGATAAAGGTGGAGAGTGCCCCGTGCTTGTCAAAGTAGTGTTCCGCGTTCTGAACCTTGCTTCATCAATCAGACACATGTGCCCGAAGCGGCTGTTCGCGAATTTATAAACCAGCGGACGGCCTACGAAATAGGCTATGTAATAATTGATGAGAGCGCCGATATTGGCTCCGATTGTCGCAAATATAACTACCAGAAATACATTCAGGTCACTGTTGCCTCCGGCTGCCTTGTAAGCGGCAGGAGGCACTACACTTCCGAGGGGAAGGGGATAAAAGAGCTCTCAATGGCCATTAATAACGTAATTGTCCAATAATTCAGGTGGTCCAGACACCATTGAATAAATGCAACTGATTCCATAAAATAATTATAAATAATTGTTTAAGTTTAGCTTGCCTTTGCTGATATCGTCCTTGATTACGCGTATCGCTTCGTTGAATAACTGGTCGGGAAACTGTGCGTTTTCATCAACTCCCAGAGCTGCATACGTATCAGGAAGTTCTTTATTGATTTTAGCCAGATAGTGTATGAACGGACCTGGTTGCTGTAAATAAAGATAGCCATAAATCAGAAAGAAATAAGTGCTATGGGCGTTGTGGGGGAATTCTTTGTTTATTTGCTCAAAATACCGGTTGGCATATTCAAAGAGATGTTCATCGAAGTATTTGGATCCGATTTTGAACAAAATATCCATCCGTTCCTCTTTCGGGGTGAATTCCAGGGCGAGGTTGAATTGTTCCTCCGCCTTGTCGATATTATTCTTTCTTTCCTCCTCGCTGATGTCCTTGCTGCCTGCCATTATCGTGAAAAACTGTCCGGCATAGATACGTGTTTCCGCATCGTTCCCGTTCTGCTTCAGCACTTGGTCCAGATACATATATCCCTCTTCAGGATGTCCCAGGGCTACATGACAGAGGGCTGCGATACTATATATATCGGTTAGCTCGAATGCAGTTATCTCCTGTTTCTGTTTTAGCAGCTTTTGTGTATACTTCATGGCGGTTTCGTAATCCTTCATCTCGAAGTGGAGACCAGCCAATGCCATATAAACGGGAGGTTTCTTCTCTGTCGCCTTTTCCAGACGGAGATAATAGTTGATAGATTCCTTGATATTTGCTGTCTGGCTGTAAAGGAATGCTTTCAAGGTCAATGTCTCTGTGTTGTTTTCATCAATGGCTAATGCGAAATCAAAAGCTTCGTGCGCCTTTTCGTATTGCTCTTGTTGCAGATAGCATTTACCCAGTTCGTTCCAATGCTGAACGGAATAGGGAAACTCGTTCAGAGTCATGTTCAGGTAAGGGATAGCCAAGTCCGGTTTGTTGAAAGTACTGTAATAATCGCACAGCACGTCGCGAAGACGTTGGTTGGTTTCCGGCAGGGTTTGCATGTCGAAATGGGCAAACAGGCAGTCGATCCACTTCTTGGCGTATTCTTTCTGGTTGACGTCAACGTAGTCCAGAATGATGTCTAGCAGCGTATCCAGTTCATACTCCTCGTCCATGGCCAGTTGTTGTAATATCTTATCGGCCTCTTCCATGTGTTCCTCCTCTATCAGCAGGTCGGCTTGCAGGAATCTGAATTCACGGTCGGCAGGGTTGTTGATGAGCTGCATCACCATTGGGCTTCTTCTTTTTTTCCTAGCAGCATCAAGGAACGTGCCGGAAAATCAGGGCGTCTATGTTATCAGGGTGCAATTGGATTGCAAGATTTATGGCCTTGTCAGCGTCTTTATGTCTTCCTTTTGAGGCGTAATATTCGGCGATATCGGTCAGTTCATCAGCTTCAAAATAAGCGGGGGTATGGTTTTCCACCATACCTCGTATCTTGCTAATGCTTCTTTAAATTCCGGGTCTTCAAAGTAAGAAGACATGTCATAGTTCATAAGCTTGTTTTTATTTATTAATTTTGCTCCAGGTATCTTTTAAAGATACGGTGCGGTTGAACACCAGATTTTCTGGTGTAGAGTCTTTGTCCACATTGAAATAACCGATGCGCTGGAACTGCAAGTAATCCAGCGGTTTGCATCGGCCAGATATTTTTCTACATAGCAGTTGGTTAATACATTCAACGAATCGGGGTTGATCATTTCTTTCATGGCTTCCAGTGCGTCGCAGTTCTTTGCTTCGCGGATGGCGGCCATCTCATCACGCGGGTTCTCCACTTTCCACAGGCGGTCGTACAGGCGTACTTCGGCAGGCAGACAGTGTGCGCAGCTTACCCAGTGTATGGTACCTTTGATTTTGCGGTTGCTGCCCGGCATTCCTGTTTTGCTGTCGGGATCGTATTCGCAGTATACCTCCACCACGTTGCCGTTGTCGTCTTTCTTGCAGCCTGTGCATTTCACGATGTATCCGCTTTTCAGACGCACTTCCTGTCCCGGAGTCATACGGAAATATTTCTTCGGGGCATCTTCCATGAAGTCGTCGCGTTCTATCCACAGTTCGCGGCTGAATTCGATGGTGTGTGTGCCTGCCGACGGATCTTCCGGGTTGTTGACAGCTTCCATTTCCTCCACCTGCCTCGGGATAGTTGGTAATGATCAGCTTCACCGGATTGATGACTGCCGATACACGGGTGGCACGGCTGTTCAATCCTCGCGGACAGCGCTTTCCAGCAGGGCGAAGTCATTCAGGGCATCGTAAGTGGTATAACCTATCTTGTCTACAAATTTGCGGATGGACTCGGGCGAGTAGCCGCGACGGCGGAAACCGCAGAGAGTCGGCATACGGGGGTCGTCCCAACCGTTTACCAGATGTTCTTTTACCAGAATCAGCAGGTTACGCTTGCTCATCAAAGTGTAGTTCAAGTTCAGTTTGTTGAACTCATACTGATGAGGACGGTTGTCGTCCAGATCTTTACCTTCTTTTACCCAGTCCACGAACAGGTCGTACAACGGACGGTGGGGTACGAACTCCAGGGTACACAGTGAATGAGTTACTCCTTCAAAGTAGTCGCTCTGTCCGTGTGCGAAGTCATACATAGGGTATGCTTTCCAGGTTTCGCCTGTGCGGTGGTGCGGAGTCTTTACCACACGATAAATAATAGGGTCACGGAAGTGCATGTTGGGGCTTGCCATGTCTATTTTGGCGCGGAGCACCATTTTGCCTTCTTCTATTTCACCGCTGTTCATTTTGTTGAACAGTTCCAGGCTTTCCTCGATGGGACGGTTGCGGTAAGGGCTCTCGGTTCCGGGTTGGGTGGGAGTTCCCTTCTGTGCCGCGATTTGTTCGGAGTTCTGTTCGTCTATATAAGCCTTTCCTTCCTTTATCAGATTGACGGCGAAATCCCATAATTGCTGGAAGTAGTCGGATGCATAATATTCGTTTCCCCACTGGAATCCGAGCCATTGGATGTCCTCCTTGATGGCTTCCACGTATTCCATATCTTCTTTGGTCGGGTTGGTGTCGTCAAAACGCAGGTTACATACGCCACCATAGCGTGCAGCTATCCCGAAATCCAGACAGATGGCTTTGGCATGACCGATGTGCAGGTAGCCGTTCGGCTCGGGCGGAAAGCGGGTTTGTACTTTCCCTCCGTTTTTACCTTCTTTCAGGTCGTTCTCAACTGCCTGTTCAATGAAGTTCAGACTTTTCTTCTCTGTAGCTTCTGTAGCGTTCATTTCAGTCATTGTGATATCAATTTTACACTTTTGCTGCAAAGTACGCATTCTTTTTGGGATATCCTTTATTTCACAGGAATATATCCACCGTTTTTTATAATATTTTGCCCCTCGGGTGACAGGATGTAGTCAATGAACGGGGTCACTTTTTCCTTATTGGCTACATTGTAATAGTAATAAAGAGGGCGTACTACGGGGTAAAGTTTCTTCTTTCCGTTTTCAAGGCTGGGCAGTACATAATGCTTGCCGTCATCATAGGAAACGGCAATGGCTTTCACCCGGGGAGACAAGTAGGCCAGTCCCACATAGCCGATAGCACCTTTGGTCTGGCTTACAGACTGGATCACGGCTCCGGTGGCGGGCATGGACAAGCTGCTGCTCATGTAGTTCTTGTTCTTCAGGGCGCTTTCTTTGAAAAATTCGTAAGTTCCCGAAGAGGTTTCGCGAGAATAGACAATGATTTTCATATCGGGTCCCCCCAGCTGTTTCCAATTGGTTATCTTGCCGCGGAATATGGCTTCCAGTTGCTGGCGTGTCAGTTGGCTGACAGGGTTGGACGGGTTTACAATGACAGCCAGGGCATCATACGCTATAATTACCTCCTCCACTTCCTGTTTGGCGGCTTTCAGTTTCATCTTTTCGCTGAATTTGATGGGACGGGAAGCCATAGCGATATCTGTTGTGTTGTCCATCAGGGCGGAAATCCCCACTCCGGTTCCTCCGCCGGTGACGGTTACCCGTCGGTCGGGATCATCTTTCATGAAAACCTCGGCTGTTTCTTGTGATACGGGCAACACCGTGTCACTACCTTTTATGCGTTGCGCGGTAATATTCAGACTACAAGCCAATAGAATAAAAAGAAATAGAGCTTTTAATTGATTCATAAGTTCTTATATTAATTCGTGTGCAAAAGAAACGTTTTCTTGTGTCATTTGTTTTACTGGTGTGTTACGATTCTGTTACGGGTAATATTCGCCGGCAAGGGTGGATTGATCTGTTCCTGCGGGAAAATGGTAATAAGATCAGGCTTTTCTTTATCTGTAATAAGTTTGTAATATAATTGTAGCAAATACTTCAAGCTTCTTTCACATCACCTTAATATAAAGAGGCTTTTTTGCATCAGTTATTAAAATAGAAGACTAAAACTGTATGAAACGAGTTTGGGAAAAGATTGTAGAAGGGATATTGACTTGCAGCGGCTTTATAACGAGCATTACTATTTTGCTGATTGTCGTATTCTTATTTGCGGAGGCTCTGGGACTTTTTTAATAAAAAAGTCATAGAAGAGGGGTATGTACTGGCGGTGAATAAAGCCAATCCGGTGCAGGAACTGAGTGCGGCACAAATAAAAGATGTTTTTGACGAAGAGATTACCAACTGGAAAGAGTTGGGAGGACCGGACGCGGAGGTTAAGTTTTCCGGTTGGAGGATATCACCTCCTATTTCTCGGAGGAAGAACTGGGAGCCGAGTACGAGAAGGCTCCCCGGTGCATCGGTGAGATCGTTGCCGGTAATCCAGG
>ENA-OQJH01000368-OQJH01000368.1-human-gut-metagenome-genome-assembly--contig:-NODE-368-length-25693-cov-3.426035_pt1 | contig 25693 bp, 32 predicted proteins | sample MGYA00242597_ERZ504763 | MGnify/ENA primary metagenome ERZ504763 (study PRJEB26092, sample SAMD00036359) | human gut metagenome | host: Homo sapiens | study: EMG produced TPA metagenomics assembly of...
CCTCATTAAAATAAATTGCGATGTTGGGGGCAAATAAGTGCGATTCACAACATAACGACTGGCAAAATTGGCACAAAGCCGAGACTGCTTTTGTGACTTTGGGAGAAAATTAGTAAATCTTAGACTGCCTGGTAATACACAGTGATGTTCTGCCACGGATGGCAGACAAGGCAGCATCGAGTCATGGAGGACTCGTTGTTGCGTTCACGTCACTCTGAGAAAACCTGACTCAGGCAGGCTTAGATTTTCTTATTTTCGTACAATGGAACAAAACAGACACGGCTTTGCGCAATTTGTCAATCAAGAAGTTTAAATGCACTATCTGACCCCAACACCATGATAATTGCACCGTTCTTTTCTCCCTGTCATTTACTGTTTGATCTGCACATCCATCTGAGGATATGGAATGGAAATATTGTGACTGTCAAGCGCATACTTGATATTCTCGGTCAGGCGCCACCTTGCAGACCAGTAGTCCTCTGTTTTTACCCAGATACGCACACCCATGTTTACGGAAGAATCTCCGAGTTCATCCACAAATACAAGAATCTCTTCTTCCGGCAGTCTTGCCTCCTCCGCTTCTGCAACAGAATACAACACTTCTTTTGCAGTTCTGATATCTGCTTCATATGCAATGCCTACTACCAGATCCACACGGCGTTTCTCCATGGTGGAAACATTCGTGATGCTGCTGTTAGAGAGTGTACCGTTTGGTACCATGACCACTTTGTTGTCAATGGTGAGCAGTTTCGTATAGAAAATGGAGATCTCTGTTACCGTACCCTCTTTCCCGCCGGAATGTTCTATAATGTAATCTCCGACACGGAAAGGTTTTAACAATAAGATCAGCACACCACCCGCAAAATTTGAAAGGCTGCCCTGTAATGCCAGACCGACTGCCACACCAGCAGAACCAAGCACTGCCACTGCCGAGGTGGTTGCAATTCCAAACAGTCCCATGATAATAAAGATCAGTACCAGATATAGTGCGTATTTGATCAATGGCAGTACAAACTGTCTGACACCGGTATCGACATCTCTGCGTTCCATGGATTTGCGGAACATTTTTAAGATCAGGTTAATGATCTTGCTTCCGACAATATAATGATAATCGAAACTACAACCTGAAATGCAAAATTCAAAAGATCCGGGATCAGACCCTGCAGCCATGTGCCTACGATTCCAGGGTTCTTCGCAACCTCCTGTAAGTTTTCCTGCGCCTGGTTTAACATTTCGACGGTCTCAGTTGCATTTGCGATTCCTTCTACATTTTCTGCCAGCATATATGGCTCCCTTTCGTTTTTATTCGAATTTGAATTTTAAAAAAACTCATCTTTAGGCTATGAATGTTGTGAACCTGACACAGATTCACAACTTCCTCAGTTCTTTATAAGTTTTCAAAATTCCATTTCTCATTTTGTCCTGCTCTAAGGAATTTCCTTATTCTAAGGAATGAATGAACAGACCGCTGCGGAGCTTCGGCTCAAACCAGGTAGATTTTGGAGGCATGAGTTTTCCGGCATCTGCGACGGAGAAGAGCTCTGTGATCGAGGTCGGGTACATGGCAAATGCCACGGAACAGTCTTCCTCACAGCGTCTGACCAGTTCGTCCATGCCGCGGATTCCGCCGACAAGTCGATCCTGCCGTCTGTTTTCGGATCTCCGATGCCTAGTACCGGATGGAGTAAAAGGTCATGTAACAGTGAGACATCCAGACTTTTGACCGGATCATCCGCCACTGCCGCAAGGTCTTCCTCTCTGATCTTACACAAGAACCAGTGTCCTTCCATGTACATGGTAAAGCTGCCTTTTTCCTGCGGTCTCTTTTCTTCCTGATCTGTGATCTCCGTCACGTCAAAGCGTTTTTTCATTTCCTTGTAAAAACTCTGGAAAGAGTATCCGTTTAAATCCTTGACCACACGGTTATAATCCATGATCATAAGCTGGTCATCCGGGAATAACACGGACAGGAAATAATTAAATTCTTCCGTTCCATCATAGTCCGGATGTTCTTCTCTTCGTTTCAAACCGACTTTTACTGCGGAAGCAGCACGGTGATGACCGTCTGCGATATAGATATCTGCCATATTTTCAAATGCCTGTGAGACCGCAGCTATTTTTTCGTCGTCATCGATCACAAACACGCGGTGTCTGATCCCGTCCTCCGATATAAAATCATACTCCGGCTCTCCCTCTTTGACCTGTGCTACGATTCCGTTGATCACCGGATCTGACCGGTATGCCAAAAAAATCGGTCCTGTCTGCGCATTGCAGACGTCTACATGATGGATACGGTCTGCCTCTTTTTCCGCTCTGGTGTTCTCATGTTTTTTGATAACACCGTTTAAATAGTCGTCGATCGACGCACATGCGGTAATACCTGTCTGCACGCGTCCATTCATCGTAAGTTCGTAAATATAGTAGCAGCTCTTCTGATCCCTGATAAAAGAACCATCCTCTACCATCCCCACAACAGATCGTGTGCCCTTTCGTACACTCTGTCGTCATACATATCCACGGAAAGCGGATAACCCGTTTCCGCACGGTCGATCTTTAAAAAAGACTCCGGGTTCTTTTCCACTTCCTCAGTTGCTTCTTTTCTGTTATAAACATCATAAGGGAGGGCAGCGATTTTAGCTGCCTTCCCTTTTTCTGGTCTGATGCTCATAAACGGTCTGATATCTGCCATTTTTGCTGCACCTCATCTTATTCTTCTGAATTAAGTTACCATTTTCCTTAAAGTTCTTTCCTATGCCGATCTAGGAAACAATAGAATGTACCTTTCTTAAACACTCTATTGTCACAAATCACCGTCAGATTTCTAGCAGATCTTGCGAACTTTTAAGACACCCTCTGTATTCTTTAATTTTTCAAGTACATTCTCCGGAACAGAAGTGTCTAAATCCAAAAGCGCATATGCATAATCGCCTTTTGATTTGTTTGCCATTCCGTCAATATTGATTCCTGCATCACCAAGGATCGTTGTATATAAACTTAACATACCTTTGACATTGCGGTGTAAGATTCCGATACGTCCTGCAGTTGTGCATGCCCCCATGCTGCAGTCCGGAAAATTTACAGAATGGACAATATTACCATTTTCTAAGTAATCACGGATCTCACGCACTGCCATAATCGCACAGTTATCTTCTGACTCTGCTGTGGAAGCTCCAAGGTGTGGTGTCACAATGCAGCCCTTCGCGCCAACGGTTGTTGTATTTGGGAAATCAGATACATATTTGTGTACTTTACCTGCTGCGAGTGCATCTACCATTGCCTCTTCATCTACAAGCAGATCTCTTGCAAAGTTTAATACGATGCAGTCGGTTTCATCATGGCGATCGCATCTGCGTTAATCATTTTCTTTGTGGAATCTAAAAGCGGTACATGGATCGTGATATAATCGCATTCACGGTAGATATCCTCTACATTGCTGATATGTTTGACACTTCTTGATAAGTTCCATGCAGCTGCAACGGAGATATATGGATCATAACCGTATACTTCCATTCCCATGTGAATTGCTGCATTGGCAACTAATACACCGATCGCACCAAGCCCGATGACACCTAATTTCTTTCCGGAGATCTCGGTTCCTGCAAAGTTCTTTTTCTGCTTTTCTGCAGTCTTTGCAATATTCTCATCGTTCTGGTTCTCCAAACACCACTCGATACCGCCTACGATATCACGGGATGCATAGAGCATACCTGCAAACACGAGCTCTTTGACACCGTTTGCATTTGCACCCGGTGTATTGAATACGACGATACCTTTTTCTGCGCATTTGTCCAGCGGGATATTGTTGACTCCGGCACCGGCTCTTGCGACTGCCTCTAAGGTATCCGGCAGTTCTAAATCATGCATTGCAGCACTTCTGACTAACGCAGCCTGTGCATCTTTTAACTCATCTACTTTGTCATACTGATCCGAAAACAGATCCAGACCGACTGCTGCAATCGGATTTAAGCAGTTATACTTGAACATTATGCATTCTCCTCCTCGAACTTCTTCATAAACTCTACTAATTTCTCAACGCCCTCTTTTGGCATGGCATTATAGATTGATGCTCTCATACCGCCGACGGTACGATGTCCTTTTAAGTTAACAAATCCGGCTTCTGTTGCCTCTTTTACGAATTTTGCATCCAGGTCAGCATCTCCGGTTACAAACGGAACGTTCATCAGGGAGCGGTCCTCCGGTACTACAGTTCCCTTGAATAATTTGCTCTGGTCTAAGAAATCATAAAGGATCTTAGCTTTTTCTTCGTTGCGCTCTTTCATCACGGAAAGTCCGCCCATCTTCTTTAACCATTTGAATACTTTTCCGCAGATATAAATGCCGTAGCATGGCGGTGTATTGTAAAGGGAATCTGCATCTGCATGTGTCTTGTATTTTAACATGGTAGGTGTTCCAGGTAAGGTATCCTCCGTGATCAGATCCTCACGGATGATCACAATAACAACACCTGCCGGTCCGACATTCTTCTGGACACCGCCGTAGATCACACCGTATTTTGTGACATCTACCGGCTCTGACAAGAAGCAGGAAGATACGTCAGCGACCAATGTATGTCCTTTTGTGTTCGGGAGTTTTTTGTATTTGGTTCCGTAAATGGTATTGTTCTCACAAATATAAACGTAATCAAGATCATCCGGAATATCAAGATCAGAGCAGTCCGGTATGTAAGAGAATGTCTTATCCTCGGAAGATGCAAGTTTTACTGCCTCGCCGTAAATGGATGCTTCCTGATATGCTTTCTTTGCCCACTGACCGGTCACGATATAACCTGCTTTTTTGTTTTTCATCAGGTTCATCGGGATCATGGCAAACTGCTGGGATGCTCCACCCTGTAAAAACAGGACTTTGTAATTATCCGGAATATTCATCAGGTCTCTTAAATCCTGCTCTGCCTCTTTGATGATATTGTCATATACTTTGGAACGGTGGCTCATCTCCATAACGGACATTCCGCTTCCTTTGTAATCCAACATTTCATCTGCTGCCTCTTTTAATACTTCCTCCGGTAATACAGCCGGTCCTGCAGAAAAATTATACACTCTGCTCATCTTAAACTTCCTCCTCTGATTTATGATTGTTGTTTTTTTGCTAAGTCTTCACCGGTAAATGAAGAACTGATTGCCTCTCCTGGTGCAACCATCGGCCACACCTTGTCATCACAGTTGATGATACAATCAATTAAAACCGGTACTTCTGATTCAAGTGCTTCCTTAAAAGCCTCTTTGAACTCTTCCTGGCTGGTCACGCGATATCCTTTCGCCCCCATTGCCTCTGCTAATTTTACAAAATCCACACCGTCGTCAAGAACAGTTGCGGAATAACGTTTTCATAGAAAAGATCCTGCCACTGGCGAACCATTCCAAGTACATGATTGTTGACGATTACTTCTATCAACGGCAGCTTTTCGCGTGCTGCAGTTGCGATTTCATTCATGTTCATCCTGAAACAGCCGTCACCTGCAATATTGATCACCTGTTTATCCGGATTGCCGATCTGTGCACCGATCGCAGCTCCAAGTCCATAACCCATCGTTCCGAGTCCACCGATGATAAAAAGGTACGCGGGTTTTTGTATTTGTAATACTGTGCTGCCCACATCTGATGCTGTCCGACTTCTGTCACGATAACTGCATCTCCCTTTGTCGCACGGTAGATCTCCTCCATCAGATATGGACCACTGAGTCCCTCTTTCGGATAAGTGAGCGGATATTTTTTTTTCAAATCCATGATCTCCCCGATCCATTCCGGATGACTCTGTGCATCTAATTTTTCATTGACACGGATCAGAATTTCTTTTAAATCCCCGATCACACTGGCATCCACCTGGATATTTTTATTGATTTCTGCCGCATCCACATCAAACTGTAAAATTTTTGCCTGTGATGCAAATTTCTTAGCATTTCCAAGAACACGGTCTGAGAAACGGACACCAACTGCGATCAGAAGATCACACTCACTGACACCAAGGTTGGATGTCTTTGTTCCATGCATGCCGAGCATTCCGGTATAAAGATCATCTGTTCCGTCAAATGCTCCTTTTCCCATCAATGTATCACAGACCGGAGCATTTACTTTCCCTGCAAACTCTTTTAATTCTTCCGATGCACCGGAGATCACTGCACCGCCGCCGACAAAGATATACGGTTTCTTTGCCGCCTTTATCATGGAAACCGCTGTATCAACATCTTTTTCGCAGATTGTATCTGTGACCCTTGCGATCGGTTTCGGCTCCACCGAAGTGTATTCCGTCTTTGCCGCTGTGATATCTTTTGGGATATCCACTAAAACCGGTCCCGGACGTCCTGTCTGTGCGATCTTAAATGCACGCCGGATCGTATCTGCAAGTTTTGTAACATCCTTTACAATAAAGTTATGCTTTGTAATCGGCATTGTGATTCCCGCAATGTCGATCTCCTGAAAACTGTCTTTTCCAAGAAGCGGTACGGTAACGTTGCAGGTGATCGCAACAACCGGAACTGAATCCATATATGCGGTTGCGATTCCTGTCACAAGGTTCGTTGCACCAGGACCTGATGTTGCAAAACATACACCGACTTTTCCAGTACTTCTCGCATATCCGTCCGCTGCATGGGATGCTCCCTGCTCATGTGATGTCAGCACATGCCGGATTTCTCCCTGATGTTTATATAATTCATCATATACATTTAAAATGCACCGCCCGGATAACCAAAAACTGTATCAACACCCTGTTCTTTCAGGCATTCGATCACGATCTGGGCACCTGTTAACTGCATATTATTCCTCCATTCCACTGCCATTCTCATCTGTTTTTAATTTCTACATCATCAGATGCGTCTTTTACAACATATGACTTTTCGAATGACAACTTTTGTATTTCTTTTTTATTTCTGTTCTTCCGGCAATGCTAAAATAGCACCTCTGTTGCCGGAAGTTACTAACGATGCATAGCGTTTCAGATAACCTGTCGTTACCTTTGGCTCTCTCGGCTGCATTTTGCTTTTCTTGCTGCCATTTCTTCGTCTGAAACTGCAATCTCTAATTTCATCTCCGGAATATTGATACGGATGATATCGCCCTCTTCCACAAGTGCGATTGGTCCGCCGACTGCTGCCTCCGGTGAAACATGTCCGATGGAAGCCCCACGGCTCGCGCCGGAAAAACGTCCGTCCGTGATCAGTGCTACCGATGAACCAAGTCCCATACCTGCGATTGCAGAAGTAGGATTTAACATTTCACGCATACCAGGTCCGCCTTTTGGTCCCTCGTAACGGATGACAACCACATCACCGGCAACGATCTTGCCGCCTTTGATCGCTGCGATCGCATCTTCCTCACAGTCAAAGACTCTCGCCGGTCCCTCATGAACCATCATCTCGTCACAGACAGCGGAACGTTTGACAACACTTCCGTCCGGCGCAAGATTTCCTTTTAATACGGCAAGACCACCCGTCTTACTGTATGGATTGTCAACCGGTCGGATCACTTCCGGATTCTTGTTTACCGCATTTGCGATATTTTCTCCGACGGTCTTTCCTGTCACGGTCATGCAGTCCGTATTTAATAATCCGATGTCCGCAAGTTCTTTCATCACAGCATAGACACCGCCCGCCTCATTTAAGTCCTCCATATAAGTAGGACCTGCCGGTGCAAGATGGCAGAGATTCGGGGTCTTCTCACTGATCGGGTTTGCAAATGCGATATCAAAATCAAATCCGATCTCATGTGCGATTGCCGGAAGATGTAACATACTGTTTGTGGAACAGCCCAGTGCCATATCTACAGTCAATGCGTTTAAGATGGCATCTTTTGTCATGATATCTCTTGGACGGATATTTTTGCGGTACATATCCATAACTGCCATACCTGCATATTTTGCAAGTTTGATTCTCTCTGAATAAACTGCCGGGATCGTTCCGTTTCCGCGAAGTCCCATACCGAGTGCCTCTGTCAGACAGTTCATAGAGTTTGCGGTGTACATACCGGAGCAGGAACCGCAGGTCGGACATACTTTTTCCTCATATTCTCTCACATCATCCTCGGTCATGGTTCCTGCTGCATAGGAGCCGACTGCCTCAAACATGGAGGATAAACTTCTCTTTTTGCCCTGAACGTGTCCGGCAAGCATCGGTCCGCCGGATACAAATACGGTCGGAACATTGATACGCGCTGCTGCCATCAGAAGTCCCGGAACGTTTTTTATCACAGTTTGGCACCATGACAAGTGCATCAAACTGATGTGCAAGTGCCATGCACTCAGTGGAATCTGCGATCAGATCTCTGGTTACTAAGGAATATTTCATACCAATGTGTCCCATCGCAATTCCGTCACAGACTGCGATCGCCGGAAATACGACCGGAACTCCGCCTGCTTCTGCCACACCTAATTTTACTGCATTTACGATTTTATCAAGATTCATATGGCCCGGTACAATCTCATTATAGGAGCTTACGATACCGACCATCGGTTTGTTCATTTCTTCTTCCGTGAAGCCTAATGCATTAAAAAGACTTCTGTGAGGTGCCTGCTGCATCCCTTTTTTTACATTATCGCTTTTCATGTTAAATCAAATCTCCCATTCTAATATCTATATTAAATTCGTTCGCAGATCAGATCACCCATCTGTGCGGTACCGACCTGTGTGACATTTTTCTTTTTATCTTCTTCCTGCGGCATGATATCAATCGTGCGATAACCGTCTTTTAATACCTGTTTTACGGCTGCTCGATGGCTCTGCCTCTTTATCAAGGTCAAAGGTATAGCGGAGCATCATTGCTGCACTTAAGATTGTTGCGATCGGGTTTGCGATACCTTTTCCTGCAATATCCGGTGCAGAACCGCCGCTCGGCTCATAGAGTCCGAACTTCGTGTCGTTTAAGCTGGCGCTTGACAACATTCCGATGGAACCTGTCACCATGCTTGCCTCATCGGATAAGATATCTCCGAACATGTTTTCCGTTAAAATGACATCAAACTGTTTTGGATCTTTTACTAACTGCATCGCGCAGTTGTCAACTAACATATGCTCATAGGTGACTTCCGGATAGTCCTTTGCTACTTCCTCGACCACTTTTCTCCAGAGTCTTGAGGAATCCAGCACGTTTGCCTTGTCCACGCTCGTCACTTTTTTGCGGCGTTTCATGGCAATGTCAAATCCTCTCTTTGCGATCCTGCGGATCTCTGTCTCGCTGTATGTCAGGGTATCTGTCGCAGTCATCACACCGTCAACTTCCTCGGTTTTTCGCGCACCGAAGTATAATCCTCCGGTCAGCTCACGCATGATCATCATATCAAATCCATCCCCAATAATATCATCGCGGAGCGGACATGCCTCTTTTAATTCTTCATATAAGTAAGCCGGTCTTAAATTTGCAAATAAATTCAGAGACTTTCTTAATTTTAATAATCCTGCCTCCGGTCTCAATTCCGGTGCTAATTTATACCACGGAGAGGTCGCTGTATTACCGCCGATGGAACCCATAAGCACTGCATCGGACGCTTTTGCTGCTGCGATCGCCTCATCTGTTAACGGCACGCCTGTCGCATCAATCGAACATCCGCCCATCAAAATCGCTTCATACAAAAAACTGTGACCATACTTTGTTCCGATCTTGTCTAATACTTTTTTGCCTCTGCCACGATCTCCGGTCCGATTCCGTCACCGGAAATCACGCCAATCTTACATTCCATGCTCTAATCCCTCTTTCTTTTCCTCTGTCAGATATGTGTAACTGATTTTTTTCGCCTGCCAGAAAGTATCCTGCTTTTCTGCACCATAGAATGCATACTCTGCGAACCTCCTGCTTTGTTATGAATAAAAAGAAAATCAGCGGCTGCTGTGCGCCCGCACTTTATCACATTAATAACAGACAGTATGTATAATGTCTATAATAATGTAATTTTGGCAACATTGCAACCTCTGATTCTATTTTTCTTTTTTATAATATTTATAACTGGGTATTATGAAAGAGCTTTCTTTTCATTACTTTGTTGTATACTATATTATCAAAAATAAAGCGTGGCCAAGTTTTATAGACGGCAAAATCCCCCTCTGATGGCTATTTTGTCTGCCACTACTCTTTAGGTATATATTCTTTATTTCAATCATAAAACTGACCACTTACTGATTTCCCATTTTATATAACCGGCAAAACTTTCCATCTGCCGCCATCAGTTTTTCAAATGTTCCCTGTTCCACAATATTTCCCTGTTCTAAAACCACGATCGCATCGCATTTTTCCAGATTACTTCTGTTATAATGATGCGTGATCATAATGACGGTAATGCCTGGTATATCAAGCACTGCTTTTTCCACCTGGTATGCCATTTTATTATCCAGACTTGAGGTTGCTTCATCAAGCACCCACAATTTCCTGTGGTGTAAAAAAGCTCTTGCGATGGAGATTCTCTGCTTTTCCCCGCCGGAAAGATTTGATCCACCCTCTTTCAACACGGTTTCCAGCCCCATTTCCAGCCTTTGTACAACTCCATCCAGACCAGCCTTTTTTACTGCCATATCTACCTCTTCCTCTGTATACGGATCAAACAATGTGATATTATTTCGCAAAGTATCTTCAAATACATATACATTTTGAGGAATGACTGCTACCTGCTCCATCACAGACTTTTCGGATATTGCATGCATATCCATATCATCAAATCGTATCTGTCCCTGATAATTATTGTAATACCCCAATACCAGCTTCGTCAGCGTTGACTTTCCGCTTCCACTTCCCCCGACCACTGCATACCGTTTTCCTTTTTCAAAGGTAATATTTATATTATTTAATGTCATGTGCTCCGCCTGTGGATAAGAAAAGCTGACATTCTCCATTGAAATCAGATTCTGGAAATTTATACCATCCCCCGTCTCTTCCTTCTTTTGTTCCCCAATCTCTTCCATCACTTTCTGACAGATCGGTGTTCCTGATTTGATCTGTATCAATGACTCAATAAACGTGGACATAGAACCTATGACACTGCTGCTCAGAGCAATGGCTACTGTCAGAATGATATACTGACTTTTCCATATAGTACCATGATACCAGATATAATTACAATTAATAACTGCAGCGTAAGCTGGACGTCCATCGTGATTCCTCCAACAACACCCTGCACAAACTGGCTGGTAAATTTTTTCTTTCCAAATCTGATGTTTTCCTGTGCATACTGCCCCACCACATTTTCTTCAATCTGATAATTTTTAATAACTTCAAATCCCCTGAAATCATCATTGATCAGTGTATTATGTTTCGCTGCCTCATCCATCTGTTCAATATTGGATTTCTGCAGAATCTGCTGTGTCATGATAGGAACTGCCAGTCCCACAATTCCAACTACAATTAAAAGTATGCAAAGCACCACATTCTGTACAAATGCATAAGCAAGTGAGAATACAATTTCTTCCAGCTGGACGACCAATATAAAATATGCGAGCAATGTCGTTTCTACCACCTGTAAATCATTGTGATATAAAGATGTATAGTAACTGGTATTCTGTTTGTAATACCCGGTCATATCCCTGTTTAATATACTCTGGAATAAATCCTGGCGGATATCACATATGACTTTCATTGAAAATTTATTTTTGCATACATGTAAAATAAATAAATCAATGCCAGCCCAACTGCCAAAATTATCACCATCAGAAACATCTCTTTTATCCTGTCTTTTTTCCCATTTGCGACAATCTCCGTCACATACTGCATTGTATAAGAAGAAAACACGCCTATCAGTGCATTTAAAACACCTGCTATCATAAACAGAACCGCTATTCCCTTATGCTTTTTTATGTACTTTTTCATATAGATCCCTCCCTGTATGTAATGCAATTTATCTGATCTTCCATCAAAATGGCATAGATTTATTTTTCAAACATAATCTGGCATAAGACTGCGTTTTCCCATACACTATAAACACACTATTCACAGAATAATTCAATATTTCCTGCACATGATGAAATTCATGTTCAAAATTTAAATCTATTGTTGAAAATGAAACTTCTTTCTCTGCATACAAATGCGAATGAATAACGACGGGGATCTTGTTATTCTTTTCACAATACTTTATCAGTTTCATTTGATCTTCCATGTTAATCTTTGCTGCCAGGTCTGTCTGTCCCTCACTCAATATACAATAAATCTCGTCTATACTAATCGTTTCGTCCTCATAGTCTGCAAGTGCCAGGACAGCTATCTCATTTTGTGGATTTTCCGTTAACGCAATAGCTACTCTGTTCTCAACACTTTCTTCATATTTAATTAGATAATACATATGCTCCTCATTTTTATCTATTTGATTTTTAGTATTACAACTACATTTAGAGAAATACATGTAACAAACAGGTATTTCCCTTAAAAATAAATGCATTTTTAATTTACTAATTTGCTAATTTACACAAGCACACCATAAAATTGCTCCTGCTCCACCTGCTAATTTTTCATCTAATAATTTCATACATTCTTTTTCTTCTTCCGTTAATTCAATCATTTCTACTTTTACCAATTTTTCATTCTGTTTTCTTTCTTCCATCATATCTTTCTCCTTTTACATCTTAAGTTTATTTTATATTAATGCATTTATTTTTCACATAATTATTGATAGTCTCTGAATAAAAAGACACCCGTTTACTACAATCTATTATATTTTTATTCAAAGCAACCTCTGCTACACATTGATGGCAAAAATTCCTTCCATTACACTCCTTACATCTATAGGCAGATTGTAATTTTTTTAATTGACAAACAACTTCTGAAAACTGCTGTCTTTTATCCCATGCCTCATCTAAAATATTCCCCATTCGATATTTTTCTTTTAAAAGTACAAACATATGGCATGGATAGATATCTCCATTGGGGAAAACTGCATAATTATTTAAACCAGCTCTGCAAAAAACTGTATTCTGTTTTTTTTCATCATACAGCATCTGTAAGAACTGCATTTCTTCTATAAAAGAAAGATTTTCTTTAAAATACATTTCATTATTTATCAATTTTTCGTCTGATCCATAGATGTCATTTGCAGTTTCCAACATAATGTTCTCTACTGATAATTCTTCATGAAAAAATTTTTTAATGTCTGTTCTGTATATCCCAGTTTTTTGTATAAATCTGTACATGTACATTCTATCGCACTAACATCTCTTCCTCTTTTCCTCAGGCGATTTAAATTTTTCACAATCGTATCATACACATCCATATTTTGAGTTCGACTTATTCTCTGCTCATTTGTAATTTCTTTCGGACCATCAATACTAACTGTAAGGTTGATTCCATATTTTACAATATCATCTAACAATTCTTCCGGTAAAAAAGTAAAGTTTGTAACCATTCCATAGTTTTGCACCAATATATCATTTTCTTTAAACTTTTTACAGATATATGAAATCATTTTGTAGCCCAATGCCGGCTCTCCACCAAAAAATTGTACCATTTCAACCTTAATTTGTTCCTGTTTCAAATATCTGACTAAAGCATCCACTACTTCATAAGATAACATTTGCTCTTCTCCGTAATAATTGCCACCATTGGCATAACAATAAACACAATTCAGATTACAAATAGTGCAGACCATAATTTCTAACTTATGAATAACCTTTACATTATCTTCTGATACACTTTGATGCACACTTTGATTTTTCTTAAATTTTTCCAACAGATTTTCATATGCATCTGTCAATTCAGTCTTTCCATCCTGACAATCTTTTAAATTCTTTGCTGTATTTCTGTCTATTTTTGCCAGACGTTTCTGTGGCAGGTAATAAACACATCCAAATTCTTCATCTATGGTAAAAAGAAAATCTTTTTTTTATTGTTTCTATATCCATACTTTTTTCACTTTCATTACTGTAATATTTTATTTCTGTTGACATCATTTACTTTAATCTTTAAATCACTAAAAGACCATGTCAACTGAAAAAAGTTTTTCCAGTTTTGACATGGTCTTTCCGCAATATCTATAATATAATCTTTTTAAATTAATAGAAACGAGGTTCAAATACATATGAAAAAATTAACAAGATTAACATTTTAATGTTACTTTTACTTACATTAAAAACAAATGTTTCCCTGGGAAAAAATACATCTCAAATCATTATGCCCATAAATGATGATTTACCTTATATAGATGTTTACAATATGGACAACTCTATCGCTTCCCCAAAATATTCCTCATAAAATTCTTGATATTCCTCATATCAATCTGATTATTTTTTGCCCTACACGTATAATAAATTCCCTTTATATGCTCCTTACACCCTCTATTCCCCTCATCTATTCCCGTTTCTACTCATTATTTATTCATCTCAATATCAAACAAATAAATATAAGACATATTGCATACGCAATGTTTCCATTGCATTTCGGCAAAACATATTCACAAAGTTCCATCGACTTACAATACTCGCCAACTGCCCCATAATACTTTGAAAGATTCGCAGCAATACTAAGCTCTTCAATCTCCCATTCTGCATATATCCTTCCCGCAGGCTGCACAGCAGCATTTCACAGATTTTTATACTTTTAGGATACTCATCTATTCTGCCATATGCCACAGCCAGCCGCTTTAAAAGTGTAATCTCCTGTTCCCGGAAAGGATATATCACATCACTGTCAAGAAATTTTTTATACTGTGGTACAACTTCTTCTGCAAGCTCTTCTAATGCTTCCACAAGCTGTTCTGCTGTAATGCGCTGCATATAATAATCCAAAAAAGTACTTTCCCGGCGGATATATCTTTGTGTAGATGCGTCTTTTCCAACAAGTTTTTTCATCTGTTCCATATAAAAGTCTGCTTTTTCAAAATCATGCTTTGCCATAGCATCCTCAAAATATTCCCGCTCCTCTATCAGTTCCATATCCCTGCTGACGCACACAGCATAATTTTTTTCTGTGATCTGGTACATTTTCTCCATAAGTTGCCGATATGTATCACTTTTCACTTTATGTTTTCCGTTTTCAATTCTGGAAAGTGTTTCTACAGAACAGACACCCTCACTTAATTCTTCCTGTGTCATTTTCTTTGCAATTCTTGAAAGCCGTATCATATCACCAACATTATAATTTCCCATATGGCACCTCTTTCTACACTCTGTCACCCGTCGTTTTTATTTTTTGCACCAGTTCCACATTGTTCATGACAAGTGCCGTATAATAAGCCATCGTAAGTTCCACCTGACATTGTTTTTGATATTCCTGCTGCATGTCCTTGTTTCTCTGCATCAGCTCTTTTAACAGTCCTGCCTTCTTAAAATGCAATTCTGCCAGTCCACGCATCGTTCTGCTTTCTTTTACAAGTGTTAACGCCTGTTCAATGTATTCCAGTTCCTTTTGTGCATCTCCTTTTTCTTCCTGTATGCTGGCAAGTTCTTTCAGAATGGACATTTCAGCCTGTTCCTTGATTTTTTTCGAATCATACTTTCTTGTAAAAAGCAGCATTCTTTTCAATTCTGCCTCTTTCCATGAAATATCTTCCGAAAACTGAATCAGCCCCAAAAAAAAAAGTTTTATCTCCATTTCACTGTATAAATCAGAAGTATTTTTTTTCTTTCCAAAAAAAAAAGGTTTTGTCAAAAGTATCGCCTCATTTAATACAGCCTTGATTTCTTCTTTTGATGCACCACGTTTCTGTAACAGTTCTGCTTTCCCCAGAGATAATATTGTTCATGAAGCACTTGTTTTTTTGGCATTACACTTTGATAACTCTGTAACAGTTTCTCCGCTGTATCCAGATTTTTCTCTTCTAAATTCCGATGGATATCTTTTCGTAACCGGAACAAGTTGTAATCTTTCTCATTCAATAACAATTCAAATTCAAGAACCTGCTTTCCTATTCTTGACAACAATGTCGCACTGACTAATGAATCCACCTCACGATATCCCTCTTCAATCCGGAACATCGTTGCTGGTGAACAAATTCCTTCACAAACCTGTGTCATGGACAATCCATACTTCTCCCGATAATACGACAATGCAATCCCTACCGTATTTAATTTCATCTTCTGCCCCTCTAAAACTTTTCTGTCAGGCAGCAGAATATAAATTCCATAAATATTCTACTCCTATAAAGAAAAACCTGTTATGTTTTCTCATCCACACATAACAGGCTTTCTGGTACTACACTTATTTCTCCATTGCTTCTTCCGGTTTCTCCACTGCGGAAATTGCAGCTTTCTGCATCGGGATACGGCAGTTCTTGTTGTTGCCGAACTCAACGATCACGGTATCATCTGCGATATCGATCACGGTGCCGTAAAACCCGCTTGTTGTCAGTACGGTATCACCGACTGCAAGTTCGGACAGCATTGCATTTTTCTTCTTTGCTTCTTTCTGCTGCGGACGGATCATGAAAAAGTACATGAAACCAAATAAAACTACTAACCAGATAATCATACCGCCCCAGCCTGCTGCTGTGGATGCGGATGAAGTGGATGCTAAAATTGACATCTTCTCAGTTCCTCCTAAATTTAATAGACATTACAATATATAATACACAAAATGGGCTTTTTAGACAAGCACTTTACCAAATTTTATGATTAATTTATTTTTAGCCGTTCTGTTTTTCTTTCTCGCGGTTGATCTGTCCCATACCGTACAGCTTTTCTTCCTTATAAGAATGGAATCTGCCCTCGTCGATAGCATCGCGGATCTCTTCCATCATCGTATTATAGAAATACAGATTATGGAGCACGCAGAGTCTCATGCCAAGCATTTCTTTTGCTTTTAACAGGTGGCGCACATATGCCCTGCTGTAACGGCGGCAGGTCGGACAGCCGCAGCCTTCCTCGATCGGGCGCATGTCTTTTTCATATTTCTGATTAAAAAGATTGATCTTTCCCTGATTGGTGTATACATGACCGTGACGTCCGTTTCTGGTCGGATATACGCAGTCAAAGAAATCAACGCCGCGCTCTACCCCCTCTAAAATATTTGCCGGGGTGCCGACTCCCATCAGATAGGTTGGTTTGTGAAGTGGCAGATACGGAACGGTTTCATCTAAAATATGATACATTTCCTCATGCGTCTCGCCGACCGCAAGTCCACCGACTGCATAGCCGTCTAAATCCAGTTCTGAAATACGTTTTGCATGATCAATACGGATATCAGAATAGATAGCCCCCTGGTTGATTCCAAATAACATCTGATGACGGTTGACCGTTCCCTCCTCGGCATTCAACTGCTGCATTTTGGTTTTGCATCGCTCTAACCATCTGGTTGTCCGTGCCACGGAAGCCTCCACATAGCTGCGGTCTGCAAGTGCCGGGGCACATTCATCAAATGCCATCGCGATCGTGGAACCGAGGTTCGACTGGATCTGCATGCTCTCTTCCGGTCCCATGAAAATCTTTGCACCATCAATGTGGGAATGGAAATAGACGCCCTCCTCTTTGATCTTGCGCAGTCCAGCAAGGGAGAATACCTGAAATCCGCCGGAATCTGTGAGGATTGGACGGTTCCATGACATGAATTTATGGAGTCCGCCAACTTCGCGGATCAGTTTGTCCCCGGTGCGGACGTGCAGATGATAGGTATTGGAAAGTTCCACCTGGCATTTGATCTGCTCTAAGTCCTCGGTGGATACGGCGCCTTTGATGGCGGCAACGGTGCGACATTCATGAATACCGGGGTCTGTATGTCACCGTGGACGGTATGTAGGATTCCGCGTTTGGCGCGGCCTTCCTGTTTTAGTAGTTCGTACATTGTTTATAATCTCCTTTTTTCTTTATATGAAATGGGGGCGAAACTCTGGTAAAGGCTGTGAGCGCATGGAAAGCTTTCCATGCGAATTTACTGTTTTGGAGAGCTTCGCTTTGGCTGTCTTTACATATTTCACATATGTTTACAGGATAATTGATCCAATAAATCAAAGTAGTTCTCGAAGGTTTTACGGCAGCAGGATGGGTTGTCTATCACGATTCCATCCACTTTCAATCCTAGAAGGGCAAATGACATGGCAACGCGGTGGTCTTCATAGGTTGACACAATGCCGGGGAACGGAGTGCCTGGTTTTATTGTGATGGCATCCGGCTCTTCGGTACATGTGATTCCACGTTTGGTCAGTTCCTCTGACATGGCATGGAGACGGTCACATTCCTGTCCACGGATATGTCCGATGTGGGTGATATGCACATCGGATTTGCAGAACGGTGCCATTGCAGCAAGAGTCAATGCCTGATCTGAAAAATCGTTCATATCGATCTCAATTCCTTTTAGTGTATCTTCAGCGGGTCCGGTCACTTCAATCCCGTCTGCTTTTTCTGTGACGGTACAGCCCATCTGTGCAAGCACATCCAAAAACTTCATATCGCCCTGGCTGTTGTCCTTGTGCACATGTTTTACAAGTGTCCTGCCGCCTGTGATCGCAGCTGCCGCATAAAAATAACACGCTGCCGAAACATCCGGTTCGATCTGATAATGTTTTTTCTGATAGACGCTTTCGGATCAATCCGATAATTTTTTCCGCCATATTTTACCTCCACACCCGCATCCGCTAACATTTTTCTTGTGATGCGGATATAGGAACCGTCTGTTTTCTCACTTGTGATGTGGATGTCTAATCCCTGCGGTATCATCGGTGAGATAAGCAAAAGTGCACTTAAAAACTGAGTGCTCTTGCTGATGTCAAGTGACAACTGCAGTGGTTTCCATCTGCCTTTGACTTGATCTGCGCCGGCTTTTGGATTTCTCCGTCCACAAATCTTCACCGGCAGATGCCTTCTGTTTCCAGATAAGTGATATTCGCACCAACTCCGGTGAGCAGTGAAAATAACTCCTGCATCGGTCTTTTTTCATCTGCTCTGAAGCTTCAATCGTATATTCCCCGTCGGAAAAACCAAGCATTGCCGTCAGAAAACGGGCGGCTGTCCCGGCACTTCCGACATTGATCACTGCCTGTTTCTTGGGAATATTTCCACCACAACCTAAAACAGTAACCGCCTTTTCCGACTCATTGATATCTACCATAAACCCCAAAGATACCAGACTCTCCAGAAAATGCCTTGAGTCATCAGAAAACAGCACTCCTTCTAACTTCACTTCACCATCCGATAAAGCTGCCATCAAAAGTGCACGGTTTGTCATGCTCTTAGATCCCGGCACATCCACCGTCCAGTCGACCGGTCTATCTAATCTTTTTACCTCATATTGTTCCTTCATATATTTTCATCCCTGCTATCAGTTTTCCTGCCTTTAAGCGCTTTTCCCATTTTAACATATTCCTGTTGTCACGAAAAGAGAAATCTTTTATAATGATTAAGATATATAATCTTATAATACACATTTTCAGGAGGAATATTTCATGGCTGGTTCATCATTCGGTACAATTTTTAAAATTACAACATGGGGCGAATCCCACGGGAAGGGACTCGGCGTTGTGGTGGATGGATGTCCTGCCGGACTGCCTCTTGATGAAAATGACATTCAGAAATTTTTAAACCGCAGGAAACCGGGTCAGTCAAAGTTTACCACCCCGCGGAAAGAAGATGACACAGTCGAGATTTTATCCGGCGTGTTTGATGGAAAAACGACCGGCACGCCGATCTCTCTTGTCGTGTACAATCAGAACCAGAAATCCAAAGATTACAGTGAGATTGCGTCCTATTACCGTCCGGGACATGCGGACTATACTTTCGACCAGAAATATGGTTTCCGCGATTACCGCGGCGGCGGACGTTCCTCCGGGCGCGAGACGATCGGACGTGTTGCAGCCGGCGCAATCGCTGTCAAAATATTAAACCAGCTCGCATCACATTTTTGACTTACACCCGTTCCATCGGACCGATCAGTATTTCATCACAGAATTTTGATGCCGCACAGATCAATGAAAATCCGCTCTACATGCCGGATGCCGACGCTGCGGAAAACGCAGAAAATTATTTAAATGCCTGCATCGCCGAACAGAATTCCTCCGGTGGTGTTGTGGAATGTATCATCCAAGGTGTTCCCGCCGGACTTGGCGATCCTGTCTTTGAAAAATTAAATGCGAATCTCGCAAAAGCAGTCATGTCGATCGGTGCAGTAAAAGGTTTTGAGATCGGTGACGGATTTGACGTTGCGAAAGCAACCGGAAAAAACAATAACGACGCCTTCCGCATCGGTGCTGACGCAGGCCGGTCAAAACAACCAACCATGCCGGAGGTATTTTAGGCGGAATGAGCGACGGAAGTGACATTATCCTGCGCGCCGCGATCAAACCTACACCATCCATCGCTGCCCCCCAGCAGACTGTCAATAAAGATGGGGAAGAAATTGATGTGAGCATCAAAGGACGCCATGATCCGATCATCGTTCCACGCGCCGTGGTCGTTGTGGAGTCCATGGCTGCCGTAACTCTTGTGGATGCCCTTTTTACAAATATGAGCGCAAGGATGGATTCTCTTGAAATGTTTTATCAACACTAATACTTTATAATTCATAGGACGTAATTTCCTATGAAGATTCGGGGTGTCAAAAGGTGGCTCACAACTTAGCTGCTGGCAAATTGCACAAAGCCGGGACTGTTTTTGTGACTTTAGTAGAAAATTAGTAAATCTTAGTATGCCTGTCTATTTACAGTAATGTTCTGCCACGGACGGCAGAACAAGGCTTCGCGAGCCATGGAAGGCTCGTTGAATGCCGTTTACGTCACTCTGTGAAAAACTGATTCAGGCATACTTAGTTTTTCTTATTTTCGGACAACGGAACAAAACAAGTTCGGTTTTGTGCAATTTGACAAACCCAAAATTGAAAACCACCTTTTGACACCCGAATCATAATATGCGACAAATACGAAATTCATCCTACTAATTTTCATAACTGCCGGTTTCAAAATTGCTCGTTCACCTTTATTATACGCCCGATCTTACCGTCTTTCAATCCGTCTTCTGATTCTCCTCCATAAAACAGCCGACAAAATAACTGCTGCATAATCCGTCAATGCCTGTCCGTAAATGACACCGTTTAACCCCATACACGCATTTAACAGGTACAAAAGCGGTATCAGAAGCAGTCCCTGACGCATAACGGAAAGTATCGTCGCCGGAAATGAATTTCCTACTGACTGCATACAGTTCATATTGACAAATAACAGCCCTATGACCGGCCCGGAAAGCATGTAGCGATCAGCATTTTCACGCCATAATACACAACTTCCCCGTCACTGATGAACAGCCTTATGATCGGCTCCCGTAAAACAAAAAACAGCGCCGTAGCTAAAATGCCGACAATGACACAGCATTTTTTGTATACCGTTCCACGGAAACAAACCGCTTGTGATCTCCAGAACCATAGTTATATCCCAGAAGCGGCTGCACTCCGTTTGCCAGTCCCATCTGTAAAAATGTGATAAACATGTTTGCCTTAAACACGATGCCGATCGCCGCCACCGGCGCATTGCCGTATGCCACTAAGATCTGGTTTAACACGATCGTGGACACACTCATCAGCACGGAAAAAACAGCGGTCGGCAGTCCGGTCACACATACTCCGCTCAAAATGCCGTCTTTGCAGGTAAAATATTTGATGGAGATGGAAAAACATTTACTTTTCTTTAAAAAATACCACAGGTAATAGATGCCTGCCAAAATATTTCCGATTGTCGTCGCAACTGCGGCTCCCACAGCTCCCATCCCCATACCGCTGATCAACACCGGATCTAACACGATATTGGCGACGGTGCCGATCATACTGCCGATCATTGCCTCCTTGCTTGCACCCTCCGCGCGCACAACAAAACTTACCGCTGCAGACCAGATGATAAACGGCGCCCCGTATGCAATGTGAAAAGTGTATCCTTTTGCATAGAGAAACGTCTGCTCGTTTGCTCCGAACATATTTAAAACTGGCGTCATAAATACCATTAAAATGACTGCAAGTGCTACACCGACGATCAGGGATGCATATGTCACAAACGCGGATACCTGTTTCATTCTTTTTTCATTTTTCTCGCCCATCGCCATGGATGCAGCCGCACTGCCGCCCATTCCAAACATGTTGGCAAATGCCATAAACAGTATAAAGATCGGGTTTGTCAGGCTGACTGCCGCCACCTGCAGCGGATCGCCGGTCTGTCCGACAAAAAAGTATCTGCCATGTTGTATACAACTGTTACCAGACTGCTGATCACACTCGGATCGCCATCTTTGCAACCGCCTTCGGGACGGGAAGGCTGCTCATCAGTTCATTTTCGTTCATTTTTTCTCCTTTCTTTCGGTGGTTTTTCATGAACGCTTTCACACGAATTACCATTTCTACACCGATATTATCCTCAATATATAATGGGCGAAGTTCCTTTGTCCAAGTCTCTTTCGCCCATTTCTTCTTTCTTTTTAACATTTTCACAGCCATTTCGGGCGAAACCATCTTCTGTTCTCCTGTTTTCGCCTGATTTTTCATTTTCGTGGGCTATTGGCTTCATCCTTATAACGCTTTCGCCCATTCTCTTCTAAATCTCCATTGGTCTTCGATAAAAATGGGGGAATCTCTTTCATTTTCACTTCATTTCACCCATTTCTTCCTTTTTATACCCCCTGCACGATTTCATTTAAGAAATACGCGTGCACCCTTGCATCTTCACTCACTTCCGGGTGAAAACTGAGCGCAAGCTGGTTTTTGTAGCGGACTGCTACCGTATTGCCATCCACTATCGCCAATGTCTCCACCTGCGGATTTAAAATTTCATCAATATATGGTGCACGGATAAAATTCATCCGGTAAGTCCCAATGTGTGCAATCTCTGCGTCCGTGACAAAACTTCCGAGCTGTCTGCCATATGCATTGCGCTTCACGCTTACCGGCAGGGTTTTTAAATACGCTCTGTCATCGTTGGAAACACGCTCTGCTAAAAGGATCAGCCCTGCACAGGTCGCAAGCACCGGTGTACCCGCTTCGATCAGTTCTTTTAACTGGTCAGACATGCCAAGGTCTCTAAGCAGTTTTCCCTGTACCGTGCTTTCACCTCCGGGAAGCACGATCCCCTGCAGTCTGCCATTCTGCACAGCCTCTTCCAAATCCTTTTTCTGACGGATCAGGAATGTATCTGCACCAAGCCCGTCAAGCATCGCCTGATGCTCCGCAAATGCGCCCTGCACCGCAAGGATTCCGATTGATACTTTTTCTGACATGATAATCTCCGTTCTTGCGCTGTTTTTTTGCGCATCTCAAGTTTGTGCGTAAGCATAAATCCTGCGTGTGAAAAATCTTATTTTTCACACTTATCTCCATTTCTGAGCAATTTATTTCCCACGCTCTGCCATAAGCAGCTGTATCTCATCCTCGTTGATGCCAACCATCGCTTCTCCTAAATCTTCAGATAACTCTGCAATCAATTTTGCATCATTGTAATTGGTCACTGCCTGTACGATTGCTGCTGCACGTTTTGCCGGATTGCCGGATTTAAAAATACCCGAACCTACAAATACGCCCTCGGCACCAAGCTGCATCATCAATGCTGCATCTGCCGGAGTTGCCACACCGCCTGCCGCAAAATTTACAACCGGAAGTTTTTTGTGGTCATGCACATATTTTACAAGATCATATGGAACCTGAAGCTGTTTTGCTGCCTCGAAAAGTTCATCTTCACGTTTTGCCGCAACTGCCGCGATCTCGGAGTTGATCAGTCTCATATGATGTACCGCCTGAACCACATCACCGGTTCCCGGTTCCCCTTTGGTACGGATCATCGCTGCACCCTCAGCGATTCTTCTGAGTGCCTCTCCTAAATTTTTTGCTCCGCAGACAAACGGCACCTGAAATTTTGTCTTGTCAATGTGGTAAACATCATCTGCCGGAGAAAGCACTTCACTCTCGTCAATGTAATCGATCTCTAATGCCTGTAAGATCTGTGCCTCCGCAAAATGACCGATTCGGCATTTTGCCATAACCGGAATGGAAACCGCACCCTGAATCTCCCTGATCAGCTTCGGATCACTCATTCTTGCCACACCGCCTGCCGCTCTGATATCCGCCGGGATCCGCTCTAATGCCATAACCGCACATGCTCCTGCTGCCTCTGCGGTTTTTGCCTGCCCGGCATTTGTGACATCCATGATGACACCACCCTTTAACATCTGTGCCAGTTCACGGTTTAATTCATACTGCTCTTTTGTATTATTTATATTACTCATAACTAACTTTCTCCTTTTTCAGACAACCAGTTTGATTTTCTGCGCAGTTTTTCAAACAGTTACTCTGTATCAATTTCTTTCCGGATCCTGATGTTATGAAGTATAAGAAAAAACTGGATGCATGAAAACATCCAGTTTCTTTTTCAGCCATGCCAGTTTGTAATTAACATGATCTGAGCATTCATTTTTTATTTCAATCCATGATACCATATCAGCACCAATAAATCTTCTATGCCCGGACTGCCCAGCGCATCTTCGTAGACCGCGCTCTTCCATTCTGTGCACATTCCTGTGCACTCGGTCTTACAACATCTTTTGAATAATCTGCATAAATTCCTGCACGACAGCCTTCTTTTAATGCTTTCTTGACCAGCTTATCCTCCCCGGAATGAAACGTGAGGATTGCCACACGTCCACCTGGTTTTAAGGCGTCTGGCAGTTTTTCCATGAATTCATATAAGACCTCAAACTCACGGTTCACATCGATGCGGAGTGCCTGAAATGTACGCTGACAGGTCTTTTTGATCGTGTCCTTTTTTTCTTTTTCCGGCAGAAAATCAAGTGTTTTTTCAATCACTTCGCGCAATTTTGTCGTCGTGTCGATCCGGCTGCCCTTTCGTATCTCGTCGGTGATCGCCTTCGCAAGCTCCTCACAGTAAGGTTCATCGGAATTTTCATAGAGCATTCCGGCAAGTTCCTCCCTTGTGATGGTATCAAGACGTTCTGCCGCGCTGATTCCTGCTTCCTGATTTAAGCGCAGGTCAAGTGGACCATCCACCTTAAATGAAAATCCACGCTTTGGATTGTCGATCTGCATGGAAGATACACCCAGATCCGCTAAAATGAAATCAAAACCGCCGGCTTCTTTTGCGATCTCATCGATCGTACAGAAATTCTGCAGCCGGATCGTCAGGATATCCTCTCCGTACCGAGTTCTTCCAGTCTCTTTTTCGTCTTGGCGGACTCCTCCGGTCAACATCGGTTGCATAGATATGCCCCTGTCCGTTCAGACAGGCAAGCATTGCTTTTGTATGCCCTCCATATCCTAACGTAGCATCAAAACCGGTCTCGCCCGGCTGGATATTTAAGGTATCAAGAATTTCCTGCACCATAATGGAAATATGCATTCCTGCCGGCGTGTTTCCCTTTTTGATGACATGTTCGATCGTATCCTGATATTTTTCCGGCTGAAGTTCTTTATACTTTTCCTCGAACTTCTTCGGGTATTTTCCTTTATAACGTACACGCCTTTTGTGCGGTGTCTGCTGTTCCTGTTCCATATGTCTGTCCTTTCTGTTTCCAAATCATGGTTTCAAAAAAATATTTCTTATGATGATCTCAAAACCACCCTTTTCCATCAACAACTAATGTCTTTCATTATAATTGCTGGATTGGAACAATTCAATGCTGATTGCTTTGCGCATTATAAAAAATCCCACAACAATCGAGTAGGAGGGAAATCTGAGTGATTTCCGACCTCTCACACCACCGTGCGTACCGTTCGGTACACGGCGGTTCAATCAACTTAACAAGTAACACACCTTTCGGTGTAGTAATCTAACATTGAGACTAATCCAAATGAAGTTAGTCTCTTTGTGC
>ENA-OQJH01000369-OQJH01000369.1-human-gut-metagenome-genome-assembly--contig:-NODE-369-length-25557-cov-2.087928_pt1 | contig 25557 bp, 34 predicted proteins | sample MGYA00242597_ERZ504763 | MGnify/ENA primary metagenome ERZ504763 (study PRJEB26092, sample SAMD00036359) | human gut metagenome | host: Homo sapiens | study: EMG produced TPA metagenomics assembly of...
CAAAAGAAAAAGCCGGAAGGCTCTGATCTATGACCAAATCTTCCGGTTTTACTCTCTCTTTTACGAATGATCCTCTTTCATCGCGATCGACTGCTGTCCCCGCAGTTTAATGACAGGACCTCCCGTACCTTCAATATACTCTCTTGTGATCGTCACTTCCCCGATGTTGTCATCTTTGGGGATTTCATACATAATATCCAACATAAACTCTTCGATGATCGCCCGAAGCGCTCTCGCCCCGGTATCTTTTTCCATTGCTTTTTCCGCAATCGTCTCAAGAGCGCCGTCATCAAACACCAGACTTACTTCATCAAGGGCAAGCAGCTTCTGATACTGTTTTAAGATCGCATTTCTCGGCTCTTTCAAGATCTTAACAAGCATATCTTTATCAAGACCTTTCAATGTAAATATGATCGGCATACGTCCGAGGAACTCCGGGATCATACCGAATTTTCTCAGATCTTCCACCGTCACTTTCGACAAAATGTCCTCGTCATGCTCATACTTATCTTTTAGTTCTGCATTAAATCCCATAGACGTTTTCTTTGTAAGACGCTCTTTTATAATATCTTCCAGATCCGGAAATGCGCCGGCACAAATAAACAAAATATTTTTCGTATTGACCGTTGTCAAAGGAACCATCGCGTTCTTGCTGTTCGCTCCGACAGGAACTTCCACTTCGCTTCCTTCCAAAAGTTTGAGCATTCCCTGCTGAACTGATTCCCCGCTTACATCTCTTTGATTCGACGTATGTTTTTTTGCGATCTTATCGATTTCATCGATAAAAATAATTCCCTGCTCCGCCCGTTCTACATCGTTGTCGGCAGCGGCAAGTAGTTTGGAAACAACGCTTTCTATATCATCTCCGATATATCCTGCTTCTGTCAGCGACGTAGCGTCTGTAATGGCGAGCGGCACGTCAAGAAGTTTTGCCAATGTTTTGACAAGATACGTCTTTCCGCTTCCCGTCGGTCCGATCATAAGCATATTCGACTTTTCAATCTCGATATCGTCCATTGTATCTGACGCAACCCGTTTATAATGATTATAAACGGCGACTGCCATCGCTTTCTTCGCTTTTTCCTGTCCGACTACATATTCGTCAAGTCTTGCTTTGATCTTATGAGGCGCCGGAATCTTCTTAATATCAAGTTGATGGAACTCTTTCGGCTTTTCTTTTTTCTTCTTGATCTTCTGCGCTTTAGGCTGCATATGATCCAAATCCGATAAATTAAGAAACTGTACCCCCGGCATGTTGACAAGCCGGCTCAGATCAACAGAGCCGTCTGTCATCGCATCAAAGCTTCTTTGCATACAATCCCGGCATACCGTAATATGATTCGGCATCTCGATCATCTTTCCCGCAACGCTTTCCGGTCTGTGACAGATGAGACAGATCTTCTCATATCCATCATCATCGTTGTCTTTTTCCGTTTCTTTTTCCTCTTCCTTCTTTACTGCCAATGGTCTTTTTTCTCTTCTTTGTCCACCTCGTCTGCCCCTGTGGACTCTTTTTCTTCCTCATCTACTAAAATGAAATCCTGATCTGACATAATTCTCCTCGTCTTTCTCTGACTGTTTTCATCTATATGGACATTGTGTTTATCCACTTTCTTTTACAAGTATTTTTTATTATAGTACACTTGACTTCATTGTACAAATGAAGTTTTTGTAAAAATCGAATCCGCTTTTTTCTATTCATTCATCATTTGAAGGAAATCTTCTTCCGAAATGATCGGAATACCAAGTTCCCGTGCTTTTTTGTTTTTTGCCGTTCCCGATCCGGTATCGTTGTTAATCAGATAATTTGTCTTTGACGTCACGCTCCCCGTCACTTTGCCGCCTCGTTTTCAATCTCTTCTTTTACCTGTGCCCGATTTACAAAATGCTCTACGCTGCCTGTAATGACAAAATTAACTCCCGCAAACTTCTGATCTTCTTCTGACGTTTCTTTCGTAAGTTCTACTTCTTTGAGGAGACGATCAAAAACATCTACATGCGCCGTATCTTTAAAATATTCGACAAATGTACCTGCTATCACTCCTCCCACACCCGATATCGCGCTTAATTCTTCTTCCGTCGCCCGGATGACCCGTTTTGGATCTTCTCCCAGCGCACGACAGATCATTTTTGCGTTTGAGATTCCGATGTTCGGAATCCCAAGACTGTAGATCAGCCTCGGAAGCGTTGTCTTTCTTGCATTTTCTATCCTTTTTCGCAGATTTTCATAAGATTTTTCTCCAAATCCTTCCATCGTCTTTATTTCCGCTTCATATCTGTCAAGATGGAAGATATCCGTAAAATCTTTGACATACCCGTTAATGATGAATTTTTCCAAAGTCGCCTCGGACAGTCCTTCGATATTCATAGCGTCTCTGCTTGCAAACAAACTGAATGACTTCACATGCTTTGCCTGACATTTCGGATTCATACAATACAGCGTTTTCGTATTATTTTCCATAGATATTTTTGTCGGCTTTTTACAGACAGGACATTCTTTCGGAATCTCGCTTACTCCGCTGCGCGTCAGATTTTCCGCAATCTGGGGGATGATCATATTTGCCTTATACACCGTAACCGTATCTCCGATCCCCAGTTCCAGTTCCTCCATAATACTGATATTATGAACGCTTGCACGGCTTACTGTTGTTCCTTCTAATTCTACAGGATCAAAGATCGCAACAGGATTGATCAGTCCTGTTCTGGACGGACTCCATTCAATCTCACGGATCGTCGTCTTTCGCACTTCATCCTCCCACTTAAACGCAAAGGAATCTCGCGGAAACTTTGCCGTTGTTCCAAGTGACTGCCCATAAGAAATATCATCATATATAAGAACAAGTCCGTCCGACGGCACTTCGTTTTCCCGAATATGCTCTGCAAACCACGCAACTTCATCACCGACGGTATCCCGGGTAACGAGATGATGCTCTACAACATCGAATCCTTGTTCCTGCAGCCATTTCAGTTGATATGCTCTTGAATTTTCAAAATCCACATTGTCAGCTTTCACAAGCGTGAACGCATAAAACCTTACATTTCTCTTCGCCGTCACTTCATTGTTTAACTGGCGGACCGATCCGCTGCACAAGTTACGGGGATTCTTGTATTTTGCATCGGCATCTCCGATTTCTTCATTGATCTTTTCAAAATCTTTATAAGAAATAACAGCTTCTCCCCGAAGCACAAGCTCCCCTTTAAACGGAATAGATAACGGAACATTACGAAATACTTTTGCGTTGTTCGTCACAACTTCTCCGATCTCCCCGTTTCCCCTTGTAACCGCTTTTTTCAAAACTCCGTTTCATAAGTCAGAACAATCGTCAGACCATCCATCTTCCATGAGATCACCGCCTGTTGATCTCCCAAAAATTCCCTCAATCGTTCTACATCTTTCGTCTTATCAAGGGACAACATCGGCGTTTCATGACGCTCTTTCGGAAGCTCGCTCAAAACTTCATATCCCACATTGACCGTCGGGCTTGAGGCAAGCGTTGTTTCCAGTTCTTTTTCTAAGGACAACAGTTCGTCATAAAGACGGTCATACTCGAAATTGCTCATGATCTCCGTGTTTTCCTGTTCGTAAGCACGGCGCGCTTTATTCAGAAGTTCGACAAGTTCGCGCATCCGTTTCGTTTTCTTCTTCTTTTCCATCTTCTTCTCCAACAATTAATTTCTTTACGGTATCTTGACCGGTCATTTCAACATCTCATACAATTCTTCCAGTCTTCGTCCGTCAGTTTTCGGTATGCTCCTTCTTTCAGACTCCCGAGACGAATATTCATAATCCTTATACGGACAAGATCTTTCACCTCATATCCGAACGCCGCACACATCCTTCTGATCTGGCGGTTCAGCCCTGAGTCAAGATGATCGAAAAAGTATATTTCCCGATCTTCTTTACTGTACATGGTCTTGTGACCGTGTCAAGGATCGGAACTCCTTCCGACATTTTTTTTATAAATTGTTCCGTGATCTCTTTATCAACCGTAACTTTATATTCTTTTTCATGGCGGTTTGCCGCACGCATCATCTGATTGATGATATCTCCGTTGTTCGTCATAAGCAGAAGTCCGCGCGAATCTTTGTCCAGTCTGCCCGCATAAGTAACACGCACAGGGTAGTTCAAAAAACGAACGATACTGTCGCGTTCTCTTTGATCTTCGGTACAGACGATCCCTTTCGGCTTATTCACAGCTAAAACGATCATCTCATCTTGCTTTGACACTGTTTTTTTCCGACTTTGACAATCTGCCCCGCCGTAACGCGCATCCCCATCTGCGCCGTCACTCCGTCTACCGTCACTTTACCGCTTTCAATAAGGCGATCCGCCTCCCTTCTGGAACAAACGCCCGCCTCGCTTAAGTATTTATTCAGTCTTACCGACTCTTTTGCCTGTAAAAATTCTTCTCTGATCCGATTACTCACCAGTAAACACTCCACTTATATTATTGTCTGTAAAAAATGTATTTCCGCTATACAAGATCAACGCATCTGTTATGCGGTATGTGTCCATAATATCCTGCATCGTTCCGCTGTAATATCTTGGATCAACAACAACGATCTCTCTGTAATGAGGAGTTAAGAACGGAATAAAGCAGTCTGCAAATGAATCTTTCACCACAAGCAGTCTCTTCTGGCTCGTAGACACTGTCTTTATATCGATAACTGATGTATTCCCGCCTAAAAATACTCCGTACTTATCTCTTGTCTTTAGTTTGGACGAATCATAAAGAGAAGTTGTCTTTTTCGTTTCATTGACATAATTTACGATTACATCGTCATCGCCGTTTGTCGGCGCGTAAATATCGATTTTTTCTTTTTCATCCAGACCGCATCCGCTTTTTGACGCAAGAACACCGTTAAAATCATCTGTCACAGTATAGGAAACATAATCATCAGATACGTCTCCTTTGATCCCGAACAGCGAAGCCGTATCTTTGAACATATAAAACGCTCCCTGAGTCGTCCAGTGATGATCCGTTTTATAGTACAGCTTTTCTGACTTATGTTTATTCATAATAGAAACAGTATCTACCCAGTTGACCGTATCGCCCAGATTACGCTCTACCATACCGAACATCTGACGCTGATCTTCCACTGTCGCAAATGCAGGAAGACGATTGCTCAAAATACATGCCGCATCCGGAACAAGCATTACCGTCGTTCGGAATGTTTTCATATGTCTGTGTCAAAATTTTTCACCGCATTGATATTCGCTTCAAGCTGCTCTTTATCCGGAACTGCGATATCTTCTAATAGTTGTCCGCTTTTTCCGATGAACACGCCGTTTTCTTTTTTTTGTTCCCGAAATCTTATCTGCGTTTACTTTTATCTTCCTCCAAAAGTTCCGTCCGAAAAACTGATCGCTTACATACTTTTCCCATTGTTTCATGTAATCGCCGGAAATGATCGACGCTGCCGACGCTTTCGGTTTCGTCTCCAGCATCCTGTTTTCTTCTTCTTGATTTTTCTTTGTTCGGAACGATCAGATTCACAAGTAAAATGAGAAAAAGACTTAATACAAAGATTTTTCCGATCATACTCTCAAGCTGACCTTTTCTTTTCCTGCTGTTCATAAGTATTCCCCTAAAATCTGAAATATAAAAATGGATTAAATGTATCTGTCACCAAAAATGCCACCGAAAGGAAGAAAATTCCAATATAGAGAACGGCTCCCACCGTCATTCTTACTGTTCGGTTGGCGGAAAAACGAACTGCGTTATTTAGCAGTTTTCTTCCGTAAGCTGTACTTCCCACCGCCGCAATGACAAACAAAAGCCAGTGAGTAAACAGAAGAAATGCGCCTTGCGCATCCGCTATTCCCGATCCTCCTCCGATCATCGCCCAAAGATACCGCAGAGCATACCCAAGACTCGGACTAAAGAAGAATACCCAGCCTACAAGGATGACTGCGCCTGCATAAATATGCTGGACCGGTTTCGGAAGCTGTTCGACGGAAGCACCCCACACATACTTTCCATCACAAGGATCACGCCGTAATATACGCCCCATGCGACAAAGTTCCATGCCGCCCCGTGCCACATTCCGGTCAGTGTCCAGACAACCATCAGGTTAAATATATTTCTCGAAACCGAACATCGATTGCCGCCGAGAGGAATATATACATACTCTCTAAACCACGTTCCAAGAGAAATATGCCACCTTCTCCAAAATTCCGTTGCGCTTTTCGATACATACGGATGGTCAAAATTTTTCTTAAATTCAAATCCGAACATTTTTCCGAGGCCGATCGCCATATCCGAATATCCGCTGAAGTCAAAATATATCTGGAACGCATAAGAAAATACGCCGACCCATGCAGTTAAGACAGATAAACTTCCGGTTGACATCGCGGCGACTTCTTCAAACACCGCCCCCGTTGAATTTGCGATGATCACTTTTTTCGCCAGACCGATGATAAAATACATCGAACCTTGCCCCAGTTTACGAAGCGTGACTTTCCGCATTTTCAACTGTTCTTCAATATCCGCGTAACGGACGATCGGACCTGCGATCAACTGCGGGAACATACTGATATAAAGCGCAAAGTATAAAATATTCTTCTGCGGCTTCGCGTCTTTCCGATAGATATCGATCACATATGAGATCGCCTGAAACGTATAGAATGAGATTCCGATCGGCAGAGGGAGCACTCTGTAAGGAATGTCCGTCGTAAGAAAGGAATTAACTGTATCAAGCAAAAAGCCATAATATTTAAAAAATCCAAGTATGAGAATATTTGCCGTAAGAGCAAACACAAGACTTAGCTTTGCCTTTTTCGGATTGTCTGCATTTGCCTCGATATCCCGTCCGCAAAAATAGTTTAATACGATGGATAAGATCATGAGCACGACATAGACCGGCTCTCCCCATGCGTAAAAAACAGACTCGCCAAAAGCAAGACGATATTTTTCGCCCCGTTCGGAACGAGATAATACACTGCCATTACGATTGGCAGAAACATAAACAAAAATGTGATACTGCTAAATAACATCCGCCTGTTCCCTCTCCCGATTTATAAACTGTTGTTAAATATTTCTAAATATTTTTCTGCTCCCGGCGCAGCGGCAAAAAATACATATTTACCGCGCACGCTTTTCTTTGCATCTTCCAATAACTGCACCGATTCCGGCGCATACCCCTCAAAATCATTCATCCTTGTTTTGATCCGTTCTTCGATCGCACTTGAAATTTCCGCGGTCTGCGTTTCACTTTTTTGCTTTAATAAGAAGAACTTCTTCAGATGAAATACTAAATTCCGACGAATAATACATAACGCCGTCATAATCTGCCGCATTCAGTCCAAAGTTACGTTTTAATGCCGTCCCGTCCTGACGCTTCATATTTTCCTTATCAAGAGATGCTTCCACAGACTTCTCCACTTTCTCAAAAGGGCGATTGCTGCCGCTTGTATAGATCAAAAGAAGTGCAACGAATCCGACGATCAGAAGCAATGTCACATAGCGCATCACCCGGATAGTTATTTTCTTCCACTGACTCATAAGCCTGCCACCTCCGCCATTTTTTCAGCCCAGACCGGATAGAAAGACGCCTTAAAATGTATGCCGTCCTGCTCATAATATTCGTCAGACATAAGATCCGAACTGTCGATAAACGCTATCCGCTTTTTATAACATAACTCTTTTAGTTTCTCGTTGAAATTTTCTATTTCTGCAAAAACAGGCTTTTCTTTCACTGCCTTTTCCTGCACCGGAAAATTGCGTTCACAAAAATATGCGCTCCCGGCACGCTCTTTTTCAGTTCATCCACAACTGCTCCGTATTGTTTGACAAACTCGTCCGCATCACCGTTTGTATGCTCGACATCATTCATTCCGAGAGACAAAAATATGATCCCGGGACTTAATTTTTTCACCTGTTTGATCTGCTCGTCCAACTCATCCAAATGTACTCCGATCTTTGCTACAACGCTGGATGTGTTCAAAATGTCATATTCTGTAAATCCTTCCGTAATAGAGTCTCCCACGATAACCGCGCCCGTAAACTTTTCTTTCAGACTCCGTTCCCCGGCGCCTTCTTCTCCGTCTTTTTTTTCAAGCAGTTCGATTTTTTTCTCAATCGCCGCAATATCTCCTTTTTCTTCTCCGTGAATATATTCCAGTCCTGCCGATGTGTCCGCTTTCTTATAAAAAAAAGTCCCCGCACGCCCTGCACGATCAGCACAATGACAAGCGCTGCCGCAAGAACACATACCGCAAGAACGATCTTCCTTTTTGTTTTCTGTTTTATTTTCTTCATTTATATTGTTTCCCCATTATAATACTCATTTTATTTTACAAATAAAAATAACCCAAGATAATAATACTTTTTTTTAGATTAAAAAGTCAATGACGGCACATCCGTTTCGTGGTACAATCAGTATGACCCTGTCATATCAAAAACATGGCAGGTAAAATGAACAAATATACAATGATAAGGAGTCTTTCCATGATCGCATTTTCATTGACAAATATAAAAGATTTCATGTCGCACCTTCTGTTAAATGAAACATTTGATCATTTTTCATTTATCGAAGGAGAGATCACAACATTCAATACATTTCACATTGACGGCTTTATCAAAAAAGAGTTCTTTGACTCTAACTCCGTCCTTCCCGAATACTCTTATTGGAAAAATGTAAGAAACTTCTGCTTTTCCCTCATCAAAGGAAAACGGACTCCTCTTGCCTTCCAATTCGTATTCAGCCTTGCTCCGAAGAACATCGAAACGCTCCTCTTGCAAAACGATCTTTCCGTTCAGGCGGACGCTGTGCAGGGACTCTATCTGAACATCCGCTACAACGGAGAAACATTGACATGTATTACCGGAACTTCCTTCAAGACTTTTACGATGGATAAAACATTAGAACATGCATGGGATGAAATGACTGAAAATTTCTTTAAGAAAAAAGGGATTGATTTTGAATTACTAAATTGACAGAAATAAAAAACGGTTTTAATTTAGCAGCCTGTATAAAAAACTATACAGGCTGCCTTTATCATTATCATTTTATTTTGTGAGTAAAAGCATGATCTCGTTGCTTCTTTGTACAAACGCCGTCATTTCTTCCGGGCTTAAAGGCTTATGAGCAAGCATTGCAAGATCATAAAGCTGTTTACAGATGACAGTTACATTCTCGCTTTCTTTGTTCTCTGTCAGGAACTTCACAAGCGGATGGTTTGCGTTGAGTACAAGTGTCGCCTTGCTGCCGAACATAGCCGAATCCATTCCGCTCATACCGTACATCTTCATCATCTCTTCCATACGGCGGTTTTCTTCTGACAAAACAGCCATAGACGCCACTTTATCGTCTTTAAGCTTTTCCACTTTCACATCGAGCTTATCGTCATTTAGTTCTTTTCGGAAGATTTCCACGAGACTGTCTGCCATTTTTCCGAAAGATTCTTTCTCGTCTTCTGCAACTTCATCTTTCAAAGACTCATGTACATCGGCATCGATTCTTAAAAATCTGACGTCTTCATGTTTCTGTTCCAGATAAGTCACAAACGCAGAATCAATATTATGTGTCAGTACGATCGCGTCTTGTCCCTGTGCCTTGAACATATTGATGTATTGGCTCTGCTGAACTTCGTCTGTCACATAGTAAACCGACGTTTTCTCAGGCTCTTTATCCTGATCGTCCGTATCTGTCTGCACATCTGTTTCCGCTGCCGCCTCTTCGGCTGTCTCTTCTTCTGTTCCTGCAGCTTTACTTTCATTTATAATATCTTCTAATGTCAGATATTTGTGATCCAGGTTTTTGTAGATCATCGAATCTTTCATCTTCTCGCCGAATTTTTCATCTTTCAGACATCCGAATTTGATAAACGGACTGATGTCATCCCAGTATTTCTCATAATTCTCTCTGTCTGTCTTAAACATTCCCGTCAGCTTATCCGCCACTTTCTTAGAAATGTAATCGGCAACTTTATTGACGAATCCATCGTTTTGCAGGGCGCTTCTTGATACATTAAGCGGCAGATCCGGACAGTCGATCACACCTTTGAGAACCATAAGGAACTCCGGAATCACTTCCTTGATATTGTCCGCGATAAAAACTTGATTGTTGTACAGCTTGATCGTTCCTTCGATAGATTCATATTCCGTATTGATCTTCGGAAAATACAAAATTCCTTTTAAGTTAAACGGGTAATCCATATTCAAATGGATCCAGAACAAAGGCTCTTTATAATCCATGAACACTTTGCGGTAAAAATCAATGTATTCTTCCTTTGTGCACTCGCTCGGACTCTTGCTCCACAGCGGATGAGTATCGCTCAAAGAAACAGGGCGTTTCACGATCTTCGCTTTCTTTTTCGGTTCTCCTTCTTCGCCTTCTTTTACTTCTTCCGTAATATGCTCTACGACTTCGTCTGTGTCAAGCACATCCTCCTCATCGATCGTTTCATACTCCGGCTGCGCATTTGCTTTGGAAAGGAAGATTTCAACAGGCATAAAAGAACAATATTTTTCAATCACTTCTCTTGCGCGGTATTCATTTGCAAACGCAAGACTGTCTTCATTTAAAAACAGTGTGATCTCTGTTCCGACCGTCTCTTTATTTCCTTCCTGCATCTCATATTCCGTACCTCCCTGACTTGCCCAGTGTACGCAGATGCGCCTTCTTTATAAGACAATGTGTCGATCTGAACTTCATCCGCCACCATAAACGCAGAATAAAATCCAAGTCCGAAATGACCGATCATATCGTCTTCTGTCGTTTTATCTTTATATTTTTCAAGAAACTGTGTCGCTCCCGAAAATGCGATCTGCGTAATGTACTCTTCTACCTCTTCGGCTGTCATACCAAGACCGTTATCGATAAATTTCATTGTCTTTTCTTCCGGATTGACAATTACTTCGATCTTTGCCTTATAATCTTCGGGAAGTTCATATTCTCCCATCATATCAAGCTTTTTCAGCTTCGTAACCGCATCGCAGCCATTTGATATAAGTTCCCTCACAAAAATATCATGATCCGAATACACCCATTTCTTTATAATCGGAAATATATTTTCGCTGTCGATCGATAATGTTCCTTTTTCACTGCCATTGTAAACACTCCTTATCTTTTTTTGATTTTATGACTTACGCATCTCCCGGTATACTTTATATACATCGGCTTCATGCGATCTGTTTTTTATGTCTAACAGACATTCTAGTACGGCAATATTTAAAAGTCAATAGAAAATCAGCACTCTTTTGTGTTGAGTGCTAATAATTAATATTATTTTTAGAAAGTTGCGGAAAATATGTTATTTGTACTATAATATTTGATAAAAAAAGAAGGGGGAATATTTCTCATGGATCAGACATCTTCAGACAATCGAACGGATCAACCGTTTACAATCCGCAAGGCAGAAACTAACGAGGATCTTCAAGAGATCGCCGCTTTGGCAGATGTGATCTGGCATGAACATTTCACGCCGATCATCGGCAAAGAGCAGGTAGAATATATGCTGTCACGTTTTCAGTCTTATCCGGCTTTACAAGATCAGGTTCTTACCGGATACGAATACTACCGGCTTCTCGGCAACCGAAAACTGTGCGGATATATGGCGATCAGGCAGGATCAGGACGGAAGGATGTTTTTGAGCAAACTGTACATTGCCAAACAATACCGCGGCAGACATTTAGCCGCATTTTTGTTTGATTTTCTAAAAAATTTATGTCGGCAGCGAAATTGTTCCGCCATTTGGCTGACATGTAATAAGCACAACGATCACTCTCTGAACGTATACCGTCACTTTGGTTTTCAGACGATCGACGCTCAGAAAAATGATATCGGAAACGGCTTTTTCATGGATGATTACATTATGGAATATCGGCTGTAAATACTGTGACATAACAATCCCCTTAAACAGGTTTTCGTTTCCTTGCCTGCCTAAGGGGAATATGTCAGCATCTTTACTTTTCTTTTTTGCCTTTACAGCTTATACTGTCTCCGGTTCGTCATATGTTTCTCCGAACAATTCTACAGTCACCTTTTTCATTCTCTGCTCTTCAAGCGGACGATCGCTGTAATCTGTTGCGGTTTCTGCGATCTTATTTACAATATCCATTCCTTCCGTGATCTTTCCAAACGCCGCATAAGCGCCGTCCAGATGCGGTGATTTTCATGCATGATAAAAACTGGCTTCCCGCAGAATCAGGATGCATTGCACGAGCCATGGAAAGAACTCCCGGATCATGTGCAAGATCGTTTTGGAAACCGTTCTGTGCAAACTCGCCTTTGATCGCGTATCCCGGACCACCCATTCCGTTTCCGTTCGGACATCCGCCCTGGATCATAAATCCGCGGATCACACGGTGAAAGATCAGACCGTCGTAAAATCCTTTATTAATCAATGAAATAAAGTTATTTACCGTATTCGGCGCAATCTCGGGATAAAGCTCCGCTTTCATGATATCGCCGTTTTCCATCTCAAATGTAACGATTGGATTTGCCATAATTTTATTCCTCTTTTCTTTACTGTTTTCATCGCTTATAACAGTGCTATTGTATCTGATTTCTCATTTTTCGTCAACATGTACACTTTCCGCCGCTTTTTTTAGTCACTCATGACATTGTTCTGTTTCTGGCTTACGGTTATACTTATCTCATAAGAAAAATCCAGAAAAACAAGTTTATTTTTAGGAGGAACATAAAATGGCAAGTTTATCACTTAAAGGCGTTCAGAAAATTTATCCGAACGGATTCCATGCAGTAAAAGATTTCAACCTCGAAATCGCAGATAAAGAATTCATCATCTTCGTCGGTCCGTCCGGATGCGGTAAATCTACAACACTTCGTATGATCGCAGGTTTGGAAGATATTTCCGACGGAGTATTCAAAATCGACGGAAAAGTTATGAACGACGTAGAACCGAAAGACCGTGATATCGCAATGGTATTCCAGAACTACGCATTGTATCCGCACATGACAGTATATGATAATATGGCGTTTGGTCTGAAACTTCGTAAAGTACCGAAAGCAGAAATCGACAAAAAAAGTCCGTGAAGCGGCAAGAATCCTTGACCTTGACAAACTGCTCGACCGGAAGCCGAAGGCTCTTTCGGGAGGACAAAGACAGCGTGTTGCCATGGGACGTGCCATTGTTCGTAATCCGAAAGTATTCCTTATGGACGAACCTCTTTCCAACCTTGACGCAAAACTGAGAGTCCAGATGCGTATCGAGATTTCAAAACTTCACGAAAACCTCGGCGCAACGATCATCTATGTAACACATGACCAGACAGAAGCCATGACTCTCGGAACGAGAATCGTCGTTATGAAAGACGGAGTCGTTCAGCAGGTCGATACACCGCAGAACCTTTACAATACACCGTGCAACCTGTTCGTTGCAGGATTTATCGGATCTCCTCAGATGAACTTTATGGATGCCGTATGCTCTGTAAAAGGTGATGATGTAACATTGACTGTAGGAAAACATGTATTAAAAGTTCCTGCTTCCAAGAAACAGGCTCTTATCAACGGAAACTATGACGGAAAAACAGTTGTTCTCGGCATCCGTCCTGAAGACGTACATGATTCTCAGGCATTTATCAGCAATTCACCGGACAGCATTATTGAATCTGAGATCAAAGTATACGAATTGCTCGGCGCTGAAGTATTCCTTTACTTTGACGTGGAAGGAACACAGATGACAGCTCGTGTAAATCCTCGTACGACACTGCGTACAGGCGATAAAGCCGTATTCGCGCTTGATATGGAAAAAATTCACGTATTTGACAAAGAAACCGAGTTGACGATTACAAACTAATGATTTAAAATCAAAACAGCAGTTACATAGTGTCAGAACGCCCGGTTTGATCAGGATCTCATTTCTGACAATACTGCTTATAATAAGAATTTAAAGGGGGCTGCACTTATTACAGGTGCGGCCTCTTTATTCAAAACGAGGTTAATCTATGGGAGAAAATACTGAACAGACTACAAACCGCAAAACAGAAACTACAGCACAGATGAATGAACTAAACAAAGCTCTGCTTGAATTAAAAAAAATTACCGGAATCTCGCTTGAGGTATCCGGTGCAGCGCCTGAACAGATCGAACCTGCGCTGACACAGATCCACTGTCTTTGCACAGCTTACAAAGAAAAATATAACCGCACTGATTTTCTGCAGGGACTGATGACCGGGAATATCCCGCACTATGAAATTTCCGATCGGGCATCGAGACTTCACATTGATCCGGAGGAAAAACGAATTCTTTTCCTTATAGAAGGAAAACACTTTGATGAAACTTCAGGCGCAATATTGAAAAATCTACTGTCCTGCCGTTCAAAAACTTATATCGTTCCCCTTACGGAAACGCTGCTTGCAGTCATACGTCCGCTTTGCCAAAACGAGACGTTTGAAGATATGAGACATATTGCGGAGACGATCGTTGATACGCTCAATACCGAGGCGCTTATCCGTGTCCGCCTCTCATACAGTTCTGTAATGAACACGCTTGCCGATATTCAAAAAGCTTTTCAGGAAACGAATCTTGCGTTGAAAGTCGGAAGGCTCTTTTATTCAGAACAAAATATTTTCCCGTATAACGAACTCGGGATCGGCAGACTGATCTATCGTCTTCCTGTTTCACTGTGCGAGAACTTCTGTCTGAAATATTCGGTTCTCCTATACCGAAAACGCTTGACCCCGAACTTATGGCAACAGTCAACCGTTTCTTTTTAAACAACTTAAACATTGCCGAAACCGCCAGACAACTCCATATGCACAGAAACACTCTTATCTACCGTCTGGAACAGATTGAAAAACAGACAGGTCTGGATCTTCGTCTCTTTGACGACGCCATGACATTTAAGATCGCTATGATGGTCATAAATTACTTGAAAGGAAACAAATAACTATGAATGACGCATTATATGAACAACTCGTACCCCGCAAACAAAAAACTTCCGGCATTCTCATCAGCATACTTATCATCGTTCTTGCAGTCGCTGTTGCTGTTTTAGGAATGCCTCTGGTCGGTTTTCTGTCATTTCTTATCGCAGTTTTGATCCTGATGATCGCTTTTTATTTTATCTTTCCAAAGCTCAATGTGGAATATGAATATATGATCTTAAACCATGATCTTCAGATCGATGCCATTTACAACAAGTCCAAAAGAAAACATATGCTCAGTTTGATATTCAGTCTGCCGAGATCATTGCTCCGAAAAAATCTCCGCGGCTGAACGCTTCCATCCTGACAAAACATATGATTTCACTTCAGGAAATGAAAATGCCGACGTCTATGCGTTATGATTTCTCTCGATCAGAAAAACTCATGCGTATATATCGAACCTGACAGGAAATGATCGAACATATGAGACAATGGATGGGTCAAAGATGTTTTAGATTAAACGTGACGTGCAATACGATCTGCAAAAAAATTCTTCTTTTTTAGCAGTCTGGCAGGATCGGTATCAATATCCGATCCTGCCAGACTGCTGTTTTTATTATATAGCATGCTATTATATTTATCTTGCCGGGAAAACTTTCATGATAGCGCCTGCCACATTTGAAATCGGCATTGTCTGAAGCCATACCCGTCCCGGTCCTGTAATTACCGTATTAAACAGACCTTCGCCTCCGAACATCATGTTTTTGATTCCGGGCACTGTGCGAATCTCCATATTGCATGTCGCCCTCCATAGCGGCAAGGTAACCTGTATCGACTACGATCTGTTGTCCCGGCTGGAGTACATACTCTATGACAGATCCGTCAAATTCAAGAAACGCCAGACCATGTCCCGAAATTTTCTGCATGATAAATCCTTCTCCGCCGAACAGACCGGAACCTAATTTTTTCTGGAAAAAGATCGATAATTCAACGCTTTCCTGCGCCGCCAGAAAACCTGCTTTTTGCACAACTATCTCTTTTCCCGGAGCGATCTCCCAAGGTCTGATCTGTCCCGGAAAACTGGATGCAAACGCGATCATCCCCGGACCGCCTTCCGCTGTATAACGGTTCTGGAAAATCGCCTCTCCTGCGAACATTCTTCCGAGCGCTTTTCCGACCCCGCCGTTTGACGTCGTTTCCATCTTCATGTTCGGTGACATCCAGCTCATAGAGCCTTTTTCTGTAATCATCGTTTCTCCTGCGTCCATAAAGCAGACTACTACCGGAAGTTCTCCGCCTTTAATCTCATATTTCATCTTCTTTTCCTCCCTTTTCCCATTCTTTATGCCAGCATATTTTTCTTATTCTGTCTCTCTTTATACCGACTCTGTTTTCTATCCACAGATTATCATAAAATACCGGAAGAGTCACTACTCTCCCGGGCATTATTTACATATCCGTTACATTTATAAATTTTCAGGATACCCCCCCCCGGGTTTTTCGGGCATTTCCTTTGATTTCGGTAAATACAAGTCTGCTTTAAAGAGATCTGCCTCTGTCGAAATCTTCAAAGAACCGTGCTGCAATTCGGCAAAGCTCTTTGCAATCGCCAGACCAAGTCCCGATCCTTCGGTGTTTCTTGCCGAATCTCCGCGGACAAACCGATCCGTAATCTCATCTGCGTTAAAGTTCAATTCTGCCGCAGAAACATTCTTCATTGTAATATGCACTCCGTCTTCCGTCTCTGTCATATCAATATAAACTCTCGTATGAGGCATTGCATACTTCGTGATATTCACGATAAGATTCTCAAAAATCCGATATGTTTTCTCACTGTCAAGCCACATGACAACTTTTTGTTCCGGAATCTTTGTTCTGAATTCCAAATTCGCCGCTTTGATTTTTTCAACATTTCCAGCTCAACCTGCTTAAATAATCCTACGATATCAACTTTCATAAAATGCATAACGACACTTTTGCTTGCCGCCTTGCTGATCTCGAATAAATCTTCGATCAACACTTTCAAACGAAGAGACTTTCTTTCCAGAACGCTGATATATTCTTTTCTCTTTTCTTCGTCTTTCTCATTTTTCAACAGATCTGTATATGTGATGATCGCTGTCAGCGGCGTCCTAAGATCATGGGAGACGTTCGTGACGAGTTCTGTCTTCATCCGCTCGTTTTTCACTTCTTCATCTACTGCTTTTTTAAATCCTTTTTGAATCCGCTTTAATTCTTCCTGGATCGGATTGAACAGACCGACATCGCCTTCGATCGGAATATCCAAATGACCTTCTGCAAGCTGATTCGTTGACTTGAGCAAAAGAGCATATTTTTCAGAAAGATCCTGCGTATATTTTTCAAAAACATAAACAGCATCACCGAATAAACGATCAACGCGACCGTACCGTACCACCAAAAAAGACATACGACAAACAGAATCGCAAAGTTGATCAGCACTACGCGAAGGATCGTCCGGTTCGTTTTATCCTGAAAATCAAGATGAAGCAAAGCGTCATACTGCCGGGCAAAAAAGTTTCTGATCTTTCTCCCGATACTTTTCACTTTCTTTTGTATCTTTCCTCCGCTTTCTTCTCCTTTATTCTTCATCTTTCTTAACATCTTTGCCGTCAGCGTCCTTTCCGTCCAATACGCTTTCTTCATGCGGAACATTGCCCGAAGCGATGTAACGCACCAGAAAAGTATCCCGAACATAAACATCCAAAGCAGGAAATTCGCCACAAGCAAAGCCGGCTCGAATCCTGCCGGAAGAGATCTTCCTTTCACCGTATGATAAACAACATAAGCCATTATATCAAAACCGCCGAAAGCGAAAATAAAGCTCCCGCACCTGCCACTTCAAAGGATGCACGGAATACTTTCATCTCGCTTAAGTCGAGACATTTTACAAACGGCATAAGAATCGCCGCCGCGATCAGCAGCACGCTCAACATTTCAAGCGTATCTCTGAAAGCCGTTGTATAGCTGATATTGTAATACTCGAGATATTCTCCGTTTTCCGAAGCAATGATATTCCCATAAGCTTCCAGATTTTCTTCTGTTATCCCGTAAATGAACGTAACATCCGTAAGCGTTGTAATGCTTGATATCTGCCCGTAAGACTCGACGCTTTCAACCTCGTTAATATAGATCGATTCCATATTGTATGCCTCTTCTGCTCCGAATGCCGTTCCGCCGATCTGGATATCCTCCAAATCTCCGTTTTCGGAAAAAATATATTTCACACGGAAGGCATACTCTTTTCCGTCTTCATGCAGCTTCTCCTGTTCTTCTTCCGGCAGATCAGAAGCTATCACCTCATCTTTACTGTCGATCAGCTCATAATCTAAATATTTTTCTGCCAGATCAAACCTTTGCTGTCCGTAAAGAGAAAGTACTTCCGCCGGATCAGTGTCCCGTACATACCGATTATAAAGAAGATAATTGCCTTCCGCCAGCGTATTCGCCATATCCGCCGCCGTTTCTCCCGATCGGAGCCCTCCTCCTGCACCGATTCTATCTGCCGTCTGATCGTTCCGTATTGCAGCATCATAACTGCGGAACTTGCCGCCAAAAGCAAGATCAGAATAAGAATTCCAAATTTACGGCTGTTTTTCGATTTTGTATCCAACGCCCCACACCACCTTCAAATATTTTGGATTTTTCGGGTCGATCTCGATCTTCTCCCGAATATTTCTTACATGCACCATAATCGTATCTGTATTGATCGCTTTTTCCTGCCAAACCCGCTCATAAATCTCTTCTGCCGAAAAAACTCTTCCCGGATTCTTGGCAAGCAATAAAAGGATCTTGTACTCGATCGGCGTCAGCTTCACAGGATTTCCGTCCATAGACACTTCTACCATATCTTCATTGATCTCAAGCCCGCCGATCACATGCGTATTTTCCTGAGGTGCTAATTTTTCAAGAAACTTCCGGTATCTTCGTAACTGGGAATTCACTCGCGCCATCAGTTCCATCGGAGTAAACGGTTTCGTCACATAATCATCCGCCCCGATATTAAGACCTGTGATCTTATCGACCTCCTCGGATTTGGCAGATAACATGATAACCGGAAAATCGTATTTCTCCCTTAGTTTCATCGTCATGCGTATCCCGTCCATACGCGGCATCATAATATCTATGATCGCCAGATGGATCTCCTCTTTTTCAAGTATTTCTAAACCTTCAATTCCATCTGCTGCCTGAAATACGACATACCCCTGACTTTGCAGATAGATCTGTACGCCTTCCCTGATTTCCTTATCATCCTCTACGATCAAAACATGATTGATTTCCATTGCTTATGCCCTCTCCTTTTCCGTCATTCCCCGTATTTTTTATCCTATCTCTTCTTTTTGCAAAGAGAAATGTTTATATTGTCTGCGCAACATATATTTCTTCCGACGCTGCATCTGCATTGACCGGAAGATTCGGAATCGCCTTCTTCTGAACGATCCCATAATCTTTTACCGCAACGTCCACTGTTGTAAACGGAAGCGGAATTACATATTTATCCCATCTGCGAGTCAGCCTGATACATGAAGAATAAGAAAGGCTGATGCCTACAAATGCTTCTTCTGCATGTTCCGACAAGTAAAATGCCAGTTTTTTCGGCTCGTGCCGCGGACCGAGCGGTCCGTCTAACGCAACGGCGATCGAATGTGCCTTCTCATAAGAATCGCGGACGATGTTTTTTAACGCCCCGAACGCCTTATACCCGTCAGGAACGCGAAGCGCGTTTCCGCCGCATCGCTTTATCATATGTTCAATATAATTTCCCCGTGTATCGCTGTAACAATCACATCTACAGGTGTTGTCTTATCCGCCAGACGCTCAAGCACGAGATTCATAAAAAAGCTGTCCTCATGCCAAAATCCGAATATCTGACTTCACCGTATTCATTTTCTTCATGCCAGTTTATTTTTACTGTCTTTTCAAGCAATGTGAGATATTTTGTGAACAGCCATCGCAGCGCCTTCTCCGTGAGCTTCTCCGTTTTCATAAGAATATTCTCCTTTTCCGTCTTTTTGCCGATCCATTGCTTTTCCGCAGATACATTGATTGTAGAGCATCTCTTCATATAAGGCAAGTGTGTCGGAACGATAATTTTGTGCTTCTTTCAAAGCCGCTTTTTTCATTTTAAACCGGTTCTCCGGCTGTGCTGCTTCGATGACTTTCTCCGCCCACCTGCTTTCCTCTTCTTCTGTCAAAAATCCGTTTACTCCGTCTTTGACAATATCGTCCGATCCGACCGCGTGAACCGCAACTACCGGAGTTCCTGCTGCCATCGCTTCTGCCAGAACGATTCCCTGTGTCTCTGATTTTGATGCAAATAAAAACAGATCTGCCGCATGTACATAATGTTTTACATCTTCATTCTTCACGTTTCCTACAAAAGTCACAAGATTTCCGATCCCTAAAAGAGCGGCTTTCGTTTTTAATTCTCCCTTCTGACTTCCGTCTCCAAGTATCATCACATGAAAGTCATCCCCGGCTTCTTCTTTGATCTTCGCGATTCCCCGAAGGATAAATTCATAATTTTTCTCTTTCTCAAGTCTGGATACAGTGACAAATAAATGTTTTTTATCTCCCTTATACGTCTTCCTGATCTCTTTTGCCTTCTGCTCATCCATCGCAAAAACGACTTTTCAAGTCCGGTCGGAAATACGGCGGATCTGCTTCTCATACCATATTCCCACAATATCTTCTGCATTCCTGCCGACGGAGCAAGTACGAGATCGCACTGATTTGCAAACCAGCTCATATAAGTTGGTATGATCTTTGTCCTGATCAGTCCGATCGCCTTCTTTTTTAATACAAAGCTCTTCTCATCAACTCGCAGTCCCGGTATATAGTGCAGATAATCTTCATATCTCGTATGATATGTATAGATAAGCGGCAGTCTGTATTTTCGTTTCAGATAGAGAGCGCACGGTCCTACGAACATCGGATGATGTACATGGATACAGTCAAATTCGTCTCTTTCAAATGCTTCCATGATCTCAGACGGATAAAAACTCGGATATACCATCCCATTATCCATCTTACGTTTCTGCGTTCCGTAGCGTACAACCTGCTCGGGAGCAGAAACATCGGCTGCCAGAACTGCCTCTCTTTCTTCTTGTGTTTCCCCGTACATCGGTGCAAACACCGTTACCTGATGCCCTAATTTTATCAATTCTTCTGCCTGACGCTCTACCGAGATCGGCACTCCTCCTACAAATGGTCTGTAATTGTTTGTCAACATTGCGATTCTCATGTCTTTTCCCCCTTGTCTGAATTCTCTCGCCTTATTTTTAATAACTTTTCGGATAACAATTATTAATAAACTCTCATTTTTCAAATGATATAAAAAATTATGTGAAAAATTATGCATAAATTTATGTAAAGAAATTGATCGCCGCATCTCCGAAGAAATATCCCGCGCCTACAAACGCAGATCCACAGGAAGATTCCGCATGCGAGCTAACCGTATATTTTGTAAAATTCATTTTTACCATTCCTGCCGGAATAGAGATCAGCGTGCGCACCATCGGAAGAAGCTTGCTTACAAATACCCCTGTTCCTCCTTTTTCTCTTAAAAACGCCATTTTTTCTTCAATCACCGGCCGATGTTTCGGGAATTTCTTAAAATAAAATTCCATCACCTTCCCGCCGCCGAATCTTCCGAGAAGATACAGCGCCCAGCTTCGGTAAGTCCCGCAATACAGTCAGAACCATGACCATAGGAAAACTTATTTCACCTTTCGCCGCCCATATTCCCGCCAGCGGCATAATAACTCCTGCCGGAAATCCGGGGAGATTCAAATATTCTAAAAGCACGATCAAATAAATAAAAAAATGCTCCGTATCGTAAAAAAATAATCGGTAAGTTCAGATATGCTCATAAAAAAAATCAGCCTCCTTTAACTATCTACAGGATATCCTGTAAATCTAAAGGGGGCTGACATAAGATTCAAAAGAAATTCTAAAGATTTTTTGAACAAGATTTTGATATTTATTTTTCTTCGGCATAAGACTCGCTTTAATAACTGCTCCTTCTCCGTATTTTTTATTCAGTTCGTCCATCGCCTTTCTAAGCCGTTTATGTTTTTCGTCCGGCTCTGCTTCCGGTTTCATATCGAAGATCGTCAACTGCTCCGGTTCGTTTTCATCCGACAATTTTGACGTTCTGATTCCCAGCAGACGCACCGGTTCTCCGGTCCACACTTCCCGAAACAGATTGACTGCCGCCTTGCATATTATATCGCTTTCGTTTGACGGCTTTTCCAACTGCATCTGATGAGATAATGTACGAAAATCATAGTATTTAATTTCCGCACTTACCATTCCTGCCTTTTTCCCGGCTTTTTTCAGACGTCTTCCGACGCTTTGAGCCAATTCTTCAAACACCGGACAAACTTCCTCCATTGTCCGTGCATCTTCCCTAAGCGTTGTGGAATTCCCGATCCCTTTCGCTTCTTCCGGCTCAGACTGAACGGTCGACGTACCGATTCCGTTGGCAAACTCCCACAACATCCGTCCATGACTTTTCAAATGAAGTGAGATCAGATCGGGATCTGCCTGCGCCAATGCTCCGATTGTATTAATCTCCAGTTTTTTCAATACCTGCACACTGGATTTTCCTGCCATATACAGATCTTTGATCGGAAGCGGCCACATTTTCACTTCAATCTCTTCCGGAAATAATGTGTGTATCCGGTCCGGCTTTTCAAAATCTGACGCCATTTTCGCCAGTAATTTATTCGTTGAGATTCCGACATTTACCGTAAATCCAAACTTCTTTTTAATCCCTTCCTTAATCTCAAGCGCTCCGTCGATCGGAGAACTGTACCGCGCGGCGATCTTCGTAAAATCCATATAACACTCGTCTACGCTGACCTGCTCTATCTCTTTCGTGAATGTCTTTAAATATTCCATCATCTGTCTGCTCTTCTCGCGGTACATCCGATGATCAGGCGGATACATTACGAGATTCGGACACTTACGAAAGGCATTCGCAACAGGTTCTCCCGTGCGGATGCCATATTTTTTGGCAAAAGTGGATTTTGCGAGAACAACACCGTGCCGGGATGTCTGATCCCCGCCGATAATTGCCGGGATCTCCCGAATATCCACTTTCGCCCCGTTTTTTAATTGTTCTACAGCCGTCCAGCTCAAATAAGCTGAGTTTACATCAATATGAAAGATTATCGGTGTCACTTGCGCCATCCTTTCACACACCGGCTTCATGCAGACTCTTTTCTTCTCGCTTTTTTGCATATCTTACTTATGCTTCCTGTCTTTCCAAGCTGTTTACCCGCTTCACATCTGCTTTCAGTTTGCCGTCTTTCGCATCGATCAGTATCGTGTCTTCTCTTCCGACATTTCCGGCAAGAATCAACCGTGCAGCCAGTGTCTCTACGTTTTTCTGCAGATATCTCTTTAACGGTCTTGCTCCGTACATCGGATCATATCCGCCTTCTACGATACAGTCTTTCGCCGCTTCCGTCAGTTCGATCGTCAGTTCTTTTTCCTCCAGCCGTCTGTTTACATCTGCCACTAACAAGTCAATAATGGCACGAATATTTTCTTTCGTCAATGGTTTAAACATAATGATCTCGTCAAGACGGTTCAAAAATTCCGGTCTGAAGTGAGCTCTTAAATCATTCATCGCCATATCCTGCGCCTCTTTCGAGATCGAACCGTCTTCTTTTATACCGTCTAAAAGATAACCTGCTCCGATATTGGACGTCATGATCAGAATCGTATTTTTGAAATCAACGGTACGGCCCTGAGAATCTGTAATCCTTCCATCGTCAAGCACTTGCAAAAGCACGTTAAATACATCCGGATGCGCCTTCTCTACTTCGTCAAATAATACGACTGAATACGGTTTTCTTCTGACTGCCTCTGTCAGTTGACCGCCTTCGTCATATCCTACATATCCCGGAGGCGCTCCGATCAGTCTCGACACGGAATATTTCTCCATGTATTCGCTCATATCAATCCGCACCATATTATTCTCATCGTCAAACAGGCTCTGCGCCAACGCCTTCGCAAGTTCTGTTTTTCCCACGCCTGTAGGTCCGAGGAAGAGGAACGATCCGATCGGCTTGCTCGGGTCTTTGATTCCGGCTTTGGAACGGATGATCGCCTCTGTTACAAGTTCGACTCCTTCATCCTGACCTATGACTCTTTTATGAAGTTCATCAGCAAGATGAAGTGTTTTGTTTCTTTCGCTTTCATTTAATTTCGCTACGGGAATTCCCGTCCATCTTGAAACAATCCTTGCGATTTCTTCGTCTGTTACCGCTTCATGAACAAGAGACAATTCTTTTTCTCTTACTTTCTCTTCCTCTTCTTCAAGCTGTTTCTGAAGCTGAGGCAGTTCACCATACTGCAGCTGCGCGGCTTTATTCAGATCATACTCTCTTTGCGCTTTGCTGATCTCCTTATTCACATGTTCGATCTCTTCACGAATTTTCTGTACCCGCTCAACAGAATGCTTTTCATTCTCCCACTGTACCTTTTCACCGGCATATTCTTCTTTCAGACCCGCCAGTTCTTCCTGTAAATGTTCCAGACGTTCACGGCTTAATCTGTCTTCTTCTTTTTTCAGCGCCTCTTCTTCAATCTCAAGCTGCATAATCCTTCTTCTTAATTCGTCCAACTCTGTCGGCATCGAATCAAGTTCTGTCTTAATGAGCGCACAAGCTTCATCTACAAGGTCTATCGCTTTGTCCGGCAAAAAACGATCCGAAATATATCTGTTCGACAACATTGCCGCTGCGACAAGAGCGCTGTCTGTAATCTTCACTCCATGAAATACTTCATAACGTTCTTTCAGACCACGCAGAATCGAAATGGCGTCTTCTACTGTAGGCTCGTCAACTAAAACCGGCTGGAAACGGCGTTCCAAAGCCGCATCTTTCTCAATATATTGACGATACTCATCAAGCGTCGTCGCTCCGATACAGTGAAGTTCACCTCTTGCAAGCATCGGTTTCAGCATATTTCCGGCATCCATAGCGCCGTCCGACTTTCCTGCTCCGACGATCGTATGCAGCTCATCGATAAACAGAATAATCTTTCCGTCACTGTTTTTCACTTCTTCAAGAACTGCTTTCAGTCGTTCCTCAAACTCGCCCCGATACTTTGCTCCTGCAACGAGCGCTCCCATATCAAGCGAAAAGATCGTCTTATCTTTCAAACCTTCCGGAACGTCGCCACTGACGATCCGCTGGGCAAGTCCTTCTACAACCGCTGTTTTTCCGACTCCCGGCTCTCCGATAAGCACCGGATTATTTTTCGTCTTACGGGAAAGAATACGGATCACATTTCTGATCTCCTCATCACGGCCGATCACCGGATCAAGTTTTTGATCCCGCGCCCGTTCTACCAGATCCTGTCCGTACTTGTTCAGCGTATCATACGTTGCTTCCGGATGATCGCTTGTCACTCTCTGATTGCCTCTGACAGTAGACAGCGCATGCAAAAATCCTTCCCGGCTGATCCCGAATTCCCGATAAATCTGTTTCATCTCTTTACTTGCATATTTTAACAGGGAAAGGAAAAGGTGTTCTACGGAAACATATTCGTCTCCCATCTGTTTCGCCTCGTCCTCGGCATGGATCAACACATTGTTCAGATCCTGCCCTACGAAAAGCTGACCGCCCTGAACTTTCGGACGCTTTCCGATCGCCTGATCTACCCGGTTTATCAAAAGCTGACCTTGTAT
>ENA-OQJH01000370-OQJH01000370.1-human-gut-metagenome-genome-assembly--contig:-NODE-370-length-25546-cov-1.783390_pt1 | contig 25546 bp, 41 predicted proteins | sample MGYA00242597_ERZ504763 | MGnify/ENA primary metagenome ERZ504763 (study PRJEB26092, sample SAMD00036359) | human gut metagenome | host: Homo sapiens | study: EMG produced TPA metagenomics assembly of...
TTTCTGCTGTAAATATCATAGGCAATATATTATAAGTTATAAAAATTGTCGTTTTAATTCTCACCGTGCGAAGTTACACATTATTAACAACAAATAAAACCTCTTTTTAGATGTATTTTTGTGAAAAAAGGGAGTTAAATTGTCTAAAAAGACTAATTTTGCAGAGATTAATCTACATTATACTTATGGATTCAAATAATCTTACACCTTTGAGGAAAGGGGTGGTGGGGGTACAATTCTTGTTTGTGGCTTTCGGAGCTACGGTACTCGTGCCGTTATTGGTGGGACTCGATCCTTCGACAGCTCTGTTTACAGCAGGTATTGGTACGCTTATCTTTCATGCCGTTACGCGTGGAAAGGTTCCTATCTTTTTGGGAAGTAGTTTCGCATTTATTGCGCCTATCATTAAAGCGACAGAACTTATGGGCTGCCCGGCGCCTTATCCGGCATGGTTGGAGTTGCATTAGTTTACTTTGTGATGAGTGCGCTTGTCAAATGGCAGGGAGTGCGGGTGATTGAACGGTTGTTTCCTCCTGTTGTCATAGGACCTGTCATTATTCTGATAGGTTTGTCATTGGCAGGAACGGGAGTGAATATGGCAAAAGAGAACTGGGTGCTGGCTCTGCTTTCATTGGTGACTGCGGTTGTTGTTTCGATGAAAGCTAAAGGACTTTTGAAGCTGATACCTATTTTCTGTGGAATTGTAGTGGGGTATCTGGCTGCATGGCTCTTCTATGGTTTGGATTTGTCCGGCGTCAGAGATGCCGCTTGGATTGGATTGCCGCAGTTTGTCTTTCCTAAATTCTCATGGGAGCCGGTGTTATTTATGATTCCGGTAGCTATTGCTCCGGTGATAGAGCATATTGGTGATGTCTATGTGGTGAATACGGTTACGGGAAAAGATTTCGTGAAAGACCCGGGATTGCACCGCACCTTATTGGGTGATGGTCTGGCTTGTTTCTGTGCCGGATTGCTGGGTGGGCCTCCTGTGACTACCTATTCGGAAGTGACAGGAGCCATGTCATTGACAAAGATTACCAATCCGCAAGTGATCCGAATAGCTGCCATCTCTGCTATCTTATTCTCCGTTATCGGTAAAATCAGCGCATTACTAAGATCCATACCTAGTGCGGTACTGGGTGGCATTATGCTGTTGCTTTTCGGGACGATTGCCTGTGCGGGTATTGGTAATCTTGTGAATAACTGTATTGATTTGAGCCGTACAAGAAATATCGTTATCGTGTCTTTGACACTGACTGTCGGGATTGGTGGCGCTGCTTTTAGCTGGGGTGATTTTTCTTTGTCCGGTATCGGATTGGCAGCTTTGGTAGGAGTAGTTCTCAATTTGATATTGCCCAAAGAAGATTAAAAAAGGAAATCACTATAAAAGGAAGCCGGTATTCGAGAAGAAAGAATAAACGCAGGATTCCCGATTATATATAAAAAGATAGTGACGGTATATGATGGAAATAGTGACGGTATCATTGCCGTATAGCGTCACTATCCTTATCATATACCGTCACTATCTTTTAGAAGGAAATTTGCCTGTAAAATACCCTTCTGTTCCCTTATCATTTATGATAGAAACTTCACAATATCTTCATCCACTGTACTGATACCTCCGATTCCAAATTGCTCGATCAATACGTTCTTTACATTCGGTGAAAGGAAAGCTGGAAGAGTAGGTCCTAAATGAATATGTTTCACTCCTAAAGCCAGCAATGCCAATAAAACAATGACCGCCTTTTGTTCGTACCATGCAATGTTGTATACGATAGGTAACTGATTCACATCATCTAACCCGAAGATTTCTTTCAGTTTTAGAGCGATTACAGCCAGTGAGTAACTGTCGTTACATTGTCCCGCATCCAATACTCTCGGAATACCGTTGATATCACCTAAAGCTAATTTATTGTATCTGTACTTGGCGCAACCTGCCGTAAGAATCACTGTATCACCGGGTAGCTTTTGAGCAAATTCCGTATAATATTCACGGCTCTTCATACGTCCGTCGCATCCTGCCATTACAAAGAACTTACGGATGGCTCCACTTTTCACGGCATCCACCACTTATCCGCTAAAGCCGTCACCTGTGCATGAGCGAATCCACCGATGAGTGTTCCGTTTTCGATGGCTACGGGTGGCTGGCATTGTTTAGCATGAGCAATCAGGGCAGAAAAATCTTTCGGCTTTCCATCTTTGCGTTCGGGGATATAATGCGCGCCTTCCAGACCACAGGCTCCTGTGATGTAAATGCGGTCTTTGTAGCTGGCATTCGCACGTGGCGGAACAATACAGTTACTTGTAAACAGGATCGGACCGTTGAAACTTTCAAATTCCTCTTTTTGTTTCCACCAGGCATTTCCATAGTTTCCTGCCAGATGCTTATACTTCTTTAGTTGAGGATAATAGTGCGCAGGCAGCATTTCACTGTGCGTATATACATCTACCCTGTACCTTCCGTTTGCTCCAGCAACTCTTCGAGGTCTTTTAAATCATGTCCGCTTATCAATATACCCGGATGATTACGGACACCAAGATTCACTTGTGAGATTTCCGGATTACCGTAACTGCTCGTATTTGCCTTGTCCAGCTGTGCCATTGCCGATACTCCATGTTTTCCTGTTTCCAGCGTTAATTGAACCAATTCTTCCACAGTAATATCATTGCGGGTCAATTCGGACAATGCGTGCTGCATGAAAGCAAATATCTCCGGTGACTGATAACCCAGGTTATGCGCATGCTCTACGTAGGCAGCCATTCCTTTCAGGCCATAGTGTACGAGTTCTTTTAGTGAGCGTATATCCTCGTTGGGCGTGCGAAGCACACCGACCGTTTTTGATTTTTCTTCAAACTCCTCTTCATTTCCATCCCAAAGACATTCGTCAGGAGCATTCTCGATCTTTACCTTACCGGCAAGTTCCTTTTTCAGTTTCAGTCCTTCTTTGATTTTTTCGGTGATCGCTACTTTATCAAATTGGCGTTAGTGATGGTGATGAACAAAGCATCATAGATAAATTTGTCTGCTTGTTCGGAAGACTGTCCCTCTTTACGCAGATGTTCGTTGTAGACAGCAATTCCACGTACTACAAAAAGCAGCAGGTCTTGCAGGTTAGCCACTTCGGAAGTTTTACCGCATACACCTTTTAAGGTACAACCCGTACCCATTGCGGTTTCTTGACATTGATAACAGAACATACTCATAACTTTTACGTTTTTAATTAGTCCAACAGTTTATTTATTGAACGCAAAAGTAGAGGAAAGGTTTCAGGTGATTCTGTAACCAATGTTACAACAATGAATATTTTTATCTCAAATACTCACAATTAGATAAATGATTTTTAAATCGGAGCATTATTGGATGAGCCGGACCAGTTCTTCTTTCTGTAAGATAGTGATATGTTTACGATCTGCTATCAATAGTCCGTCTTCCTGCATGTGTGCCAGTTCGCGGGCGAGGGAAGGGCGGGAGACTCCGAAGTAATCACTCAACTCCTGTTGCGAACGGTCGAGGGTGATATGCTCCTGTTGCTGTTGTTTGTACAGGCGGAGCAGGTAGGAGGCAAGTTTCTGACGAATGGTCTTGAACGACATGAAGAAAAGCTTATCCGATAAAGTCCGTGCATAATTGGCGGAGAGATTCATATAGTTTTCCAAAAACTGCTCGTTCTTGCGGAACAAACTCAAAACACTTGGTTTAGGAAGCTCGATCACCTCTGTCGGTTCATTGGCAGTCACCTCCACCGGATAGCGGTTCTGCTCACCGAATAGGAACAGAGGGGCAATCGCTCTGGGAGCAGTTATATCTTCTACCTTGATAAGACGTCCCGAATAGTCAATCATTTCTCCACGCACACTTCCTTTGGTCAGATGATAAGACGGTTGCACACATCTCCCTGTCGTGCCAGGATTTCTCCTTTCTTATAAGAACGTGTATGAAAACTGATCTCTTCCAGATCGGCAAGAAGTTTTTCCGGAGTGATTCCTCGGAATAGCGGATTGTTGACTAGTGTAGGTATCATATATCAATCGTTATTTGAATTTTAAAATAAACGTTGTCTCTTTCTCTCGTAGTAACGTAAGGCTTCCTCCTGAAAGGCGCATGATTTGGCGGGAGATACTAAGTCCGATTCCGCTACCGCCTTCTTTGGTCGTAAAGAAAGGAATGAAGATATGTTCTGCTATTTCCGCTGGGATTTCGGGACCATTGTTCTTTATCTCAATCCATATTTCTTCCATGTCATTGCAGGACGCCTTCAACTCAATTCTCCCATCCGGCTGATTGCCGATTGCTTGAATTGCGTTCTTTAAAAGATTGATAACTACCTGTGAAATAAGATTCTCATCTGCATATACGATTAAGTCCGCAGGAGTAATCTCTGTGTGGAAACGGATATGCTCACATGGATGCTGATGACAGGCAAGTTCAACCATTCTTTCTATGAATGCTTTCACATAGAACAAGGAGGGTTCCGGTGTCGGTATGCGTGTGAATTGCCGGTATGATTCTACAAAGGCAAGCAACCCTTTTCCCGTCGTACTGATTGTTTGCAATCCGTGATTCATCTCTTCGTCTTTATCCGCTGATATTGAAAGAAGCGTATCGCAAAGGGAAGTGATGGGAGTCACAGAGTTCATGATCTCATGTGTCAGTACCGTGTCAGCCGGATCCATGAATCTATTTCTTTTTCATCCAGTTCGGTATTGATATCATTCAGGGCAAGGATGCGCAGATGCTCTTTGCGTACATTGATTTCCGACACACGGATGGATAAGTTAATCGTTCCCCGTTCATTGTGAAATATGACTTGTAGTTTGTCCCCCGGGCGACAGTTCTCTATTTTCTCCATAAGCTGCGCATCCACCTGACTCAATTGGCGGATATGTGTAAACACATTCAGCCTAAAATACGGAGTGCTTCTTTGTTCTTCTGATAAACGGCTCCATTGTCATTGAGCACTACTAATCCTGTACTGACAAAGTCGAGAATCAGTTCGTAGTATTTCTCTTGCTGGGCTGTTTCAGCTTTCACGCTATATAAGATATGTCCCACGCGGTTGAGCGCCCGGTTTATTTCTTTGCTTTCGGGAGTACCGTTTTCTTCGGTAAAATGAAACGTATTATCATTATTCTCGAGCGCATCAATCATAAAAAGCACCTGTTTGGTGTGGAGACGATAAAGGCGGATTTGCCAAAGTACGCTAAGAACTAATAAACAAAGACTGACTCCTAACCAGCTGTATGATTGATGTATACCGAACCACACGGACGATATACAGAAAAGTACCGTCAGCAGGACTCTGAACCAATATTGAACACCTACTTGTTGAAGCTGCACTGTCATAATCCGAACTTTTCATCTTGTTATAAAGAGTCTGCCTGGTTATTCCCAGTTGGGCGGCTACTGCCGATAAGTTTCCTGCACAAGTGGCGAGCGCTTTCCGTATCATCTGCATTTCCATCTCTTCCAGCGTAGAAATACTTTTCTCCTGACTCTCCGTCCGTGGAATGGATAATTGGAACAATTCGGCGGGAACGAGCGGACTGTCATTGATGATAACGGTCTTTTCAATCACGTGTTCCAGTTCACGGATATTACCATACCAAAGGTGTGCTTTCAATTTATCTTTAGCGTCGGGAGTGAACTTCATCAATGTCTTGTCATATTGTTTGCAAAAGCGTACCATGAACCTTTCGGCCAATGGAATAATATCTTCTTTCCGTTCCCGCAAAGGAGGAATCTCTACATGAATGGTATTGATGCGATAGAGCAAATCTTCCCGGAATTCACCTTTCACTACCATCTCTTGCAGATTCCGGTTGGTTGCGCATATCAGTCGGATATGAATGGGAATCGGCGTGTTGCTTCCCACTCTCACAATGCTTCGTCGTTGGAGGACGGTCAGTAGCTTTGCTTGCAGGTGGTAAGGCAGGTTGCCTATTTCATCGAGAAACAGCGTACTATTATCGGCAGCCTCAAATTTGCCGGTCCGGTCGGTGTGTGCGTCGGTGAAAGAACCTTTAACGTGTCCGAAAAGCTCACTTTCAAATAAAGACTCTGTGATAGTCCCATATCCACTGCAATCATTTCTTTGTATTTGCGGTTGGAAAGGAGATGAATCTCCCGTGCCAGCATTTCTTTCCCCGTTCCGTTTTCGCCTGTTATCAGGATATTGGCGTCGGTGATGGCTACCTTTTCAATCAATGTGCGGAGTTGTTGCATCACTTTGCTTTCTCCCCAGTACATAGGTGAGTGGGTGGTTTCTTCTTTGCTGCCCGTTTTCTTGTCGTTGTGCGTAGAAGCTGCTGCGGTTTGCAGGGTTTCCACTAGTTTTTGGTTATCCCAAGGCTTGACGATAAGTCGGTTGCTCCTTCTTTAATCCCCCGGATAGCCAGTTCGATGTCGGCATAAGCCGTAAAAAGTACGACCGGAAGTTCTGGACGTACTTCTTTATTTCATGCAACCAGAATAAACCCTCATTGCCGGTGTTGATGCCTGATGTGAAATTCATATCCAGCAGAATTACTTCCGGGGCTTCTTCCCTTATGACACTGGACAGGGTGACAGGAGAGGAGAGTGTGACAACCTTGGAAAAATAATTTTTCAAAAGGATTTGTAAGGCTGTCAATACTCCTTTATTATCGTCTACAATGATGATTGTTCCTGATTTACTCATTTTCGTTCAAGTTTGCAATGCGCAAACTTACGAAAAAGTAAGTTATAATTCATAATTCATAAATCATAAATTCTTTTATAACCACTGGAACTTCAATCCGAATGATAAACTCAGATAATCACGGGGACGGAGATAGCTATTGTTTACTGCACTGATAACATACAGGTCGCACGTACTTATTTCATAGAAAAAAGTCACCGACTTGGCTAAAAATCTACGTTGAGGATCAATATCGTATGTCAACCGTTGTCCCATGAAAACATGAAAACGTACTTTGCTGGAGAAACCATAGTAACCTTTCGGATAACGTTCCGGCTCATTCACCCAAAACTGGTCGCCAAACACGGTATTCACATAAAGCCCGCAGGTAAGAGGTTCCGTAGAGAAGCCCTTTCCGATATTAATGCTCCAGGCATATAGTTCTGCTTGAGCGTCATGGTTACTTTGGCCTTCTTTGACGAATATTTCGGTATAAATCCGAGCAATATATCCGTTTCCCACTGATTATGTTTCCCGTAATCCCATCCCGTACCGAAAGAAAGTAATCCCATGTTTCCGGCATACTGTATTTTGGAGTGCGTCGGGATAATCCGTTCCCAGTGACTGCGGAAACGGTGAATCCGGTTATCGTAACGACTGTGTTTCACCTGCTTCGGTGTAACCGGCAATACAGAGTCCGCTCTGATGATCGTAAATATAGAATCTCCTGTGCGAAAAGTGATAATTGAATCATCTTTGATAATGAAACGGAGTGAATCAGCCTTGTACGAGTTGATGATTGTATCTGCTTTACAAGTAGCTGAAATCAGACCGGGAAGTAACAGAAGTACGGATAATACTCCTGCGCGCAAGATATAGTTAGTATTTAACCAGTTCATATTCATATTTTTCCGGGGTTATTGTAAATACCAGATAAGTACGGTAATCCATACAATCACTGGTAACATAATGTATTCCATCATCAAAGATCACATCGTCTTGATAATGGTGGGTGTGAGCAGCAGTGCAAACTTGTATTCCCGGGTATTGTCTGATATAATGTTGAAATACTTTAGCCACATTATCGTTGAATACATCCGTGTAAGGGCGTGCGTGCATACTAATGACAGTCTTTTCAAACTCGTCCAGCCTGCTCGTAATCTCTTGTTCCATAAAGGTAAAGTTCGGCACAGGTTCAGAGTAGTCATACTCCAGCGCATTGGTGTTCAGGCAGACAAATTTCACATTACCTGCGATGAAAGAAAAGTTGGTGGGACCGAATACCGCCTTGTATGTTTCTGCTCCCGTCCCCAAACAATCATGGTTGCCGATAAGGACTACATAAGGCACGTTAAGTCCGTTCATGATATCCCTTTGCCAGAGAAACTCTTTGGTTAGTCCGAAGTCACTCATATCCCCTCCGTGAATAACGAAGTCGATATCATTCCGTTTATTAATCTCTTTCACGAAATCTTCCGTTTCATCGTACCATCGTTGTGAGTCGCCCATAGTCACAAAGCGTATGGTCGTTTTACCTTGCAGTTTGCCTCTATTCTTTCGATATTATGTGCGTTGACCTTTGTTTCGCCGCTGATACGGACGTCGTATGGATGGTAATCTATCATGCCGCATCCGGAAAGTAAAAAGCACGATAAGAATACATATACACTCTTTCTCATCATAATTATTTTGTTTATAGTCTAGAAAACTAAATACAAAGATAAAGTTTTCTATTTGGATGGACAATCGGCTAACAGGCAAATAGGACTCTTTGAACAATAAATGGGAGATATGGAACAGTATCGATTTGTCTAATAATTAGACGGTCCTGTCTAATTATTAGACAATGCTTGGGAAACTAGGAAAAGATAAATGATTGAAAATGAATAGCCATTCTTGTTTGGCATACTTTCTGCATGACTAAAAACGTCAATAGTAAAACTGGAAATAAATCTATGTAGAACAACATCATAAATAAACAAGATGATACAGATTGAAAATATTAGTAAAGTATTCCGTACTACCGAAGTGGAGACGGTCGCATTAAATCATGTAAACCTTGAAGTAAAAGAAGGAGAATTTGTTGCTATCATGGGACCGTCTGGTTGTGGGAAATCCACCTTATTAAACATCCTCGGCCTATTAGATAACCCCACTGAAGGCTCTTATCTGTTGATGGGAGAAGAAGTAGCCGGTCTGAAAGAAAAGGAGCGTACCCGTGTCCGTAAAGGTAAACTGGCTTTGTATTCCAGAGCTTTAATCTGATAGACGAATTGAACGTCTATGAGAATGTGGAACTTCCGCTCACTTATTTAGGTCTTAAATCTTCCGAACGCCGCCGAATGGTGGAAGACATTCTAAAAAGAATGAATATCAACCACCGTGCTAAACATTTTCCTCAACAGCTTTCCGGCGGACAACAACAACGGGTGGCGATAGCCGCGCGGTTGTTACCAATCCTCAACTCATCCTTGCCGATGAGCCTACAGGCAACCTTGACTCAAAGAACGGAGCGGAAGTGATGAATCTGTTGACGGAACTGAATAGAGAGGGGACAACCATTATCATGGTGACCCACTCACAGCACGATGCCAGTTTTGCACATCGTACCGTACATTTATTCGATGGAAGTATTGTAGCAAGTGTAAAGGCATAAACAGAGAACCAACCATGAGACAAATCTATTATACTATACGTACCTTATTGCGTGAACGCGGATCGAATATCATACGAATCATTTCCCTTTCCTTAGGGCTTACTATCGGTGTTCTGCTTTTCTCGCAGATAGCTTTCGAACTAAGCTATGAGAAATGCTATCCGGAGGCGGAACGCCTGGCACTTGTACGTTGTCAGATGACTAATCTTAGTACAGGCGAAACCGCAGGTGATGATGGAGAGACCAGTTACGACTATACTGTTTTCGATGTGGTGGCACCTACTTTGGCAGAAGAGATGCCGAAAGAAATAGAAGTAGCCAGTAGTGTCCTTTCGATGGGAAGTGCCAATATTTATTATGAAGATAAACTGTTGCCCGATGCAGATTACATCTTTGCGGATACTTGTTTTTTTCAGACTTTCGGCATACCGGTGTTGGAAGGCAATCCCAAGGATATGATTATGCCCGGAAGCGTTTTTGTTTCGGAGCATTTTGCCCGTGAGACGTTTGGAGATGAAAGCCTGTTGGTAAAGTGCTTTCTGTTGAAAAACAAAACACACTGACCATACGTGGGATCTACAAAGATGTACCGGAAAATACGATGCTCACCCATGATTTCGTGATATCTGTTCATCAGAATGGAGGGTATCATGCAGGAGCCGGCTGGAGAGGAAATGATGTCTTTTACGCTTTCCTTCGTTTGCGCCATGCTTCGGACATTGACAAAGTGAATGCTGACATTCAGCGGGTGATCGGGAAATATACAGATTTAGAGTATGATGGCTGGAAAATTGAATTTAGCGTCCTTCCATTGGTGAAACGTCATCTGGCTTCTCCCGATGTACAAAAGCGTTTGGTCATTTACGGATTTTTGGGTTTTGCTATCTTCTTTGTGGCTATCATGAACTATATGCTGATATCCATTGCTACTTAAGCCGTCGTGCAAAAGGAGTGGGAGTACATAAGTGCAATGGAGCCAGTTCCACCCATATTTTCAGAATGTTTATGGCAGAGACAGGAATCCTTGTCATTCTTCCCGTATTGCTTAGTTTCTTACTGATAATCAATGCGCGTGATTTGATTGAAGATTTACTTTCCGTCCGTCTTTCCTCACTTTTCACTTGGGAACGTTGTGGGTACCGTTGCTCACTATCCTTGTTCTCTTCATACTGGCAGGTGGCATACCGGACGATATTCTCCCGTATCCCTGTCACGCAGGTATTCCGCCGGTATACAGATGGGAAGAAAGGGTGGAAGCGTTCGTTGTTGTTTGTGCAGTTTACAGGAGTTTCTTTCGTTTGGGCTTGTTGCTGGTCACTCTGTTGCAGTACAGTCATCTGATGAGCCGTGATATGGGTATCGTCGTGCCCGGATTAGCTCAAGCGCAGACATGGTTGCCTAAAGAATCGGTGGAGCATATCAAAGACGATTTGAACCGCCAACCGATGGTAGAAGGAGTGACCGTTGCCGTGAATGGGGTGTTGGGCGAGTACTGGACACGCGGACTGATGGGAAATGACGGTAAGCGGATTGCTACCCTTAATTTTAACTCCTGTCATTACAACTATCCTGAAGTTATGGGTATTAAGATTATAGAAGGCACTACGCTGAAAAAGCAGAACGACTTATTGGTAAACGAAGAACTGGTGCGTCTGATGAAATGGACTGACGGAGCAGTAGGTAAAACTTTGAATGACATTCAAGGAACAATTGTAGGTGTATTCCGTGATATTCGCAATAAAAGTTTTTACGTGTCGCAATCTCCTATTGTCCTGATTGGAGATGAAAATGCCAACCACGCATTTGATGTCCGCTTGAAAGAACCATATAACGAGAATCTGAAACGTCTGAATGAGTTTGTAGAAAACACCTATCCGAATATATCCTTGCGTTTTATCCTGGTGGATTATATGGTGAAGGACATCTATAAAGACGTATACCGCTTCCGCAATTCCGTCTGGATCACTTCCGCCTTTATCCTGCTGATCGTTATCATGGGATTGATTGGCTATGTGAACGATGAAACCCAGCGTCGGAGCAAAGAGATAGCTATCCGGAAGTGAATGGAGCCGAAGCATCTCATATCCTCGGATTACTGACACGTGACATTATACGTTTCAGTGATTTCTATCCTAGTAGGCACTACCGTTTCTTATTTTGCAGGACAGGCATGGCTCGACCAATTTGCCGAGCAGATTGATTTGAATCCATTGCTTTTTGCTGCTACGGCCTTGTTCGTCCAATTACTGATTGTAATCTGTGTTGTTCTGAAAGCATGGCATATTGCGAACGAGAATCCGGTCAATAGCATTAAAGCAGAATAAGCCGAATAGAATAAATGGCAGAATAGGGCAGACACCGCCTTATTCTGCTACTACCGGATGCTGTTTGGAAACCTTCTTGATGTAAATCATCAGACTGACAACGGCTGTAATAAACGCCAGCGCATCCGATACCGGCATACTAATCCAGATTCCTTCCAATCCCCACCAGTTAGGGAACAGTAATAAGCAAGGCAAAAGATAAAGTAACTGACGCGTCAGCGAAAGGAAAATACTGACTTTTGCCTTGCCGATACTTTGGAAAAAGTTACCGATTACAATTTGTGCCCCTACAAACGGGAACATCAACACAGTCAGCCGGATACCGCCTACCGCCAAATCAATCAATTCATCGCTATCAGTGAAGAGAGCCGATACGGCATGAGGGAAAAACTCGCAAATCACGAACCCGCTGCTCGTAATCACTACCCCGGAGATAATCCCCAGTCGCAACGTTTGTTTCACCCGGTCTATCTTTTGTGCGCCGAAGTTGTAGCCCACGATTGGCTGCATTCCCATAGTCAGCCCCAACACAATCATTACATAAAGCGTCAGCAACCGATTGATGATGCCATACGCGCCGATAGCCATATCGCCCCCATAATTTTGCAAACTGTTATTGATGATAATCACGATGGCACACGCACACACATTCATCAGGAATGGAGACATACCGATGGCGAAGATACTCTCTACAATCCTCGGTTTCATTTTCCAGATATTCCCTTCAAAATGCACCGTACTGTCTTTCTTGGTGAAGTGGCTCACCACCCACACCATACCGATCAACTGCGAGATAACCGTTGCCGTAGCCGCACCCCTCATTCCCCATTCGAAGTGGAAGATAAAGATAGGAGCGAGGATGATGTTAGCCACCACCGTTACCATTGAAGTAAGCATAGCCTTTTTGGGGTACCCGGTAGCGCGCATCACGTTGTTCAGCCGATCATTGTGTAAGTGATGGGAGTTCCCAGCAAAATCACCTGCATAAAGCTGCGTGCATACGGAAGGGTGTCGGCGCTGGCTCCGAAAAAAGTCAGTATATCATCCAGGAAGATAAAAGATAGAATACCGAAGAAAAGAGAATTTGTGATACAAAGCATCAGCGTATGTGACAAGATTTCCGTAGCCCCTTTCATATCCTTCTGTCCCAAACGGATAGAGCGAGGGTAGACCCACCAGCCGAAACCAGTGTACAGAAAGCGACAACAAGATTCATCAGCGGGAAGCTGATAGCCAGTCCGGCAATAGCCATCGGTCCTACGCCATGTCCGATGAAGATACTATCAATGATGTTATAGATAGAAGTAATCGTCATTCCGATAATCGCAGGAATGGAATATTGTAACAGCAATTTGCCGATACGTTCTTTGCCTAAAATGTGCGGGTCGTTCTTGCTCATGCGCCAGTAGATTTTGTTGGATAAAAACGTATGTTACGTTTTTTAGCTTTGCAAAGGTACGAATTATTTGCCTGATTCGATGATTATTCGGAACTTTGCGGCGATAGATACACAAGGTTTAACGTTTAGGTAAAAAGACAGTTTAATATGAATACAACGAAAACAATTGCAGCACTTTTCGACTTTGACGGTGTCATCATGGATACAGAAACGCAGTACACTGTTTTTGGGACGAGCAAGGACGGAAATATCTGAATGAAGAAGATTTCGGACGCCGTATCAAGGGACAGACGCTATTACAAATCTATGAAAAGCATTTCGCGGACAAACCCGAAGCACAGCTCGAAATAAGCGCTGAACTCAATGTTTACGAGAAAAAGATGTCCTACGAATACATCCCCGGAGTAGAAGCCTTCATAGCCGATCTTCGTCGGAACGGTGCAAAGATAGCCGTAGTCACCAGCTCCAACGAAGAGAAGATGGCAAACGTCTACAATGCCCATCCCGAATTTAAAGGAATGGTAGACCGCATCCTGACAGGAGAAATGTTTGCCCGTTCAAAACCCGCTCCCGACTGTTTCCTGTTGGGAATGGAAATCTTTGAAGCCACCCCCGAAAACTCCTACGTCTTTGAGGATTCTTTCCACGGCCTGCAAGCCGGCATGACTTCCGGGGCAACCGTGATCGGACTTGCCACCACCAACTCACGCGAAGCCATCACCGGAAAAGCCCATTATATAATAGACGACTTCACCAGCATGACATACGAAAAAATGCTCTCTCTCCATAAATAACGGCATTATTTTTAAATAGTTACCTCACTTATATTATATTAATAAATGAAATAAGAAAAATAACCGAGATAAATAAAAATAGTGAGACCCACCCATCCTTTCAAATGCCTTCCAACTATCCAAGCGAAGCATTTGAAGATTTTTGCTTTTCTTTCCCAGTTATGAATTAAATGTTATAACTTTGCCGCAATTTTTGAAAGCGTTCAAATGCGCAGACATCAATGACATAAATCATAATTCATAAATCATAAATTAAAAAGACATGGCTGGTTATATATCAGATGACACAAGAAAGGTGACTACTCATCGCTTGGTTGAAATGAAACAGAGAGGCGAAAAAATATCTATGCTGACTGCGTATGATTACACAATGGCACAGATTGTAGACGGTGCGGGAATGGACGTAATCCTGGTAGGCGACTCCGCTTCTAACGTAATGGCAGGTAACGTGATACATTACCTATCACGCTCGACCAAATGATTTATCATGCCAATCCGTAGTACGTGGTGTAAAGCGTGCGATGGTGGTAGTTGATATGCCTTTCGGATCTTACCAAGGCAATGAGATGGAGGGACTTGCTTCCGCTATCCGCATCATGAAAGAAAGTCACGCTGACGCATTGAAGCTCGAAGGCGGTGAAGAAATCATTGACACGGTGAAACGTATCGTATGCGCCGGTATCCCTGTGATGGGACATTTGGGACTCATGCCTCAATCCATTAACAAATACGGAACCTATACCGTACGTGCCAAAGACGAAGCCGAAGCCGACAAACTGATTCGCGACGCCCATTTATTGGAAGAAGCAGGCTGTTTTGCCATTGTACTCGAAAAAATCCCCGCTACCCTTGCAGAGCGTGTAGCTTCCGAACTCACTATTCCTATCATCGGAATCGGTGCCGGCGGCCACGTAGACGGTCAGGTATTGGTTATTCAGGACATGCTTGGCATGAACAACGGATTCCGTCCGCGTTTCTTACGTCGTTATGCTGACTTGTACACGGTGATGACCGACGCATCAGCCGTTACGTTTCCGACGTGAAGAATTGCTACTTCCCCAACGAGAAGGAACAATATTAAGATAGTATATGGCAGTTAAATTGTGGACAGTTCATTTTATGCGGATATGTGTAGCTAATTTGCTGTTGTTTATATCCTTGTATGTGTTATTTCCGGTACTTTCCGTAGAGATGGCCGACCGTCTCGGAGTGCCGGCCGCACAGACAGGAGTAATCTTTCTTTTTTTCACCTTGGGGATGTTCCTCATCGGTCCTTTCCATGCTTACCTGGTAGATGCCTATAAACGTAAATACGTATGTATGTTTGCCGCTGCCTGATGGTAGTGGCGACGATTGGGTACGCCTTTGTGACGAACTTCACAGAACTAATCCTGTTGAGTACCGTGCAAGGACTGGCCTTTGGCATAGGCACTACTGCCGGTATCACCTTGGCTATCGACATCACCCACTCCACACTGCGGAGCGCGGGAAATGTCAGCTTCTCGTGGACGGTACGTTTGGGAATGCTTTTGGGGATTATCCTCGGAGTGTGGCTCTATCAAAGCCACTCATTCCAAAACCTGCTCACTGTATCTGTCATAACCGGAGCTGTAGGAATTCTCATGCTATCGGGGGTATATGTACCTTTCCGTGCGCCGATTGTCACTAAACTCTATTCCTTCGACCGCTTCTTATTGCTTCGTGGATGGGTTCCCGCTATCAACCTGATTTTGATAACATTTGTTCCGGGCTTACTGATTCCAATGGTACACCCTTTCCTAAACGATTTCGTACTCGGAAACGTGGGAATCCCCGTACCGTTCTTTGTCGGCACAACCCTCGGATACATTATCTCCCTGTTCATCGCGCGCCTGTTCTTTTTTAAAGAGAAGACACTGCGCTTGGTCATTATAGGAATCGGGTTGGAAATGGTAGCCATGTCCTTATTGAACACAGACCTTTCGATAGGCATCTCTTCCGTACTCTTGGGATTGGGTTTAGGTTTAACCATGCCGGAATTCCTGATGATATTTGTGAAACTATCCCATCATTGCCAACGCGGAACAGCCAACACTACCCATTTGTTGGCAAGCGAAGTTGGTATCTCCCTGGGTATCGCTACTGCGTGCTACATGGAATTGGATACAGACAAGATGCTCCATACCGGACAGATGGTAGCTTCTATCGCTTTGCTGTTCTTCGTATTGGTCACTTATCCTTATTATATAAAGAAGAAGGTAAGATAAAATAGACAGAAGAACAAAAGAACATATTTCAGGAGTGATGATTGTTTTTGATTTTCATCATACGTGTCCAAAAATATGTTCTTTTGTTCTTCTGTCTTAATTTTAATTCCTGCTCACCTGTTTTACTCCCTTCACCGTCCGTAATTTCTTGATAAGAGCCTCCAAACGCCCCGTATCACCCACATTACCGTCAGTGTGCCAGAGAACAACCCATCGTTCGAATCAATACCGATAGAACGTAGCGTGATACCATTCTCTTTCGAGATGATCGAAGTAATATTTGTCACGATACCAATATCATCATGTCCTACAACGCGCAGCGTGATCGGATATTGCGTACCTTCCGACTTGCCCGCCAGCGAGCCTTCACGATGCGGTAGCCGAAGCGTTCGCGCATCTGGTTCGCGTTCGGACAATCCGACCGGTGTATCTTGATACCGCCGCTCACCGTTACGAACCCGAACACATCATCGCCATAAATCGGGTTACAACATTTAGCCAGTTTAAACTCCAGTCCTTTCAGATTCTGGTCAATCACCAGTACATCCTCTTTAGATGTCGTTTCCTCCTGCGCGGTTTGCAAATTATACCCTTCGGCACTCCGATAAACAATTTCATCGTGTGTATCGCTGTCCCGTTTCTGCTGTTCGATGTATTTATCCAGAATCTCGTTCACATCCAGTCCGCCATCGGCAATCCGTTGATAAAATTCCGTCACGTTCTTGAATCCCAAACGCTTGATGAGGCGCATCATGGTCGCTTCATCATACTCCAGTTTGCGGTTCTTGAATTTCCGTTCCAGCGTCTCTTTGGCAAACGCATGTTGGCGTGCACCATCTCTTTGAGCGCCTGGCGTATCTTGGTGCGTGCTTTGGAAGTCGTCACGATGTTCAGCCAGTCCTGTTTCGGAGTCTGGGTGTTTGAAGTCATGATCTCCACCTGGTCGCCGCTGTTCAACTTCTGCTTCAACTGCACATTCTTGCCGTTCACTTTCGCGCCGATACACTTGCATCCCAACTTACTATGTATATGGAAAGCAAAATCGAGCACCGTAGCCCCTTTAGCCAGCTTGAACAAATCCCCCTTGGGCGTAAAGACAAACACTTCATCCTCGTAGAGATCCATCTTAAACTGATCCATTACCTTCATCGATCGTTGTCCGCCGTTCTCCAACGCCTCCCGCACGGAAGTCAACCACTCGTCCAAGCCCGTTTCTCCTTTGATACCTTTATATCTCCAGTGCGCAGCCAGTCCGCGTTCCGCGATCTCGTCCATCCGTCGGGTACGTATCTGCACTTCCACCCATTTCCCTTCCGGGCCCATCACGGTGATGTGCAACGACTCGTAACCATTACTCTTCGGTATTGAAAGCCAGTCGCGCAGACGCTTCGGGTTCGGCTGGTACATATCCGTCACAATCGAATACACCTGCCAGCACTCCTGCTTCTCCTTCGCCGGGTCCGGTTCCGAATCCAGGATGATACGGATGGCGAACAAGTCATAAATCCCCTCAAAAGGAGTCTTTTGCTTCTGAATCTTGTTCCATATCGAATGAATCGACTTCGTGCGTCCCTTGATGTCGAACTTCAGTCCCGCTTCCGCCACCTTCTTTTGGATCGGTTCGATAAAAGCGGCGATATACTTGTCGCGGGAAGCCTTCGTTTCGTTCAGCTTATCCTTGATGAAATAATATGTCTCTTTCTGCGTATATTTGAGAGACAAATCCTCCAGTTCTGATTTCAGCTTATACAATCCCAGCTTGTGGGCCAGCGGAGCATACAGATACGCTGCTTCGTTTGCCACCTTGATCCGGTCCTCCTCGTTGCCTGTATCCTTTATTTTGCGCATCACGTTCACGCGGTCGGCAATCATAATCAGGATTACGCGCATATCCTCCGCAAACGACAGCAGCAGATTACGGAAATTCTCCGACTCGATGGCAGGGCTTTTGGCATACAGCTCGTTCGTCTTCACCAATCCCTTGATGATGCTTGCCACGTCTTCACCATATTCGGCGTTCACCTCGTCGATAGATAATACATGACCTTTCACGATTTCGTGCAACATGATCCCGATCAGGCACGAACCTTTCATACCGATTTCCTCGGCAACGATCACTGCTGTTTGTAAATCTCTGATAACGGGATTCATCCCGAAGTTATTGCGTTGCAGACCGTTACATTGGGCCGCCTTGATAAGATGTTTCTTTAACTTTTGGCAATCTCTCCAGAAAATACTGTCTCCGGCAGACTGCAATAAATGTCGATAGAGTGAAAAAGCTCCTTTTTTTTTTTCCTCCAATGTAAAAAAGTCGTCCATATTCAATCTTGTTAATTCGATGTAAAAGTAGTTTTTTTTCCGGTTATTCGGCAAGAAGTAAATAACATTTTGTATTTTTGGGCATCAATTAATAAAAATAGATATTATGATAACGACACAGGACAAAGAGTTGCTTGCCAAGAAAGGCATCACGGAAGAGCAAATTGCAGAACAATTAGCATGCTTCCAGACGGGATTTCCCTTTTTAAAACTGGATGCGGCAGCTCCATCGAAAAGGGCATATTAGCTCCCGACGCAGAAGAACAGAAGGCTTATCTGGCCGCCTGGGATGCATATACAAACACAGATAAGACTGTTGTGAAGTTCGTGCCTGCCTCCGGTGCTGCAAGTCGTATGTTTAAGAATCTATTCGAGTTTCTGTCCGCCGATTATGACCAGCCGACTACCAAGTTCGAACAGTCTTTCTTTGACGGAATCAAGAATTTTGCTTTCTATGACGATCTGAATGTGGCCTGCCAGCGTATCTCCGGAAAAGACATTCCCGGACTGATGGAAGAAGGCAACTATAAAGCAGTGGTGTCCGCCTTGTTGGAGACTGCCGGACTGAATTATGGCGCACTACCGAAAGGTCTGCTCAAATTCCATAAATATCCCGAGGCTCCCGTACTCCGATGGAGGAACATCTTGCCGAAGGTGCTCTGTATGCAGCCGGCAAGAGCGGCAAAGTGAACGTACACTTCACCGTGTCTACCGAACACCGCGAACTTTAAGAAGCTCGTGACGGAAAAAGTGGACGACTTCGCCAAACGTTACGGCGTAGACTATTACATCACCTTCTCCGAGCAGAAGCCAAGTACCGACACCATTGCTGCCGATATGGACAACCAACCGTTCCGCGACAACGGCAAACTACTGTTCCGTCCCGGTGGTCACGGCGCGCTGATTGAGAACCTGAACGACTTGGACGCAGACATCATCTTCATCAAGAACATCGACAACGTAGTGCCCGACCGTTTGAAAGACGACACCGTTACGTATAAGAAACTGATTGCCGGAGTGCTCGTGACCCTGCAAAACAAGTATTCGAATACCTCACGCTGCTCGACAGCGGCAAGTATACGCACGACCAGATGATGGAAATGCTTCAATTCCTGCAAAAGAAACTCTTCTGCAAGAATCCGGAAACAAAAGATCTCGAAGACTCCGTACTGGCTATCTACCTCAAAAACAAGTTCAACCGCCCGATGCGTGTCTGCGGAATGGTGAAGAACGTAGGCGAACCCGGCGGCGGTCCGTTCCTTGCTTACAACAGCGACGGAACCATCTCCCTGCAAATCTCGAAAGCTCGCAGATCGACATGGACGATCCGGAGAAGAAAGAAATGTTCGAGAAGGGTACGCACTTCAATCCGGTAGACCTCGTATGCGCTGTGCGTGATTATAAAGGACATAAATTCGACCTGGTGAAATATGTAGATAAAGCTACCGGCTTCATCTCCTACAAATCGAAGAACGGTAAAGACCTGAAAGCCCTCGAACTTCCCGGCTTGTGGAATGGTGCGATGAGCGACTGGAATACCGTCTTTGTAGAAGTTCCTCTTTCTACCTTTAACCCGGTGAAGACAGTGAATGACTTGTTGCGTGAGCAACATCAGTAATTGTATATCTATTGTTCACCACAGATTACACGGATTAACACAGATTCTTAATTACCGATAATGGTTGAGATACAAAAGAAAAAAGGATGCGTCCGAATTCAATCTGTGTTAATCTGTGGTGAAACTTAAAAAAGAGTGTTTAGAATGAATCAGATAGAGAAGATCATTGATATTGCTACTTGGAACAGAAGAGAACATTACGAACATTTCAGTGCTTTTGACGATCCGTTTTTGGAGTGACGGTCAACGTAGACTGTACGCGCGCGTATCAGGAAGCCAAAGACAAAGGCGTTTCCTTTCCCTGCTCGTCCTTCACCGCATCGTGACTGCCGCGGCTGCCGTGGAAGAGTTCCGTTACCGCATCGAAGGCAATCGAGTGGTGTGTTATGACAGTCTTCTGCCCGAAGCTACTGTGGGCCGTGCCGACCACACCTTTTCTTTTGCCGCTTTTGAATACGATCCGGACGAACTTGTCTTTATTCGTCGGCAAAAGCCGAGATGGAACGCCTGCAAGCCACTACGGGACTCAACAAAGGAGGTACGTTTCATCCTAACGCCATTCATTATTCGGCTGTGCCGTGGCTCTCTTTCACCGATATGAAGCATCCCACCAATATGCGTTCGGGCGACAGCGTTCCCAAAATCTCCACCGGTAAATACTTTCGCGAAGGAGAAAGACTGATGATGCCCGTTTCCGTCACTTGCCATCATGGATTGATGGATGGCTATCATGTAGCGCAGTTTATCGAGAAGCTCCATTTATAACTTCGTTCTGAAAAAGACTAACCAGACTATGATATGAGAGTAAAGATACCCAGACGGGAAATCATCCTATTCTGTTCCGCCTTGCTTTTCCCCGTTGCTTCGCTGTGCGCGCAAGAAGTGGGGCAGGAGGTGAAAGAGGTCAGGCAAGACGTGGAACAACTCCAGCAGGACGTCCGCGAACTTCGTGAAGAAGTGCGTAGATTGCAGGAAGAACTTCATGGATTCCGGCGCAACAGTTTCCCGCAATGTGGCATGGACACGGTAGCTCCTTACGTTCCCCATCGGTTCATTCACCGATTGGGGATAGAAGCCCGGCCGCAATACGTGTTCCCCACCAATCCTTTCCTGCAAGGAGAGAACGAACGGTGGAAGCCCATCCAAGTTCCTTTGCTGCTCATCTGAAATATTCCTTCAAGTTTCGTCCCAACACCTGTGCCGACCGTATCTACGGCGGAGCCTACCAAGGCTTCGGCTTGGCCGTCACCACCTTTGGCGACCGTAAGCAACTCGGTGATCCGGTGACGTTCTACGTCTTTCAGGGCGCATGCATCGCCCGTTTCAATCCCCGTCTTTCGCTCAATTACGAGTGGAATTTCGGTCTTTCCGCCGGATGGGAACCATACGATAACGATTACAACTCCTACAACGGAGCGGTAGGTTCACGGGTGAATGCGTATCTCAATGCAGGTATCTACCTCAATTGGTCGCTTTCCCGTTATTTCGATTTTATCATCGGCGGAGATTTTACGCATTTCTCCAACGGCAACACCAAATTCCCCAACGCAGGAGTGAACACCACCGGAGCGAAAATCGGTCTGGTGTACAACTTCAACCGTGAAGAATCCGACCTGACCAAGTCTTTGGTCAAGCCGTATATTCCCCGTTTTCCCCGTCATATCAGTTACGACCTTGTGTTGTTCGGCTCGTGGAGACGGAAAGGCGTGTATGTAGAAAGCGGGAAGCAGATAGCTTCACCGGGCAGTTACCCCGTGGCGGGATTCAACTTTGCCCCGATGTACAACCTCAACTATAAGCTGCGATTCGGCGTCTCGCTGGACGGTGTTTATGACGGTAGTGCCAATGTGTACACCGAAGACCGGATTGTGGAGTACGATTACGATGGAGGCAGCGGCACTTCCGGACGCAGGTTTCTTGTGCCGGGCATTCAGCATCAGCTTGCTCTCGGACTTCGGGACGGGCGGAGTATGTAATGCCGTTTTTCACCATCAATGTCGGTTTGGGAACGAATGTGCTGGGGCGTGGCGATTTGCGGGGGCTGTATCAGGTCTTTGCGTTGAAGATAGACGTGACACGTAGCTCTTTCCTTCACATCGGTTACAATCTCCAAAACTTTCAGACACCTAATTATCTGATGCTCGGCTTGGGATTCCGTTTCAATAATAAGTATCCTAAGGTGCGTCATTAGAAATGTCCGTCCGGTGGCCTGTCGAATATCAAGTAAGGAATCTCAAAATGGAAAACATTATTCAAAAAATCAGAGAAATCTATCCGGTATCCGATGAAGCGCTTCAGGCGCTTCAGGCGAATATGGAACTGCGATATTATCCTAAAGATACCTATATCGTCCAGTCGGGGGTAACAGACCGCCTGGTTTATTTCATTGAAGAGGGCATTGCCCGTTCCGTATTCCATCACAACGGACAGGATACTACTACGTGGTTCACGCTGGAAGGCGACATTACGTTCGGCATGGATTCGCTCTACTATCAGCAACCGTCGGTGGAGAGCATTGAAACGCTTTCCGATTGCAAAATCTACGTCATCCATATCGACAAGCTGAATATGCTCTACGAAACCTATATCGATATAGCCAACTGGGGGCGCATCCTGCATCAGAATGTCAACAAAGAGCTTAGCCACATGTTTGTGGAACGGCTCCAGCTTTCGCCCAAAGAGCGGTACGAACAGTTCAACCGTCGCTATCCCGGACTGATAAACCGGGTGAAGCTGAAGTATGTGGCTGCCTTTTTGGGCATTTCCATCTACACGCTTAGCCGGGTACGTGCTAAAAAATAGTTTTCGGCAGGGCTTTGCTTTTAAGCAAAAGAACTTCGTTTCGCAAACCGTATCTTTGCCATCTGAAAATACTAACTAACTAATAGAAAAACAGATGTCGAACATTTCTTCTTCAGCCTTTGCAGACACCAAAGCACATTATGATCTTCTTGACGGACTTCGCGGGGTAGCGGCTCTTATGGTGATATGGTATCATGTATTCGAGGGTTACGCTTTTGCCGGTGGTGGCAATATCGAGACTCTCAACCACGGTTATCTTGCCGTGGATTTCTTCTTTATCCTTTCGGGTTTCGTGATCGGTTACGCTTATGACGACCGTTGGGGCAAGAGTCTCACCATGAAAGATTTCTTTAAACGCCGTTTGATACGTCTTCATCCGATGGTCGTTATGGGTGCCGTATTGGGTGTTATCACATTCTGTATTCAGGGTTGTGTGCAATGGGATGGAACGCATGTAGCCATCTCCATGATTATGTTGTCTCTTCTTTGCACGATATTCTTCATTCCTGCCATGCCGGGTGTGGGATATGAAGTTCGTGGCAATGGTGAGATGTTTCCGTTGAACGGCCCTTGCTGGTCGTTATTTTTCGAGTATATCGGTAATATCCTGTATGCGTTGTTCATCCGCCGCTTGTCCAACAAGACGCTGACGGTATTTGTGGTGTTGCTGGGTGCAGCATTGGCAGCGTTTGCCGTTTTCAATGTCTCCACTTATGGAAACATAGGAGTGGGCTGGACGCTGGACGGGGTTAACTTCCTGGGCGGCTCGTTGCGTATGCTTTTCCCTTTCTCACTGGGTATGCTGATGTCGCGCAACTTCAAGCTATGAAGGTGAAGGGTGCGTTTTGGATCTGTACCATTGCGCTGATTGCCCTGTTCTCTGTTCCTTATCTCGAAGGAATGGAGCCGCTTTGCATGAATGGTATTTATGAAGCGTTTTGTGTGATTGTGGCTTTCCCTATCATTCTTTGGATAGGAGCGTCGGGCACCACTACGGACGTGCAATCGACAAAAGTATGCAAATTTCTGGGGGATATATCCTATCCGGTTTATGTGATCCATTATCCGTTGATGTACCTGTTCTATGCATGGCTGATTGAGAATAAGCTCTATACGTTGGGCGAGACTTGGCACGTAGCCGTGTGCGTCTTTGTCTTGAGTATCGTGCTTGCTTATCTGTGTCTGAAACTGTATGACGAACCGATACGTAAATATTTGGCAAAACGTTTCTTGGGTAAGAAACGATAGTTTTCATTGATCTATTATATCTTAAAGCCCCGTTTTATCAAAAGACAAAACGGGGCTTTTAAATTTATAATCCGCTACCGTTTCTTGGTAGGGCTTTATTTTATGAATGTATTATAAGGCGTTAATTTCTTCTGCAGATAATCCGGTACCTTGAATAATCATTTCAGTGCTAAGTCCTATTTCTTTGAACTTACGGGCTATCTCGATTTGCTTATTCTTTTCGCCTTCTGCTAGTCCTTCTGCTTTACCTTCTGCTTTACCTTCTGCAAGTCCTTCTGCCAATCCTTCCATTCGTCCTTCCAGTTTGGCTCCATCCAGTACATCATTTTGAATCATGATAGCATTCAGATGTTCGTCGTAAGCATGACGTTCTTTGGGATTCATATTATAATAAACGAGTTTCCGGCGAGCTTCTGCAAGACCGGGGGCTTGCGTATCGGGTCGGATGCGGCCTGTTTTCAGGTATTCTATCCACTCTTCAAGGGGAGTGACAGCTACCTTGTCGAATTCGTTCACCCGAATAAGGAAATATTCGGGAAAGATTTCGCTGGGGAGCTTGCTCACTATCGCATTCTTTTCTTTGGTGCTGACCAATAATTGATCTCCCGTATGTACGCCTAAAAACGTATTCTGTCCGTGGTACAGATAATCATCACCTATACCGATGTCGAAATAAAGAATACTCACGGAGTAGATTTTCTTCACCTCATAGTATCGTTCGCCTAGCGAAATATGCTCGGTGATTGCTTTGGCAACTCCATACAGGATGCGTTCCAGATAATACAGCTCACGGGTATTTTGAATTTCTACAATAATGATTTCCCCTTTACTATTTTTTGCTTTAATATCTACCCGGTTGAATTTATCGTCAATAGTCTGCTGGTTGCTTTCGCTTTCCAGTAGTTCGATGATTTCTACTTTCTCGTTCAGGAGTACAGTGAGAAGCCCTTCGAGCACCCCGAAGTTGGCTTTCTGGCGTAAAAGGCGTTTTATGGCCCAATCAAATCTGATATAGCGATCAGTTGTTTCCATCTTTTGATTTTATATAATGAACGTACCTACAAAGATAATCATTATTTCTGTTACTCAATCGATTATGAACAATGTTTTCTTCTACCTATGGTCTCTTACTTAATTTGATATACCACATTTACAGTCCTAAGATGTTTAAAGACAAAGAGAAGTAGAAAGTCCGGGAAAGTCCGAGCTTTCTACTTTCTCTTTTAATATAATAGGAGGACTAGGGAACTTGTATTACATCTTCAGCATACTAGCATATTACTAGGGGATTTTTGCTCCGGAGATGTTTTTTACAGAGTTGTATCCACTTTTCCATCATTAGGTAAAGTTACAGGATCCCAAGGAGAAATAATAGCATTTTCCACTTTTAGATCCGTCTTGTTTACGGTTACAGTATACGTATATTCCTTTCCGGCTTCGGTTTCAAAAACCTGACTGCCAGTAAATAATGTTGTATGAAGAGT
>ENA-OQJH01000371-OQJH01000371.1-human-gut-metagenome-genome-assembly--contig:-NODE-371-length-25480-cov-3.958585_pt1 | contig 25480 bp, 32 predicted proteins | sample MGYA00242597_ERZ504763 | MGnify/ENA primary metagenome ERZ504763 (study PRJEB26092, sample SAMD00036359) | human gut metagenome | host: Homo sapiens | study: EMG produced TPA metagenomics assembly of...
TTATGGTCGAATACCGGTCCCTTTTCATTGCCGCAGTGGATCCCGGTGCCATCCCAGCCTTCATTGCTGACTAAAGACTTGTCGGGGATAAGATCAGTCCCTGTTTCCGGAAATTCGTCCAGTACCAGCGGATCGCCCAGGAGTTGGTCTTTTCATCGGTTTTCTGCATTTTCATGATCTTGTAAAAATCATAGGTATTGTCATAATTAAATGCTTTGCGCAGTTTTTATCGGAAACCATATCCGTCCAGTCGTCGCAGTCCGCATCGAAATACTTCCAGCGGTCGCTCCAGGTCGCCCACGACCAGCTTGTGCCTGAGAGCGTGTTAAAATAGGACTCACACGGGTAGGAAAAAGTATCCCCGAAATGGGAGAACCCTGTGATTCCGGTCACTTTCTGTTCGTTCTGGTAACGATCTAATCCGTCATTCATAAACAAAAGAAAATAGCGGTTTGTGACAAGGTCATCCTCTAAAACGATCACTTTTCCATATTTATTTACGATCGCAGTCACGCCCTCGATCACATTTTTTGCAAGACCGTAGTTCTGTTCCCTTGCGGTCAGTTCCACCTGACGGAATCCCTGCACGGACTTTACATAATCACGGATTTCCTGCACTTTTCCTTTATCTGCATCTTTTTTTGCCGCATCGGAAAATACATACAGATCTGTTTCTGCTGCAAGTTCGTTTGCTGCAAGTGCCTCGATGGTGCGCTTTGTATGTTCCGGTCGGTTGTAGGTAAACAAAATTACCGGAGCCAGACTTCTCGTCTCTTCCATTCTTTTTCGCCCTTTCTATGCCTGCTGTTTTACCCAGCCTACATATTTGCGGATTCCTTCGGTAAGATCCATTTTTTTCTCATATCCGATCTTTTTCAAAAGAGAGATATCCGCACGCCAGTTCTGTGGATCGCCGACTTTCGTCTCCCCGTTAAACCGCACGATATCCGTTTTTTCTCCAAGCTGTGCGGCATAAATCTCAGCAAGTTCCCGGATAGACACTTCCTCGCCGTTTGCAACGTTAAAGATCTCCTCCGGTCCCTGATATCCTAAGATCAACTCTAAGGCACGCAGAATATCGGAAATATGGATAAAATCACGCGTCTCATTTCCGGTTCCGAACAGATCGATCCGTCCGGTATTTAAGTATTTCTGATAAATATCCCACAAAAGCTGTTTGCGCAGTCCGCTTCCATATGCAGAAAAGATACGCACACAGCGGATATGGTAACCATGTACTGTTATAATAGCTGCAGAGTTCCTCGCCCATCTGCTTGTGCACGCCATATGGTGAGATCGGTGCCAATGCATCTTTTTCCGTGATCGGAAGCTGCTTTGGATTGCCATAGACACCTGCACTTGATAAGAAAATGATTTTCGGTCTTTTTTCAAATGATTTCAATGCCAGAAGCAGCTGGTATAAACTGTGCAGATTGCCGTCTAAGTCTGCCATCGGATTTACAATGGATGCTCCGACATTGGCACTGCCGGCACAGTGTAAGATCACATCCGGCTGCACTCCGGTAAATATGTTAGCAAGTTCCTGTGAGTCTTTGGACATGTTGCACTGATAGTAGTGGATTTCTGCCCCGTCCTCACAGTAACGGTCGGCTAAGTCGATGCCGGTGATCTCGTAATCTTTGCTGAAATATTCCATGGCGCATCTTCCGATAAAACCGTTTACGCCGGTAATGATCATTTTTTCATGGGCGAACCTCCTATAAAAATACCCTTTCAAGTGCCCTCGAGTACTCTCTCGCCTCGCGGTACATATTTGCGATGCCCTGTTCCATGTTACCGGCATATTCGGCTTCATGCTCCGGCAGGGATGCGCGCGCTGCAGTGCGCGCGATCGTTTCGGCAAGCTGTTTCGGGTCGTGTGGATCAAAGAGAACACATTTTTTGTTCTGCTGTTCCTGATGTACCGGGATGTTTGACAAAAGTACAACTTTATCAAGTACTTTCGCATCCTCTAATACGGTTCCCCAGCCTCACAGAGTGACGGCTGTACGATAAACTGTGCGTTTTTCATGATTGCAAGCTGTTCGGTACGCTCTACAAATCCCAACAGTTTTATATTAGCACAAACCGTGTCTGATTCCATAATTTTTCTTAATTTATCGATATATTCCGGGTTACGGTAATCTTTCAGATTGCCGGTAAATACAAAATCATAGTCACATAATCTGCCCTCTTTCAGGAGACATTCGATTGCTTCTACCATAACGATATGATTTTTATGCTGCCAGAACTGGTTTGGAATATAGATATAGTTTCTCTTTAAGTCAAATTTGTCACGGACGCTCTGCTCTAATTCCGGTGTGATGGCGCACACTTCCGGTTCGATGTAAGATACAAAATGTACCACCTCGACCGCGCATCGGTGTCCCGGATAGAAACGCTCTAAATCTCTCGCCGCATCAAAACTGCTTAAAACCATTGGATTATCGCTTCCTGTCATGGCAAGATCATTTTTCTCTTTGTGAGCCAGTTCCTCGCACCGAAAATTCCGGCAGGTTCTGTGCTGGAAATCCGGATCCAGAAAATCCCCTTCTTTTTAAAGAGTTTTCCGATCTTATTGAGTTCTAAGGCATAGCAGTATTTTACCCCGCCAAACCAGATCAGACGCATCTCATAAAGTGCCAGTTTTATTTTATTATTCCATCATAGACACGAATATCTACATTTACATTTTCTTTAAAACAGTCAAAAATATCGGCATGTTCCGGATCGATCAAAAGCACCAGCGAAAAACGTTCCATGATATTTTCGTTCTGCAGGCAGCTGAACATAATGTTCTTAATATAATAAAGTCCGCCGATCCATCCTCTGTTTCCAAGTCCGTTAAATAAAATCTTTTTTTTCATATTATTCCTCATTTTTGAGCAACTTGTTGCGAAGAGCGACGAGAATCTCAAATTCTCGTCTGCCATCAAAGCTATTTGTTTTTATTTAGAAACAAATAGCCGTGCAAAAATAAGCTATCGAGCTTATTTTTCGCACTAATCCTTTATTTCTGTGATAATACATACGAAAGTGCCGCAATACAACCTTTTGAAACCTGTTCAAAAGAAAATTCATGTGCCTTTTCGTAACTCTTTTTCCCCATGACAGATGCATATCCCCGGCGGCAGCCTTTTGGATTGCCTCCGCAAAACCATCCACATCTTCCGGGTCAATGATATAGCCGTTTTCACCATCTGAGACGAGATCTCTTGCACCATCTGCATATTTTGATGAAATGATTGGAAGAGATGCACACATTGCCTCTAAAAGAACAAGTCCAAAGCAGTCCTCCCTGGTCGGAAGCACAAAAGCATCCGCTGTGCGGTATAATTTCTGCAATGGCTCCCCTTCCTGGTATCCTAAAAATTCCACACGGTCAGAAATTTTAAGTTCTGTGCACTGTTTTTGCAGCAGATCTTTTTCCTGCCCCTCTCCAACGATCCAGAGCCTTATATTCTGCGGTGTTTTTGCAAGTGCCGGCAGTAACAGATCAAGTCCTTTCCGCTGGATCAGGCTTCCCACATACAGAAGCTGCAATCCCTCATTTTGGGTTGTTTTCTGTGGTTTCTCATACAGATATTTCTGAATATCCACGGTAAGATATGAGATAAAGCATTTCTTTTCATCAGCACCGTAAGCGATCTGTGCCTCACGCGATGCAGTGCTGCTCGCGATAAATGCCGCCGCTCTTTTTATAATATAGCTTCTCGATAAGCGCTGTACTTTTCCGATATTTTTCTCGGAATTTAAAGTGCCGTCCGTCCAGCTGATAAACGGGATCTTCTTTTTCCGGCACCAATGTACCGCACGAAGGATCGTCGGGTTGTACTCCATGGCAAAGACCACATCCGGCGCGATCTCATTTAAAGTCTTTTCCACACCTACCGGGATAAACACATATCGGTCATCAAACCGTTTGCGGATGATGATCGTCTTTGATTTCAGGAAATGATAATGTTCGATCTCCTCCATCTCAACACTCCATTTCCGGTTTTCCATGCCTGCACCGGAAAAATGATATGAAACTCATATTCCGGAAAGTTTTTCTGCATATAAGAAAAGAAATCCACCCGGTATGGCGATGGTATATTCGTGATAAATACTGCCTTTTTTTTCATTGTTCTTTTTCCTCTGAAATGCTGTGGTAGATACTGATGAGTTTCTGATAGTTATCTTCCGGTCTTAACCGGTGCTGATAAAATTCTCTCGCATTTTCCTTTAATCTGTTTAGATCCATCTGTTCAAACTCACAGACTTTTCTGGCAAGATCCTCAATAGAGTTATACTCAAATTTTACACCCGTCACACCTTCCTGCACCATACCATCCATATTGCCGACACGTCCTGCGATCACCGGTACGCCATAGGAATATGCCTCCGCGATCGTCATGGCAAACGCCTCATAACACTGGGAAGTCATGATGACTGCCTTTGCATTATAAAATTTCTCGGTCATCTCCTCTTTCTGCAGGTAACCCAAAAAGCGGACATTTTTCATATTATGGGTGCTGACGTATGCCTGCATCTCATCCATCATCGGTCCTGTTCCCGCAACATAAAGAATCTTATCCGGCAATTTTTCAAAAGCTTTTACTGCAATGTCAATTCCCTTTAATGCCTCCACTCTTCCAGCGAACAGATAATATTCTTCCTCAGGCTGTTTTTTAACCGGGACGATTCCATCTGCAAAGGTAAAGTTTGGTTTGATGTAAACACGTTTCGGATCCACGATCTTTTTGCCCGGATCTAAGGAGCTTAACAGTTTATTTTTGTTAAATTCCGTCAGACAGATAAAATTCACACGATAGTAGGTTCCAAGAAAACGGTGAATCCAGAGGATTGCAGAGCTTACCATCGTCTGTATTTTACTTCCGCGGTAACATTTGTGCCGGATTGCACATTTTAATCCGCCATTCACACATTCCTCACAGATCACATTGTTGCGGAAAAATGATCGGCCGGACAGAGCATGCGGAAATTATGAAGTGTCTGGACCACCGGCACCTTACACTGAAATGCCGCATAAAATACAGATGGACTCACCATCATCAGGGTATTGTGCACATGCACGATATCGATTTTATTTTCACGGATAATCTTTTTTACTTCCCTGCAGGTTTTTAACGAATAGACTGCCGTAAAAGGAATAAAAAGTTTTTTTAATTTATTCCCCTCGTTCAGTTCTTTGTTACTGCGATAGTAAGTAAAGACTTCATGTCCATGCTCCTCTAACAGCTTTTTCTCATTGCGCACCACGACGTCTTCCCCGCCCGGATCTGATAAAAATTATGAATTTGAAGAATTCGATATTTTTCCATTGTCTCCTCCATCTGAGATCTCATTTAACATCGTCGGATATAGCAATACACCTGCAAGCAAAATAAACGGATTCATAAAACCATTTAAGACAAACTGTTCCATGATCCCATACAATGCAAATACGGAAAGCATGACTAATTCTTTATATCCCCCTGCTTTATAGAGTCTGACTAACGTAACGCAGAGTGCCGCAAAAAATGCGATTGCAAAAATCCATCCGCAGTACAGTAAAATATACATATATGCGTTATCGATCAGCCCATGATAACTTGCATAAAAATACTCCTGGTTTCTCGGAAGCAGCGCAAGCCCTTGGTCATGATAATATTTTCCAAGGATATATACCCTTCCTGATACATAGCGGTCGATCGTCTTCATAATGTCATTGTCACTGTTAAATAGAATCATCATAACAAAACTGAAAATTGCTCCAACCGGTATAGACAGTGCATAAATAAACTTCACTTTTTTTATTTTTGACCAGTTTTTCAAACAGAATGATCCCCCACGCAAAAAAGAATACAATAATCCCGGTACGGCAAAATGTTATTTTATAAAAAATAAACGCTGTCAGGCATGTTCCGAAAAACCACCATATATTTAATTTTTCATAGAAATAATAGAGCATAAGCATAAGAAGCAGAAAAATTGTCATATATGCAGCATTCGGTTCACTAAAACCAAGACTGTACACCGGTACTTCCACATACTGTGCATTTGGCACTGTCTTATAACCAATATCAAACAACCCATAAGCGGATCCGGCTACCATAATAAATGCTACAAAAAGTCTGGTCCATACAGAGATTTCAATCAATTTCCGGAAAACACACATCCTTGATTCCATGATCGTTAAAAACAAAAACAGTATCGTCGCCTTTTTGGTCATTACCCATATGAAAAGACCTGCACCTAGCATCAGCGCGATCACAACGATCTCCCGCATCGTATATCTGGTTGTAACAAGTTTCATTCCCAAAAGGATCACGCCGGAAAGCATAAAAAATTTGTAGATCTGATCACTACTGTCATAACCAAATGCTTTTACCAGCACATTGACCGCAAAGTATCCATAATACGCAATGATCCCCATGCTCTTCCAATCATTTTCCCGTATCCATTTTCTGATCTGCTCCATCTATTCCTCTCCAAGCATATAAATGACATAATCTCCGGTTTCCCTGTAATAGTGATATCCATACGGCTTCATATCATCCGGTATTTCCTGTTCTGTACGGTTAAAACATAAAAATACTACCTGATTGCGCTTTGCAATATCCGTCACTACTGTCATGTCCGGTTTTTCCTGACACATCTGCTGATACATTGCGACTTCATCATCCCCGATCCCGGAAATAAATCCGCCCACGTTTCTTCCATAAAATAATCCGATATCACAGCGGTACTGTCTGATATAGCAGAGCAGTTCATTCGGTACAACCGATCTTACTTTCCAGTTGACACCTGCGCCTGCTAAAATATCCGCAACATCCAGCGCAGCCTGCGGCAGTTATATTCATTTTCTGCTCCGTAAAGGTTGCTTTACTGTAAATTTTCTGTCCGCTTAATGCGATCGTACCAAGGGCCGCCACAAGCACAACGATACGGACTGCCTGTTTTTTCCACCGGCACACCAGCCAGACCACCACATACGCAGCCGTGAAAGAAACCGGAAGCATCCAGAACAGTCTCCAGTACACACCGGCAAAGAAACGGCTTCCCACATAACGGTAAAATAATGGATTAAATAAAAATAACAGTACCAGGATTGTCGGCCATACCAGAAACCGGACGGTCTGTTTCTCTTCCTGATATTTTCTTCCCAGGAAAACAGCATTACAACTGCAAGACAAAACAGGCACCAGTGAAAAAGTCCGGTACGTCCGCCAATAAAATTTTTAAAATTGTCCAGTATTGAATAAAAATCTGCTGCCATATCCGTTCTCTTTCCTTTTTAAATCCCCGCCGTATAATAAATCATATAAACAGCACACGGCAGTGCTGCGATCCATATACAGAGCATACGTTTCAGATTCCGGTGGTAAATACCATCTAAAAGTCCGTACAATCCCATCATAACTGGTGCCATAATAATTCCCATTCCCGATAAAAGAGCTGCCGCAAAACTTAAGGCATACAATGGTGCCGCCCATTTCATACTCTGTTTTTCACTCATAAAGATCTGGTAAAACAAATACATTAACAATGGAATGATAAATCCCGCCACGATTGCCTTTCCCTGCCAGATCCGCAATAAAAACATCGCCGACAGTGTATGTGTTGATGTAAAATTCCAGATATGGAACACGGATAAAACAATCAGAAACAGTGCTGTTTTTTCCGCATCACCGCGAAACAGTACATTTCCGATCATTCCATACAACACATAACAGATGATGATCATAAAAAATGGAAAAAATGTATGTGAAAACACCGCCGGAGCAATTCCTGTTATTTTACAGCACATTGCCACATACATCGTCCATGGGGATGTCACATCTTTTCTTACTTCCCCGACATCCCAGTACATATATTCATCCGTGATCGGATCATCCACTAAAAGCGTATCATGCACAATCGCAGAAACTTCTTCCGAAACATATCTTGCATCGTCATCATCAATATGCTGGTAATGATACGGAATCCATGCCTGCAAAAGGATCAGCGCCGCTGCAAGAATTCCAAAAATGATTTTCCATGCTCCGGCTTTCTTTTTTTTGTTTTCCAGCTTATTTTCTACTGTAACTAAGATACCACATCTGCGTATCAGAATTACCATGATAACAATGGAAACAATCACCAGAAATATCTTCCAAAGTGTGACAGCTCGGTAAGCGTCCTTTTGCCAAGTATCATTGGCACCAGCAAAATCTGTCCCGATGCAAACATGCTTGCAAGTCCAAGCACCCATGCGTTGCACAGTTTTCTGACCGTTCCCTCTATTTTCAGATACCATACCCACAACAATCCAAACCAGACCGGAAGTACTACGAAAAGCATTCCTGTATAAAGTAGATTCTTATAAATCATATACCAGCACTCCATCCAGATGGATATGGTTGATCTCAGCCGTATTCTTTAACATATAAAGTTCTTCCGTTCTGACATTTCTGCGTCCGCAGATGACAAGATTACTGTCGCAAAGCAATGCCGTCTGATATCCTTCGGATATTGCCGACACATCCCTTCCATTGACCAGAATGTATTCATACTGCTTTGAGAAGCGATCCAGAAGCTCTTTGAACTTTTCATTTCCAACAAGATCAAATCCCTGTTCCTGTTTCAAATTTCTCTTTACGGTGTCTAAGTAGTCATTCATCTGCTGTAACTTTAATTCTGTCGTATTCCCCATAACATAGGCACTTAAAGATGCATCATCACTGTCAGTTGCATTCAGGTCGATCAGCAGAGTCTTTTTCTTTTCATTTGCATAGCACATCGCAAGACGCAATGCTGTGGTATCCGCAGTTCTTCCGACCGGCAGACAGTTAATCTTAAGGCATCCTTCTGCTTTTTGTCCATTCAAAAACATAGCCGCTTTTTATAAGTTTCTTCATCTTCATTCTTTTTTGTGATCACATCAACGATCTGTGTCTCTAAACATTCCTGCACTTCCTGTGCATCCTTCGGTTTTTATAAATCATCATCCACAATGTATATAAAACAACCTCAAGCATAATGCCAAGTAAAATACCTGCGATCACTGCTTTTAATACTCCCTGGCGGAACTCAGAACTGGAGATGGTATAAGTTTCAAGCTTTGTCACTTCTCTCTGGGACTGCGGTTCATCAAATACAGTAAAACACTGTGTGCCGACCTGTTTCTTTGTCACGGTATCCAATGCCTGAAGAAGTCCGTTCACAAAAGCATACGCTTCCTCTTCGTCATTTACGGTATAATCCCAGCTCGTTCTCGGATACACCACATAAAAAGTAATAATGTCCGATGCCTCTGTCTGTTCACACTCAAACATATCCGTAAATGCCTGTTTTGTCAGATCGATTCCTGTCACTTTACAGAATTCGTCGTACACACTGCTGCTCTTTGCAATTTTCATAATATCATTGCCACGCTCCACAGTACTTCCGGAATTATAATCTTTTAAAAGCACCGAAGTCTCCACCTGCATTCTGTCATCATAGACTTCTGCATCAATATATGGCATCAGGGTTTTTGCCTTGTATCCACCGACGATCACTGCAAAAACTGCCGCAAAGACAGCCGCAAGCCACCATTTTCTTAAGTTATACTGCAGCACATCCATCAAACTGTATTCTTTTCTGCTCTCATATCTCTGATTCATATCAGGTCTCCTTTCTATTCTCCGCCTTTTTCAAACACCACTTTTATCGTCTTTAAAATGATCTTGATATCCAGTCCCAGACTCCAGTTATCAATATACTGTACATCCAGTTTCACGACATCCTCAAAATCAGTAATCTCGTTCCGTCCGCTTACCTGCCATAATCCGGTAATGCCCGGTTTTGCACTTAAACGGCGTTTCTGGTGTGATTCATACTGTTTGAACTCATCTACCGTCGGTGGTCTTGTACCGACCAGACTCATATCACCTTTCAAAACGTTGAAAAACTGTGGAAGCTCATCGATACTGGTCTTACGGATAAATTTTCCAACCTTCGTAATACGCGGGTCATCTTTCATTTTAAACATCAGACCATTCATCTCATTCTGGCTTTCCAGTTCTTTTTTGCGTTCCTCTGCATCCTTATACATCGAACGGAACTTATAGATCTTAAAAAATCTTCCATTCTTGCCGACACGCTTCTGTGCGAAAAACAGAGGTCCCGGAGATTCGATCAAAAGCGGCGGCGCTAAAAAGACCGTCACAACTGCCGTGATCACAAGTCCCACGATCGAACCTGCGATGTCCATCACACGCTTGATCATAAGCATTTTTCCAGTCATAGGACTGATTGGAAAATGTGACGACCGGTATATTTCCCAGCATGTTAAAAGTTTTATGGTAATCATCAAACTTGTTTAAGATCTCAATCGTGACATGTACGGTTGCCCCCATATCCTCAAAACGGTTGACCACCTCCGCAAGCGAATCTCCTGTCTCATACGGCACACTGATAAAAACTTCATCCACAATCTGTTCTTTTACATACTGGAACATATTATCATAAGTGGCAACGACAGGAACACCATGATACCATTTTCCAATCTGGTTTTCATCAATGATCGCAATACTTGCAAGACGATGGATCCAGTCTCCGGAATGGTCTGCATCCGCGATCACCTCTTCCACACGTTCTGCCGTTGTGACCAGAAATACCTGATTATTTGCTCTTTTGTTACGGTAAACATGCAGCAGATAATATTTAATGATAATATGCATGCCAAAATACAGGCACATATTTACCCAGCGCAATACAAAAATAAACACCTCGGGAAGCCTCCGCATTATTGTGCTGTAAAAAATGGTCAGCGCTGTCACACATACTAACACAACGCTCGCTTTGATTGCTGCCCACAACTCCTGAAATACACTTCGGTCAATAAAACGATTATCAATATCCGAAAAGAGCATTACCAGCATGTAAACAACCATTACGATGCCAAAGCTCTCCATCAGCTCTATCTTCATATTTGCGACGGATACATTTCGATAACCCACCAGCCACAGATAACCGCCCCCGAAATAACTTACGGCAAAGCATATCAGATCCGCCAGCAGTAAAATGATACTCTGAATTTTTCTCTTGTCTGGTACATGTCAAGTCCTTTCCTGTTCCTTTTCCCCGGTTTCATGCCCAGGTGTCACTGTTTCTTCCTGTCATTTATTCTGGTAATAATATTCCGCACTGCGTTTCCCAACGAAAAAATCAGTTTCCATTCCGTTTCGCGCGGAACAATAAACACACAGTCAAATCCCAGGTTCAGGTTCACATCGCACGTCCGGCGCAGTTTTAATGCATCGGCGACATCCGCTCTCGGATATCTTTTCAATTCCGCTGTGACCACAGTGCCGTCCGGCATCACTGCTTTTATATCAACTGGAAGTACCTTTCCATTCCATGTCTTTGCAAGTGCCCATCCACAACAGACCACACTGCCATCCTGATATTCCTGTCTGTCAATGTGATACAGAATCTTCCGCACTCTAAAAGGTACATTCTGCATTTCTTCTATCTGTACATTCCCTGCATCCTGCCTTAGCAGCTGCTCTAAGGGAACGATCTTTGTTCCCATCACACGCTGCATATTGCGCACCGGAACGCTGCCCTTTCCCAGATATGCCTGAAAATTCTCCTCCATCCTGCCAAACTGTTCTTTTAATTTCTTACTGATTCCGTAAGCTGCTAACAGCTCATCCAGCGGAGTGCCTTTTCCTCCCATGATCTGGTAATATGCAAAATAAAGTGCACGGTATAATACAAATAACTTTGGTACCGGAAAGAAAAAACGTCCACTCATAATCAATGACTGTCCATTCTGCTTCCTCTATTTTCATCTCACTGCCTGCAGGAATCAAAATATTGGCAAATATCATATCGATATCGCATATATCCACCGCTTCAGTTTCCTTTGTAAAATGAACCTCTCCAAACACTTTTCGGAAATCTTCGGTTGGCGTAAACAGGTGTTTTCCACCATATTCCATGATACGTTTTGCATAATCATCAAGGATACGCTTCACCAGTTCCGTCTGATTTCTTTCAATCGCCCGCTCCATCACATCCTGCAGTGTGACACCGGGATCAAAACCGGATACGGCTGCATCATTTTTTGTATGACAGGCGCAGAATCTGATTTTCTCATTACTGTCCGCATAGCACGATGACAATTTTTCGTATGACTTCTCCATATGACAGATATGCTCTCTTCCTTCCGGATAAAGTGCATATTTTCTGACACTTTTTTCTCCATCCGCTTTCTTGCAGATATCCGTGCGGATGGCAAACTGCCTTGCCCTCTCATTGGAATATTTTGAATAAATCACACGCTGTTCTCCGGTCCTATTTCCTGCCTCGATCAAAAAGGAATTGGCAAGTTCTCCAAATAACCCTTCTGCCAGAACCGTATCAAAAACTTTTTTCTCATCAAAAAGCTGTAATCTGTCCCTGTCAAAATTTCTCCGGTTGTCGGAAAGTTCTCCCCTTCCCGGAAGATATTCATCCGAATAGATACAGGATGGGAACTTGTGATCCGGATATGGGTAATAGCTGTAAATTTCCGAAAATCCTGCTTCTTTTAAGATCTGTTCATACTCTTTTCTGGTATAGACCCTCGCCTCACCGTGCCTGTCATCCTCTGTGAATCGTTCCGGATCCTTATCATAATTTCCAGTCCGGCAAAATATCCCCCGCGGTATTCCTCCTGACACCCCGCAAAATATTTCAGTCCCAGACGGTTGGCATCCGCCACATAGAGTTTCCCGTTGTCAGATAAGTGTTCTCTCATACAGGAAAGCTCATTTTGAAATTTTGAAAATTCGCCTGCAATCAATATCATGTCATAGACTGATCCTGATACAGTACATTTGTTTCCGGTTTTGTATCCGAAGCCGGAACAACCAGAACCGTCAGATTGCCGGCATTTTCATAACGCACCCGTAAAATGTCAGCTTCCTCTTCACTCTCCACCACTGCCGTCACATGTAACGCCATAGAAAGCAGTTTTCCTGTCAGTGCACCGCATCCTGCATTCCGCTCTAAAACATGCATCTGCTTTGTCACCGGCAGAAATGCGATCAGGTTCTCCCTGATATCCGACAGATGAAAAAGGTACGGATAGGATGCCTGTTCCATGATGATCTGCGGATAGGCTTTTTCATTATTCTGTTGTATGATCTCTTTCAGCCCCTCCGGCACGTTCACATGTCCCATTGCTTCCTCACTTTTACGTTCTTCTATTCGTCACATTTTCAATCGTAACTTCTGAATTCATATCATAAAAACCGACGGTATTTTTGTCAGATACCACCGTCACACCGACCACATCATATAATCTGTGGTACGCGCGGAACTCTCCGCCGACATAACCGGTGCAGCTAATGGATAACAGATATTCACCGCCCTGCATATCCATGTTCTGGCGGAATGTCGCAACATAGGTATCACCTGTCTTTGCCATCCCGATGCCCACTTTTTCAAACATCGTGTTTGTTCCGGTAACAGCAGTTCCCTGTACGGTTTTAAATGTATAAGTAAAAATCGGATCCTGTATATCAGAGAGGAATTTCACCTTGGATTTGATGGTAAAAGAAGTCCCCTTCTGGATACAGTTCGTATAATTGCCATATTCATCGATCAGCGCAAAGTCAATGATCTCCGCCTCACCGGTTCCATATTCATTGACATCCGGGTTGAGCTGGTAATTGGATTTCCAGAGCTTCTTTCCATCGGACGCATCATTCTCTAAAATTTTACCGCCGGCAATCTTGTCTGAATTCTTAAGCAGAACCTTTTTGTAAAGGTTGATCATATCCTTGGCATTTCCCTCTGCCAGTTTATCTCCCTTATTGAGTAAGATGACACGGTCACAATATTTTGCCACACTGCTGATATCGTGGCTGACGAACAGGATGGTCTTTCCCTGCGCCTTGAAATCCTCAAACTTTTTATAACATTTTGCCTGAAAAATACATCTCCGACCGATAATGCCTCATCCACGATCAGGATCTCCGGATCAATATTGATCGCCACCGCAAACGCAAGCCGGACAAACATACCGCTCGAATAGGTCTTACACGGCTGATGCACGAAATCACCGATATCTGCAAATTTTAAGATATCATCTAACCTTGCATCCATCTCCTCGCGGGAAAATCCCATCATCATACCGTTTAGATAGACATTTTCGATTCCGGTATACTCCATATTAAATCCGGCACCAAGCTCTAACAGTGCGGAAATCCTTCCATCGATTTCCACCTCGCCGCTCGTCGGACTTAAAACACCTGTAATTATTTTTAAAATGGTAGATTTTCCGGAACCATTCGTTCCGATGATGCCGATCGTCTCACCTTTTTTTTACTTCAAACGACACATGCTTTAATGCATGATGTTCTTTGAAATGGTTCTTTCTGACCAGTCCAAGTGCATCCTTTAACCGGTCAGACGGTTTATCATAAAGTTTGTAGACTTTACAGACATCCTCTACCCTGATTGCTAAATTATCCATACTATCCTCATTCCACAGTTTTCATTCTTGCGATGCTCTTACAGCACATCTGCGAAATGTACACGCAGACGCTTAAATACGGTCGTTCCTGCCCAGAGAGTAAACAGCGTGATTCCCCAGAACCACAATGTCAGTCCCGGATGCTCCCAGAATGCCGTTTTATTGATCAGTGCATCCCTGTATCCCGAAACAATATAATACATCGGATTTAGCTTAAGCAGGAGCACAGCCCATTTAGGAATGCCCTGCATGCTCTCAAAATTCCACATGATCGGTGTTACCCACATTCCGATCTGTAAAAGAATGGAAACAACCTCTTTCATATCACGGAAAAATACCGTCACGGCGCTTGTCGCATAAATCAGTCCTGCTGTAAGGATCACCATGCAAAACGAATAATAAACAATCTGAAGCACATAAAGATCGGGATAAAATCCCATAACTGCAAAAACAACCAGCATAAACACAACAAAAAATGCATGTGTAAATAGTGCAGAGATCAATTTTACTACCGGAAGTGCATCGATCTGGAATACAACTTTTTTAACGAGATAACTGTATTCATCCAGGACACCGGTTCCTCCATTTAAAGCCTCCTGAAAATAAAACCACGGCACAAGACCGCCCATCAGCCAGAGTACAAATGGCACCTCAATCCCTGTTCTTAAATCATTGACTTTCTGATGTAGTCCAAACTCAAAGACAAACCAGTATAAAAGCACTGTGATCACCGGCTGTATGAAAGCCCATATCACGCCAAAATAAGAACCCGCAAATTTTTTCTTAAAATCATTTTTGGCAAGATTGCCGATGAGTTTACGGCTGGCAATCAGACGTTTTGGCAGGCAGACATTTTTCTTCTTTTCTGTCATATGAGTGCTCCTATCTTACAATTCCCCGTTCCTTACAATATGCATCGAATCCACCGTGCACTTTATCCTTATCGGAAAGGATCAGATCCGCCTGTGTCATTCCTTCCGGCATTGGCCATTCAACACCGATTGCCGGATCATTCCAGAGAATACCACCCTCGTCATTTGGATGGTAGAAATCAGTAACCTTATAGCAGAACTCTGCATAATCAGACAGCACGATAAAGCCATGTGCAAAATTCTTTGGTACAAAAAACTGCTTTTTATTTTCCGCAGTCAGAACGATGCCAAACCATTTTCCGAATGTCTCAGAACCTTCTCTTAAATCCACTGCAACGTCAAATACCTCTCCGCTTACCACGCGCACCAGCTTGTCCTGCGGGTGGTTGATCTGGAAATGTAATCCTCTTAACACACCTTTTTTCGATGCAGACTGGTTATCCTGTACAAACTGGCAGTCGATTCCTGCCTCTTTAAAATCGTTGTAATTGTAGGTCTCCATGAAATATCCTCTGGCATCCCCGAAGACTGCCGGCTCAATTACTTTGAGTCCCTCGATTCCATTACAGTCATGTGTTACCTTTATTTTTCCCATAATTATTGATCCTCACTATCTGTTTTTTAAAGTCCTTCGGCAACCTCTACCAGATATTTGCCATAATCTGTTTTAAGGAGCGGTTCTGCAAGTTTTAACAGCTGCTCTTTATCGATAAATCCACGTTTGTATGCGATCTCCTCGATACAGGACACATAAAGTCCCTGACGTTTCTGGATCGCAGACACAAAATCTGCAGCGGCAAGCAGCATGTCGTGGTTTCCGGTATCTAACCATGCGAATCCCCTGCCAAGCGTCTCAACGCTTAAATCACCACGCTCTAAATATGCATTATTTACGGAAGTAATCTCAATTTCACCTCTTGCAGACGGCTTTACATTTTTTGCGATCTCTACAACATCATTGTCATAAAAATAAAGTCCCGGCACAGCATAATTTGACTTTGGATGCTCCGGTTTTTCCTCGATAGAAAGAGCTTTTCCGTTCTCATCAAACTCTACCACGCCGTATTCTCTCGGATCTCTGACATAGTAGCCAAAAATCGTAGCACCCTTTTCATTCTGTGTGCGTTCAGCTGCACTGCGCAGAACATTGGAAAAACTTTGTCCGTAGAAAATATTATCTCCAAGAACCAATGCAACCGCATCGTTTCCAATAAACTTTTCACCGATGATAAATGCATCTGCCAGGCCCCTTGGCTGTTCCTGCACGGCATAAGAAAAACTCATGCCAAGCTGGCTTCCGTCTCCAAACAACTCTTCAAACACCGGCAGATCTCTCGGTGTGGAATGATCAGAACCTCTCTTATGCCGGCAAGCATCAGTGTAGATAACGGATAATAGATCATCGGCTTATCATACACCGGCATGATCTGTTTTGAAATCGCCTTTGTTAACGGATATAACCTTGTTCCGGAACCACCTGCTAAAATAATACCCTTCATTATTCAATCCTCCATGTTTTCACGTCCATTATAAAACGCAAACAAGCAGTATCGCCCCATCTGACGGTACTGCTGCCTGCATCTTCTTACCTGTTCTGATACATATCCTCATAATATTTCTGATAATCACCGCTGGTAACGTTTTTCATCCAGTCCTCATGTTCAAAATACCATGCGATCGTCTTTTTGATGCCTTCTTTGAACATGGTCTCCGGCTCCCAGCCGATCTCTGCCTTGATCTTATCCGGTGCGATCGCATAACGTCTGTCATGACCTTTGCGGTCCTCCACATAAGTGATCAGATCCTTGCTCACAAGTGCACGTCTCGGATCATCTGCCGGAAGCATCTCAAGCAGTGTATCTATAATGATATTGATAATTTCAATATTCTGTTTTTCATTGTGTCCGCCGACGTTGTAAGTCTCGCCGAGCGTCCGTTTTCCTGTACCATATCGATTGCTTTCGCATGGTCATCCACATACAGCCAGTCGCGGACATTTTTTCCGTCTCCATATACCGGAAGTTTCTTTCCATGCAGCGCATTGTTGATGATAAGCGGAATCAGTTTTTCCGGGAACTGGTATGGTCCATAATTGTTAGAACAGTTGGTAATGTTTGCCGGAAATGGTAAGTGTCAATATAAGCCTTTACCAGCATATCCGAAGATGCTTTGCTCGCAGAATACGGACTGTGCGGTGCATACGGTGTTGTCTCATAAAAATATGTTCCGTCATCCTCTAAAGAACCATATACCTCATCCGTCGATACATGAAGGAATTTCTTCCCTTCTTTGAAACTGCCATCCGGCAGCTCCCATGCCGCTTTTGCACAGTTTAACATAACTGCTGTTCCAAGCACGTTCGTTTTTACAAATACTTCCGGATTTTTGATACTGCGGTCTACATGACTCTCTGCTGCAAAATGTACCACGCGGTCGATCTCATTTTCTGCAAAAATCTTTGCAATTGCCTCTTTATCCGTGATATCTGCACGCACAAATGTATAATTTTCACGATTTTCAATGTCTTTTAAATTTTCCAGATTGCCCGCATAAGTAAGCACATCCACATTGATAATTCTGATCTCGTTATCATATTTGCGAAACATGTAATGAATATAGTTAGATCCAATAAATCCGGCTCCTCCGGTTACTAAATATGTTCTCATAGTTTTCTCCATTCTATGGTCTGCAAAATCTTTCATCATTTTACCATACTTTTATTGTCTGTACAAGTTTTACCACCAGTCCACTGCCGGGCGTTCCGTAATTTCAGACAGCTTGACGACCACCAGATCTTTTTCTTCCACGATTGAACCCTCAGCCGGAAAGACTGTCATATCTTCCGACAGTGCTGCCGCCTTATATTCCATCTCTTCGGAATAACCATCGTCCAGATGGACTCCATTATGTGCTTCTAAAAATCCTGCGATCCGGTGCGTTGCCCCCGCCGGATGTTCTCTGGTATAATCCCATTCAAAAAATGACCACCCGTACATTTCCGTACGGCGGTTCCAGCTGTTTAACTGTGGCTGCCGGTATCCGATAAATACCACTTTTTTATCCACCGGATCTCCTTCTGCATCCACCCCGGGGATCTCCCTCTTCAAAGCATCCGTGATCTGATCCGCCAGCAGCGCATCCTGTTCATAACGCACCTGATCCGCGCTGTGCATTCTGATGTTATAGCAGACCTGACCGCCTGTAACTGCGATTACAAGCAATATCACCACATTGCCCATTACCTGCAGCCATCGGCACATTTTCCTGTCCCGCTCCTGTTTTTCCGGTCGTACATCGGAAATCTGCTGCTCTTTTAGTATCATCACACCAAACATCGCAAGAAATGCAGCCACAACCGGAAGTGCAAACTGTGTCCTTGTCACCAGCATCGCACCTGCATAGATTGTCATTAAAAAAGGTGTAATGAGCATAAAAATCATTCCTGCTGCAAAAATCCAAAAACCGGCACGTCCACTTTCTGTTCTTCTCGTCCATGCGATCCATATCACATAAAATGCGAGCAGTACACCGATCACATAGAAAGAGAAATTCCGCGGTCCGACGGTAAGAAGCTGATTTTTCACAACACGAAGAACATTCTTGACACATTCAGCAGCCGGTTCACTTCCCCAGTTGCTCTGCCCTTCCATATAATCACCGGCTGCCATGAACCATGTACCCGCAATCCCCCTGTATATCAGATAGGAAATACCGAAATGGGCCACAAGAAAAATAATGCGAATTCCACATTTTTCCCTTTTTCCATTCACCTGCCAGAAGAACAATAAGAAAAACATGACACAGACTGCAATATAATAAACTGCCAGTGCCTGGTAAGTACCAAGTGCCAGCACAATAAACACTGTGGACAAAAACAGCTTACACAGATCTTTTCCGCTTCTGTTCTCCTTATATTTCTCGCAAAAACAAAGATCACACATAAAAAATCCGGTGACTGCCATCAAAAGCATTGCAAATGCGACTTCCGCCTGCTGCAGTGAAAAATAAAACTGAAAACTCCAGATATTGGATGTCATATAAAGCAGCGTAAATATCCAGTACGGTTTTCCATCCTTTTTTCCTGAAAAATAATAGCATCCATACGTCAGTACATTGCCTCCCAGGATAAAAAACAAAAGCATCAGAATACCACTCTTTATCGTTCGGTGTACACCAAGACCAAGCATCCGTTTTAACAGAACCAGTCCAAATCTTCCAATCGTAAGCCACCCTAACGTAGACCCGGGATGATTGATCAGTTCCTCTGTATCGATTCTGATATTCGAGTTAAATGCCTGATACCCAAAACAGACCAGCGCAGCAAATACCGACATCAGAATCAGCCGGTAATGTTTTTTGATATATTCTGTCATCGTATTATTCCAGTGTTTTCATATACTCATCAAGTGCATCCTGCCATTCAGCCATTTTGTAACCGTCTGTCAGTTTCATCATATAGTTCTCAAGAATCGAATATGCCGGTCTGTTTGCAGAAGCCGGATTCATCTTCGCATACTGCTCACTTGTGACATGGTTGACTTTTGTTGTCTTTCCTGCACGTTTAAAAATTGCTTCCGCAAAAGCTGCCCAGTTGGTATCGCCCTCACAGGTTGCATGAAATGTACCATAATTTTCTGTCGGTTCAAAATGATGAATGGCTCTTGCCAGTTCCACCGCACTTGTCGGGGATCCCTGCTGGTCACATACAACACTGACTTCATCGTGTGACTCCGCAAGGCGAAGCATCGTCTTTACAAAGTTTTTTCCATCTCCATAAAGCCATGCGGTACGGAAAATAAAATATCTGTCTGCAAATTCACGGACAAACTTTTCTCCCTCCGCCTTCGTCTTTCCATAGGCACTGACCGGATGGATCTCATCAAATTCCGTATATGGCTTTGTTCCGTTTCCCTCAAATACATAATCGGTGGAAACGTGGATCATTTTTGCTCCGACTTCTCTTGCTGCGATACTTAAATTTCTCGGTCCGATCGCATTGATCCGGTATGCGGCATCCCACTGCTGTTCGCACGCATCCACATTGGTGTGCGCTGCACAGTTGATAATGACATCCGGTCTCTCCGCACGAACCAGCGCAAGGACAGCATTCACATCGGTAATATCGAGCGCCACAATGCCTTCACCTTCCGCAACATCTGTATTGATAAAGGAAACATCCTCACCTTTATATTCCTGTCGGATGGCACGCCCTAACTGTCCGTTGCACCCTGTCACTAAGATCTTTTTCATCATTTATTCTCCTAATCCATTTTCAATTGCCGTAACAATCGACGTAAGTGCTTCTTTTTCATCTTCTCCTTCGCAGACAAGCTCTATTTCATCCCCGGATTGATGCATGCACCAAGTACACTCAACACGCTTTTTGCATTTGCTGTATTTTCTCTGTAACGAAATGTCACATGTGATTTAAACTGCATGGCCTCCTTGCATAAAATTCCAGCCGGTCTCAAATGAAGTCCCGTCGGATTTTTAATCGTTACTTTCTGGCTTACCATAGTAAATCCCTCCAAACTGTTTATTGTATATACGATATTTAAAGCATGATCTTCGTAATCAGTTCCGCTAACTTTTTAGCTTCCTCATCGATCACCTTTTGATCTTTTCCTTCAATCATGACACGGACAAGCGGCTCTGTACCGGATGGACGGATCAAAACTCTTCCCTCTCCGTTAAACTTCTGCTCTAATTTTGCAACTGCATCCGCAATCTCCTGATAATCCATAAAGTTGTCTTTTTTATGGTTTGGCACTTTTGCATTTACAAGTGCCTGCGGTAATACTTCCATAACAGATGCAAGCTCTGATAAAGTTTTTTTCGTTTTCACCATAACCTCAAGCAGATGAAGTGCAGAAAGCAGACCATCACCTGTGGTGTTGTCATCCAGGAAAATAACGTGTCCTGACTGCTCGCCTCCGATATTATAGCCATGTTCTCTCATATTTTCAAGAACATATCTGTCGCCAACTTTTGTCTTTTCCACATGGATGCCTTCGCGTTCTCCCATCAGTGAAAATCCAAGGTTTGTCATAACAGTAACAACGATCGTATTCTTTTTTAAGGTACCTTTCTGTTTCATATAAGTACCACAGATTGCCATGATCTGGTCTCCATCGACCAGTTCTCCTTTTTCATCCACAGCAAGCATACGGTCTGCATCCCCGTCAAATGCAATACCAATGGCAGCATTTTCATAAACTACTCTGGCTTTTAATTCATCCATATGCGTCGAACCACAGTTTGCATTGATATTCGTTCCATCCGGTTCGGTATGGATTGCCACCAGATCAGCCCCCAGATCTTTCAATGTCTTCACTGACGTATAATGAGCGGCTCCCTCTGCACAGTCAACCACGATCTTCATGCCTGTCAGATCAACCGGAACACATTTTTTCATAAATTCAACATATTCGTCTCTTAAATCGAAACGATAATCAATTTTACCGACTCCGGAACCGATCGGCAGGTTGACATCCTTCATATTATTACGGATCAGTGCCTCGATCTCGTCTTCAAGCTCATCAGAAAGCTTATATCCCTCGCCGTTAAAAAATTTAATTCCGTTAAATTCCATCGGGTTATGGGATGCGGAAATGACAACCCCGGCATCTACCTTATGTTTTCTCGTCAGATACGCAATTGCAGGTGTCGGCATTACTCCGACAAAAATCGCATTTGCACCGACAGAACAGATTCCTGCCATCAGTGCACTTGCAAGCATTCCTCCTGAAATTCTCGTATCACAGCCAACGATAATCGTTGCCTGATGTTCCTGCTCTTTCGTAAGCACATAAGCTCCCGCCTGTCCAAGTTTTGTCGCAAGCTCGATCGTAAGTTCTGATCCAGCCACTCCGCGGACACCATCTGTACCAAACATTCTTGCCATTGTATTTCCTCCAAATTATTAATTTCTTTTATTTTGTTTTAGAAGCACTCTTTTTGCTGCTTTCCGTTGATTTTATTTCCGTATCTTCCGCAGTCATTTTAACCGGGATCCGCACGGTTTTTACCTGATAAAGTTCATTATCCACATCAATATCTGCAGCGATATTATGTTCACCATTTCCATATCCCTGCAGATTAACAGTACCTGTAATGTCATCTGCTGACAGCTTCTTAATATCGCTTTCTGCTCCGGTGACCTCAACCTGAATCGTATCTTCCGTAATCTTCGCCTTTGTCGCATCCGGAATATTTTCAAGCGTAAACGCAGATGCATCCACCTCGAAGGTTTTTGTTGTGATCGGCTCTACTTTTACTTTGACCTCCACTTTTGCGTCTGCTGCAAGTACCAGCGAAGTTCCATCCGGAAGATAAGATGTAATATCTACAGTTGTCTCAACATCTTCCGTTGCACCGCTCATATCTAACACATCATCCGGTATTGCGATCTTAGCCACCTTATTAAGCACATCCGTTTCTCCCTTGATCCGGACTTTTTTCGGACTGTAGGTAATTTCTTTTAATGTATAGCCGGATGCCACAGTTCCTTTTGTCTGGAAGGAAAGATCCACATCTTTTGTATTTAATATCTGCGCCGTGATCGTAACAGTATTAATATTCATTTTTAACTTTGAAGCATCGATCTCATTACCATCCGCATCATATAAAACCGGCACTACTGTATCGGTCACATCCGATGACATTCCGTCAACATTGATCGTTGCGACTACCGTGCTGATCTGACTCGTAACAGAAGACGGTCCCGAAATTTTCAAAAGATTCGATGTCACGATGGAAACATCTCCAAGTGCACAGCCATCCATGACCGTACCTTCCGTGCTTGCAGTGATCTTTTTCTGTACATTTCCAAGATCTTCCACTGTCACATCCAGATACTGCTGTTTGGATGAAATGGTAACTGTATTGCTGTTATATTTACTGCATGTGATCGTAATCGGGACACGGCATACGCCATCACCTTCCACATATTCAATCTTTTCCATATCCGCAACTGCAGTAAAATCCGTGTTGGATAATTTTTCCAGAATACTTCGTTTTGCCGATGCCGTAAACGTAACTGTATTTTTCCCGCCAAGTGTCTCGGAATACTTTCCATTTGAGGTAAGATAATCCATATTGTCCTGTGTTACACTGATCGTATACTGTGCCGGTTTGACCGGATCATCAATATTGACCACTACGATCCACAGAGCGATCGCAAATAACACAGCCAGTACCTTGAGGCCAAGATTATTCGTTAGTTTTTTTGCCAGATTCTTTAACATCCTTAAGCCTCCTTCTCCATAATTCAATTTTTGAAACTTTCTTCTCGCGATGCTGTATAAATGAAAGTTTGTTCTTTAAAAACTCAGCGTCCACATTGCGGTACAATTCCCCACCCATGGCGATGGAAACTTTTCCCGTTTCCTCAGATACAACAATGGTAAGTGAATCACTGACTTCACTGATTCCGACCGCCGCACGATGTCTTGTACCAAGATCTTTGCTGATACTTAAAGAATCCGTCAGTGGCAGATAGCAGGTGGCAGACACCACTCTGTCCCCGCGGACAATCACGGCTCCGTCATGAAGCGGTGTGTTTTTTTCAAAAATATTGATCAAAAGCTGGCTTGTCAGTATTCCATCTACTGCAATACCGGTTCTTTCATACTCCGAAAGAACAATTTCATCCTCAATGACGATAAGTGCACCTGTTTTGACTTTTCCCATCTCATAACATGCCTTTACCAGTTCATTGATCGTTTTATCCGTAAACTTTGCGATTTCTCCCTTTGAAAAATCAAACGTAAAAAAAGAAGTAAGGAAATTCTTCTGTCCAAGATTTTCCAGTGCTTTCCGGATTTCCGGCTGGAATATAATAACTATGGCAGTAATTGCGACGCTCAATGTGTTCTTCGCAATCCAGATGATCGTATTCATCTGAAATACAGCTGCAACCAGAACAAAAAGCAATATTACCATAATACCTTTTAACAGTACCCATGCCCTTGTGTTCTTAATCCACACAAGCATATAATAAAACAGAAATGTTATGATGAGAATTTCTACAACATCTGTCATTGTAATCTTTGGTAAATTCAAATAAATAGACGCTTTTTCCCAAAACGCGCCCATGGTTGCCATCGCATTCTGCACCTGCTTCACTTTCCTTTCCGCTATCTGTATTTAAAGTAACTAATCCAGCAGATCTTCGTCAATCTCCATTTCTTCTGCGAAACGTTTTTTCGTCATACGATCCTGTTCTTCTTTTCCACTGAATCTGGTCACTTTTTTATCTGTCCCTGCAACGATTGCTTTCGGTACGGCTTTTACATAATAATAATACTCATCATCTTCAAACTGGAGTCTTTCCGTCCTTGAATAATCCAGATTGAAAAACAGGAACTGAATCACAAATGCAATCACGCAGGAAATAATGCTTCCCACCAGAATTGTGATGGTCTTTCCGCTGATTCCAAGTACCATATCCCCTGCGATCATACCAACTGCCTCGAATAAAATACCAAATATAATTGCGACCGCCCATGCATGCTCAATGGACATTTTTCGTATGATATAAACGATGACCAGTGTTACCACCATGATCGCAAGCACCAGATACATTTCCCTGTTGCCCAAAAGCTGGTTCAACGCAACAACAATCTTTGATGTTGCCGCATCTTTCTCATCCACTCCGCCAAGTGTTGTTTCATTCTGCTTTACACCGTTTAAGAAGAAATAAAGAACGATACCGCAGACCAGAGAAAACATGGAATATAATTCCCGCAAAAGTCCCATGCCGACCGGCATCACAAACGGAATGTTCAGTCCAAAACAAATCGGTGTCAAAAGCACCCCATACTCGTTTTTTGGAGAAAACCGAAAATACAGGATATACATCAGAATAAACAGGATCAGGCCACAATACATACTTCTAAGGAAAGTGCATACATATCCAAAAGGATCAGCACAGAGCCAATAAAAACGGCCCCACCGACTGGAAGAATCGAACAGATCAGGGCAAGGATCAGGCAATTGGTGTACTGCTGATTTTTTCCATATAACCAATGTTGTGATTTATCAGCAAAAATGCTGTGAGTGCAACAGTAACTTTATCACCGGCGTAATGTATATATCATATTTTCCATAAAAACGTGTTAATTTCTCTTTT
>ENA-OQJH01000372-OQJH01000372.1-human-gut-metagenome-genome-assembly--contig:-NODE-372-length-25455-cov-2.001500_pt1 | contig 25455 bp, 35 predicted proteins | sample MGYA00242597_ERZ504763 | MGnify/ENA primary metagenome ERZ504763 (study PRJEB26092, sample SAMD00036359) | human gut metagenome | host: Homo sapiens | study: EMG produced TPA metagenomics assembly of...
TTCACCAGTTGAGATGCGTGGTCGCCATTCAATTCATTTTGAGTTAGCAGAAGGAAAGAGCGATATCACATTTTTCACCCCAAGGTTTAGCTCCTTCTACATATTTGCAACCATATTTTTCTGCGTATTCACGGATACGGCCACGGTACAGATTCTTCAGTTCCATGATGTAGTCCAGTTTTTCGCGGTCGATACCATCCGGATCGTAGATATAACCGTCAGAGTCAGAGCAAGTAACTACCTTACCACCCAGTTCGATTACTTTTTCGATTGTATATTGAGCAACGTTACCAGAACCGGAAACCAGACAAACTTTACCTTTCAGGTCAGTGCCTTTTGTTTTCAGCATTTCCATCAGGAAGTAGATGTTACCATAACCGGTAGCTTCCGGACGAATCAGTGAACCACCGAATTCGCGGCCTTTACCTGTAAATGTTCCGGTAATTCATGAGCCAGTTTTTTGTACATACCGAACATGAAACCTACTTCACGGCCACCAACACCGATGTCACCGGCAGGAACGTCAGTTTCAGGACCGATGTGACGCCACAGTTCCAGCATGAATGCTTGTACGAAGCGCATTACTTCGGCATTTGACTTTCCACGAGGAGAGAAGTCGGAACCACCTTTACCACCACCCATCGGCAGCGTAGTCAGTGAGTTTTTGAATGTTTGTTCAAAGGCAAGGAACTTCAAGATAGAAAGGTTTACAGATGCATGGAAACGGATACCGCCTTTGTAAGGACCGATCGCGTTGTTGTGCTGAACACGGTAACCCATGTTGGTCTGAATATTACCTTTATCATCCATCCAAGTCACGCGGAACTGATATACTCTATCAGGAATACACAAACGTTCGATCAAGTTTACTTTATCAAACTCCGGGTGTTTGTTGTATTCTTCTTCAATAGTAGAAGTACTTCTTCTACTGCTTGATGATACTCCGGTTCATTGGGAAATCTTCTTTTCAGATCGTCTAATACCTTTGCTGCATTCATAATCTTTTTTTCTTTAATTTGGTTGATATAAAAATAATGTGCTAATTTGACAATTTGCTTATGTGCCGCTCGACTATGTGCTTTTCTGCCGTATAGCAATTTGCACACTTGTATATGTACATCGGAATTTTATTTCCGGTTGCAAAAGTAAAGATAAAAATTGAACTGGCAAACATTTTATAAAGAAAAATGCGATAAAACATCAAATTTGATATTTTATCGCATTAAAAAAGGAAAAAAGATATTTATTTGTTCTTTTTGATCGACTTATAAACAGGAATAAATACTAATGCTGCCGAAATGACAAGCATTACTATCGTCATCCCGTCAATTCGTTCGGCTTTTGTCAGAACTAAATAGCAAAGCGCCAACCAAAGCAGGCTGATGCAAACTATTTGTGATTTGGATAACGGGCGTTTCATTTCACTCCTCTTTTCTTTTTGTCAACAATGGCGTCGATCACGGCTACGGCTGTGATATTCACAATGTCACGGACAGAACTTCGAAATCGGTGAAGTGGATAGGTTTGTTCAATCCCATCTGGATAGGGCCGATGAATTCTGTATCCGGGTCCATTGCCTGCAACAGTTTGTAACCGGCGTTTGCTGAACTTAGATTCGGGAAAATCAATGTATTTACGTCTTTACCTTTCAAGCGGGTAAACGGATATTTGGTATCACGCAATTCGCGGTTCATGGCAAAATTAACCTGCATTTCACCGTCGATAGCCAATTCCGGATATTCTTCCTGCATGTGAGCAACTGCTTCGTGCACTTTCACTGGGCTACCTGCGGTATCAGCGCCGAAGTTAGAGTATGACAACATAGAGATAACCGGTGTGTGATTGAAGAAACGAACTGTTTTATCGGACAGTTTGGCGATATCAATCAATGTTTCCGTATCGGGGTGGCGGTTAATCAATGTGTCTGCCAGAAGTAAGTACCTTTCTTGGAGTTCAGGATATGCATGGTACCGAAGTGTTTGAAGCCCGGTTGGATGCCGATCACTTCTTTTGCCACTTTGATCGTATTGCTATATCTTGTATAAAGTCCGGTGATGAATGCGTCTGCATCTCCTGTTTCCACCATCATCATACCGAAGTAGTTGCGTTCGAACATCTTGTCGTTGGCTTCTTCGTAGGTAAATCCTTCGCGTGCACGTTTTTCTGCAAGGATGCGGGAGTAACGCTCGCGACGATCTGATTCGTCCGGGTGACGAAGATTGACGATTTCAATACCTTCCAGACTAAGCTCCATTTCTTCTGCCAGTTTTCCGATAGCTTCGTCGTTTCCTAATAAGATAGGATGACAGATACCTTCGGCTTTTGCTTCAACGGCAGCTTTCAGCATATTCGGGTGGATACCTTCGGCAAATACGACACGTTGCGGTGAGCGGCGGGCAGTATCATACAGTTGGCGGGTCAGTTTGGATTCGTAGCCCATCAATTCGCGCAGGTGAACACAGTAAGCGTCCCAGTCTTTGATTTCTGTGCGAGCACTCCGCTTTCCATAGCAGCTTTTGCCACTGCGCAGGAAACTTCGGTGATGAGGCGTGGATCTACCGGTTTCGGGATAAAGTATTCCGCACCGAAAGAAAGGTTGTTTACGTGGTAGGCTGCGTTGACTACATCAGGCACCGGCTGTTTTGCCAGGTTGGCAATGGCGTGTACGGCCGCAATTTTCATTTCTTCGTTGATTGCTTTAGCTTGAGTGTCCAAAGCACCGCGGAAGATATATGGGAAACCGATTACATTATTAATCTGGTTCGGATAGTCGGAACGTCCGGTACCATCAGTACGTCAGGACGTGCTGCCATGGCATCTTCGTAAGAGATTTCCGGTGTCGGGTTGGCCAATGCGAATACGATGGGCATCGGAGCCATGCTGCGTACCATATCTTGACTCAACACATTTCCTTTTGACAGGCCGAGGAATACATCCGCGCCCTTGATTGCTTCTTCCAGTGTGTGGATATCTGTGCGGTCAGTTGCAAAATATCTTTTCTGTTCGTTCAGATCGGTACGTGTCTTGCTGATAACGCCTTTACTATCCAGCATGACAATATTTTCGAGCGCGCGCCCAAAGATACATATAATTTAGTACAAGATACTGCGGATGCACCGGCACCGTTCACGACGATTTTCACATCCTCGATTTTCTTTCCTGCCACCTGCAAGGCATTTACCAAACCGGCGCTGGAGATAATAGCAGTACCGTGCTGGTCGTCGTGCATTACAGGAATGTCTAATTCTTCTTTCAGGCGACGTTCGATTTCAAAACATTCGGGCGCTTGATGTCTTCCAGGTTGATACCTCCAAAGGTAGGAGCGATTGCTTTCACTGCCGCAATGAACTTCTCCGGATCTTTCTCGTCTACTTCGATGTCGAAAACGTCGATACCGGCATAGATTTTGAAAAGCAGCCCTTTACCTTCCATTACAGGTTTGCCGCTTAATGCGCCTATATCGCCCAGTCCGAGTACGGCTGTACCGTTAGAAATAACAGCTACAAGATTTCCTTTAGCTGTATACTTGTATGCATCCTGCGGGTTCTTCTCAATTTCGAGACAAGGTTCTGCTACACCGGGGGAATATGCGAGTGATAAGTCGGTTTGTGTACTATAAGGTTTGGTAGGCACTACCTCAATCTTGCCGGGTTTGCCCTGGGAGTGATAGAGCAAAGCGGCTTCTTTCGTTATTTTAGCCATGGTATATATGTAATTTGTTAATAAGTTATCAATTGGCTGCAAATGTAGGAATAAAAGTTAGAAATTGTAGTATTTCGGAGATAATTTCTATTAATTTTATAGCAAAATGACTAAAATAATGGGTATATATGTAATTTAGCTGTAATTGTGTCTCATTTGTGAAAGGAAGGTGTGTTAAAATACTCTTATCACTTTCATTTAGGCACGGATTACCACGGATTAATACGGTTCCATTAAACTAAAACTGTGTAATTCGTGCCTAAATAATATCAATCTAATAGATGATTTTACTTTTGACCCATTCTGATCCTGTTGCTTATTCTTTTTCTGACGGTGTATGCGTTGTCCGCCAAAATGTATTCTTTACTTCGCGGGCTACCTCTCTCCAACTTGGCATGCTTTTTAATGAACGGCGAACCGGAAAATCATAAAGCAATAATAATAGGAAAAGGAAGATGCAGGCATAAGCCACCCATCCATAAATTTGCTTGATGCTTATTTCCATCATCTGATTGATAAATTCTTCCATATAATGACCTATGTTGAACGGGCTGCTGCTGAAAGACACATGGTCGATGGCCGAACCGTAACGTGCCAGATTGTCGGGAACATAATAAGCCAATCCCTGCGCATAGACCGCACAGCCTAATACACCGCCAACTACCATGTGCAGCATATTGAATACACTTAATCCCTGGAAGAAATGCTGGAACGTCATGGTTTCTTCCAGACACACCATGAAGGTGGCACTCAAGACGGCATAGGCAAATCCCCTGCACACCGTTGGCAGGTAGAGCTGTGAAATATGTATATCAGTAGATAGAGTCAGGTAAAAACCGATCAGATAGCCGATCAGCCCAACGAAGCCGACAATAATCAAGCGCACATAGTTGTATTGTTTGATGTGCATCCACCAATAAGAGAATACACAACCACAAACGATACCGATAATGGCAAACCAGTCGAGTTGTGAACTGACCAGTTCTTCATATTTCATCACTTCTTCGTAAAAGACTTCTTCTAATACATGCTCGGTTGCAAGAAACGCTTCCACTAATGTGACTAGTCCTAATAAGGACCAAAAGTGGCGATAAGTCCACATTTTCGGTTCGAGAAAAGGATGGCGGATTGTCATCATACGCCAAATACAAATAGCTAGAGTGATGAAAATCACGATAGTCAGTTGGCGGATTACCGGGCTGTTCCACCAGTCGTACCAGTCTCCGTAGTTGAAGAGGAAGGCGATTTCCGCTAATAAGGCGGCCCAGAGCACTCCACCCAGCCAGTCGATACCGAACAGGGGAAATTTGCGCATGAACCTGAAATGTTTCACACAGGTAAACTGAATCAGCAGGACGATTAGCATTAATCCGGCGATGAACAGATTCATATATGTCCAGTGGTAGTGGTACATTAAATAAGTCGTAATCAGGTCGGACTGCTGAATACTTCCCAGAATTACAATATGAAGCCAAGGAAAGAAAACCGTGAAATCCCGTTTGGGAGTCATCCATAACTGAATGTTGGACATACATTCAAAAGTTCCCTGTATTTTGCACATTCCTTCGATGAAACAGATCAGCCACAACAGTGGGAGGAAGGTGATATGTGGAGCTATCAAGTTACAGAGTAAGACTCCCAGTGCTGCCGATGTGAGTAGGGTTTTATTGGTAAAACGAAACTTCATGCGAAACAATAACGGGAAATAGATTGCCATACCTGCCAGATTAGCGTACATGCACATTAAAATATCCTCACGCATCAGTGCCATGCTGCCGATCATCTGATTCAATGCACCCAGATAGACACCGCCCGATAACTGGAAGGTGACGGCAATGAAAAGATAAATCCACGGCTGCATCCTCCGTGGTACGAAGCTGCGGAACATTGGCATAACGAAAGGACCGTTCAGAACAGGAGCGCTCATAAAAATTAAAGATTAGAAATTAAAAATTAAAGCAATTGATAATTAAAACGATAAAGGGTTGAAGCGGTTAGTACTTCACTTCACATTCTACGTTGAAGCCTGCACGCATACGTTTCAAATTTTCCGGTTTGTTTCCTTTCAGACTGATGCGTACGGGAATACGTTGCTCCACTTTGACGAAATTACCGGTGGCGTTATCTTGTGGAATCATAGAGAAAGCTGCTCCTGTTGCGTCGGAAATAGATTCTACTACTCCTTTGAATGTTATGTTTGGCACAGCATCCGCTGTAATTTCCACTTCTGCGCCTTCCTTGATATTCGGAAGCTGGGTTTCGCGATAATTGGCGATTATCCACAGGTCGCTGCTGTCTACGATGTCGACCATTGTTTGTCCCGGCTGTACCAGCTGACCTTCCAAAATTTCTTTCTTTCCTGTGGTACCGTCACATGGAGCAATGATGATTGTATAAGAAAGATTCAGACGGGCAAGCTCTAATGCAGCTTCTGCCAGGCGGACACCTGCCTCATTTTGTCCTAAACGATGGGTTTGCTCGCTTTTCACTAAAGATGTAGACAATTTAGCTCGTGACACCTGTTCATAACGGGCTTTGGCAGCTTCGTAAGCTGTATGCACGTTGTCATATTGTTGTTTTGTCACTGCATCTTCCTGCAATAATTTTTCGAAACGATTCAGTCGCGTCTTGCATTTTCCATTTGTACACGCACCTCTTCAATGCTTGCGTCGCTCACGCTCAAGTTGTTTTGAGTAGTGGCGATGCCGACGGTAGTGGCCTGCCGTCCTGCGGTAGCATTAGCTAAATCAGCTTCTGCCTGTGCCACACGGAGGCGGAATTCAGTATCTTCGATGATAAGGAGCGTGTCGCCTTTGTGTACTTGTTGATACTCGTCGAAACAGATTTTTTGATGAACCCCGGAACACGAGTGTTGATTGGCGTGATATGTTGTCTCACCTGCGCATTATCAGTATATTCAATGTTTCCAAGGTGAATGAACCGGGAACAAACATAGGTGACACCACCGATAAGAAGACAGATTATCACAATATTATATATAATCTTCTGGGTTTTTCTAGCTATCATAATCATTTATATTTTAAAGAGTAAGTAATTTCATTCTCTTAATTTACAATCCAAATTGTCTAATCGTAAAATCTATAGGGTATGTGTGATATATTTCATTTTATAGTAACTGTATATCAAGTTGATGCGTGCATTGACCAGACCGAGGTCGGCGCTTAGTTTCATGTTGCTGGCGTCGAGCATATCGGTGAGCAGAGCGAGATCATTTTTATAGCGGTTGCTGATAACATTATAATTTTGGTCGGCGAGTTCTACGCTTTTCTCCTGCGTACGTAAGTCAGTAAAAGAAGTGAGGAAGTTGACATAATTTGCCTGAACTCCGTTTTCTATTTGTTCCTGTGCCAATGAATATTCTTCCTGTGCCCTGCGTGCGTTCAATTTTGCCTGACGTACTTTTTTGTTATTTTTGAATAAAGAAGAAAGGTTGTATTTTATGCCGACACCCACATACCAGTAATTGAAGTTGTTGTCTAGTACCGGGACTTCAATCGTGATAGGACCGTCCAAATGCTCTCCGGCTACAAGAGCAATTTTGGGAAGCAGTTCCGAACGTTCCAGTTTTACTTCTGCTCGCTCATTTGTACAGACAGCTGGGCTTGTTGCAGGCCGACATTACTTTGGGCCGCCATCATTTGCCAGTCGTTTTCTGCCAGTGCTTTTACTTCCTCATCCAACAAGGTAGGATCAGGGACGATTTCTGTTCCGGCGGGCAGGTGTAGCGTAGTCACCAGTTGGTGATTCATAATTTTGCAGGCATCTTGCACCTTTGCCAATTGCAGTTTAAGCGTCTCTTTCTGCAATTCATAACGGGTGATATCATTCTTTAAAGCTGTTCCCTGCGTACGGCGTGATTCCATATTGCGGATCACCTGTTCCGTCAGGTCCAGATTTTTTGTAACACTTGCAACTGGTTATTCAATTTATATAAATCCAGATAATAACCGGTCAGAAGAAAGCGGATCTCCTGACGGTTCTTTTGCCAGTCTAATGCAGCCATTTGTTGCCCGAGTTCTGCCAAAGTAATGCTGCTGTTGATGGCTCCACCGGCATAAATCACTTGCTGCGCCTCCAAAGCAAAGTTATTGCCGAAGTGCGGCATAGGAATGTTTTGCCCGTTTTGAAATCACGGTCCCACAAATATCCGTCACCCAGGTAACTGAATGAGAGTGAAGCCCCTATGTCCGGTAAACGTTGTGACTTGGCAGCTTTCAAAGCTTCTTTGGCCTGCTCTTCCCCCGTTTATACGTTTGAATACTCTGACTGTTCTCTCTGCAGACGGAACATTTCGTTAATGCCAAAACTCTCCTGTCAAGCGTCTGGGCAAACAGTCTTTGGCTACATAGCACGGCGTATAGCAGCACTATGAGCCATCTTTTTTTTGCTCATAAAGTGAAATGAAATTTAATTAATAGTAGAAGTTTGAATTTTCTATGGTAAATTCTCTGTAGTGAAGACCGAATTATCAAATTTGCACTGCCACACCCCAACCGTGAAAGTCATGCATTTTGTTCTTGTAACGAATGTCGATTTGATAATATCTTAGTTTCATCTTAATACCTGTTTTCTATTTTGGATTTGCGAAATTATGAAAAAAAACAGGTAAGTTGTAACCTTATAGATGTCTAAATATAATGTTTTTTAACGATTATCGAATGGTATGTTGGGTAGAGGAAAGTAGCCTCATCCCATGGACGTAAGTTCATATATGCATGCCCTGCTATTCATGATTGTCAAGGTTATGGAACTTTAATACAAAGAAAAGAGAGGGTTGTTCTGAAAAGAGCCGGTTTTGTTCTGATTAAGTCTACTGGTAAGCCATAGAAAACGTGTACCTTTGCCCCCGAATTTAAATGATTGATTATAAATGTATAGTAAATACCCTCATATCTACCGGAGTAGTTTTGAAGGTCTACCAATGCTCCGGTTAGGTGTTTCTGATAGGAGAACTTGGAGAGAATATGAGGTTATTCGATAAGTTGTATAAGGTCGAAATACATAGGAAGAGTGTCCTCACAAGGTTGATTTATAAGGGGATGAAAGCCGTTTTTCTCATAAAAAGAAACAGCTGACAGATATGCATCTACTGTAAGAAAACGAGTTGCTGATACAGACTGGCGATTGATAAGCATCTGTTTTACTGCAGAAATAATATCGGTACCAATTCCTTCACCACGATGGGAAGTTGCTACACCTAATCTACCGATTTTCACAGCGGGATAACTTCCAAGGTGCTTTCTGTGCGGAAATGCCTTGCGAAGTTTTCTCCAATAGTTTTTATCTATAGTTGTCTGGGATATTTTATCATTCAGCAAACTGAAGAAAGCAATTGTCTCATCATCATCTTCCATAATAAAGGTATTGGCAATTAACTTCTCTCGGTAAAAAGCGGGCGTCTTCCAACAAAAAGCCATTCAAATCGTCGTTTCCGCAATTGAATGCTTTATATTCTCTGTGTCTTCAATCTTAATCAGTCTCATCAAGGAAGTCACATCATAAACGTTGCTATTTTCTTTAATTTCTCATATGCAGCTTTGACCCGCTGCTTTTCTTGTTGGGAAGCAGGTTTAACATTCTGCATTGATGCCAGGAAACGTTTGGCATCTTCACCAAAGAGTATCGGGGTTTCTTTAATTGGTCTTGCCATATTACTTTTTCCTTTTTTACGTGAATACTCTTGCAAAGATAGTCCATTTCTTCCTTAGTTCCAAATAGTTTCTGCCAAAGAATGCTTATTTATGTTTCTCCGGAAAAACCTACAATCTTACCTCTTTCGTGAATACTTCTCCGAAACGATTCTTAACCACCACTTTGACAGACTTCGTACCTTTAGCAGCTGTGCCCGGAAAAGATGCCGTGTATGATAGCCGGTTTTCTTCCCTTTCACCATGTTGATGTAGTCCTGATCTTCATCATCAAAAGCCTGCATGGCCCCTTTCAATACTCCGTCTTCGTACCAGTTACCGTATACGTTCTGTCCCAATCCCAGATGTTGCTACCACATAGTCTTTCTGGCTTTCAAATTCTCCCGCTTGTAGAGCCGGAACTGATAATCGGGAGAACAGCCTGTCGCTTTGTAACGCCACTTCACATCGTCACCTTTCACTTCTACCACCAGATAACCGTTCGGTGCTCCGCAACGGTTCACGTGTCCTGCCCACCATGCACCGCAGGCAGCTCCGATATTATGTTCATAAATAGTAGGCGCAGGTTGCTGATTCTCATAGAAATGTGTGTGTCCCGAAAAAATATGAACCTGATACGGTCTTAATAGTTGGAAAAGCGCGTTGGCGTTGCGTGCATTTCCACCGGCCGATACCGTGTTGTTGGCTACCGGAGCGTGTACGTTCAGGAATACGGTGCTTCCTTCGGGCACATAACTTAAATCTTTTCTCAACCAGTCCAGATCTTCCGGTGTGAATCGTTCCGTGTATTTCTTATTACCATCGTAGTCGATGTCTTTCATTGCGATTACATGGATTTTTCCAATGTTGAATGAATAGTTGGCCGGACCAAACGACTGGTAATAATTCTGTTCCCCATATCCGTCTGCCGGATGATCCGTCTGTGTCATGGACTTGTAGAGCAGGTTGAAATCATGGTTTCCCATTAGTTGGAACATTGTGATACCTAAATTAGAGACGGCTTGCCGGTAAGGAGCATATAAGTTCATGCATCCCACACAAGGTCGCCCAGTCCCATACCAATGATTTCGAAGTTCTTTAGCGAGTCGCAGTCTGTTTCAGGTCGGGCACTGTCTCTGTGCGGAAGCGGTCCAGTTGTTTCTCGTTCCTCACTTGCGGATCGGAAATGGCGATATATACAAATTCATCTGCCGGCTTCTGCCGCTTGGTCAGAACGAAGTTGCACTGATTCTCGCTTTTCTTCGCATCCAAATATTGATAGAAGCCGTCGGCTACACCCTCTTTGGAAGGAAGCTCATAGTCTGCCGGAGTAGAGATGTAAACCATCGGATAACGTGCCGGATCGGTGTTCAAAACATAGTTTCCTTGCGCGTCGGTTGTTTTAAAATGCGCACCGTCAGTTACTACTACACCGCTGACAGGCTTACCTGTGTTATCTTTCACACTGCCTTTCACAACAGTCTGACCAAAAGCGGCAACAACATTTAGCTGGAGACATAAGATTGCCGCAAACAGCATATTTCTATTACATACTTTTTTCATTGCTTATAACTTCTTAGAGTGACTTGATTGAATAATGCGATAATCTCTTCCGGTTCGTCTGCCGACTTTACAGCTTCTTCAAAAGACTTGCTGTTATCGTCGAAACACATCACATTGGCACAATCCAGAATGTGTGCCATGTTGGATGTGGCAACTTCCCGGCTCACTTCTTCCTTTTTCAGTGCCTTTTTATAATATTTGTTCACCTTGTTGACTGCCTTGTAAATGGAAGGCTTCAAAATCTCAACGGAAGAATCTGTGAATCCGATCGTTACATCATACTCGTGCGTGTAATTCTGGATGAAAGTATTCCATTTTCCGGTAATGTCACTGCTAGATAATGTTCCGTTTCAAACACCGGTTTAGTTGTCGGAATCTCTCCATATACGTCGAATATAAATGTAGCTTTAGGTTTCTTCCCTACGGGAGTCGCTTCTTTCTCTGCTCTATTTTCTGCTGTATTTCCTACCGTATTCTCCGCAACGTTTCTTGAAACATTTTCCTTTCCGCGGATATTTTCGTTCATGGCAAGTTCTCCTTTCTGTGCCATTGCTGTCATTGTTATATATAACATGACAGCCATACTGATAATTTTCTTCATACACATTGAATTTTAAATTTATGGTTGATACATTTCTTTATTTGCCATATTCCGTTATTGTTGCCACATTAATCGAATATTAAAATCATCACCTCCATATTCTGCTTGGCAGCCTGATAGTTTTTCAGGTTGGTACGTTGCAGGGCAGCCGGATATTTGAAACGTTTCGGCATTTGGTTGTTGGCATTCGCGATGCCGGGTCCTACGGGCAACACAGGAAAGCCGGTACGGTTATATTCGAACCACTGCTGATAGTCGCAGAAGAACAGTGCGACGAATTTCTGGTTCATGATACGTTCCAAAGTATCGTCATAAGCTGCTTCCGGATTCTCAAAGTAATTGTCGGGCAATACCTGTCCCCACTGTTCGATAGCTGCCTGCACTCCTTTCTGATACGCTTCTTTGGCAGCGTTGCTTCCTCCGTCGATCACCCCTTTCTTCAGTAGTTCCGCTTTGATAAATTCAACTTCGGCATAAGGCATCATGGCAAGTTTCATGGGAGCTTTCGCCATTTCTTGATTCAGTCCCGAAGCCGTGATGGAGGGCAACGTCTGATAACCGCTGGGCAAGCTACATAATCCTTTGTCTGGTCGGGCAGAGTGACCTGCGTTGCATACACTTGCAGACGAGGGTCGTTCCATCCTTTTAGCAGGTCGACAAAGAACTCGGAAATCTGAACGTATGAAGTGAAATCCTGTGGCCGGGTGAGCGGAGCTTCCTGCGGATAAGTTCCGCTGATGGCAAGCAGGGCGGCGTCATCGTTCGATTCGAATACCGGATAGGTGGCGGGATCGGTTAGCATCGCGCGCAATTCCTGTTTTGCGTTGAACTCCGGAACGTCGATCACGCGGAGCAATGCACGCAGGCGGAGCGAGTTGCAGAACTTCTTCCATTTCTTTATACCGGTTGCATCTCCTTTAGACGTGTTGTACAACATTTCGCCCGATTGGTTGTAGATCAGTCCGTTAGCTTCGTCAAACAGTTCGTTTGCCGTTTTCAGGTTGTCGATAATTTGTCGGTACACTTGTTGTTGGGTGTCGAACTTCGGCGCGAGTATTCCTTCATCGGCAGAGCAGGCTTCGCTCATCGGGACGTCACCGAAAGCATCGGTTAGAATCTGGTACAGCCAACTTGCAGTGTGAGTGAGATGGCGTCATAATTGGGTTGTTTGGAAGCCTCCGGGAGTTTTTCGGTGAGACGCGTCATCTCTTTGGCGTTATTGATCCATTTATAAAAGTAGTCCATGTGCCGTCTCCCTGGCTGTCCGTCATATACCACCATCCGACACCGTTAGTGCTGGAAGTAGATACAGCGCATTGCATCAGGTCGTAGGTGTAGTTGTTGTAGAGTTTCCAGTTGTAGACAGACGTTTCGTAGAGAATCGGGTTGAGCAGTGTGCCGGGATTCACCTCGTCCATGCGGGTGGGGTCCGTATTCAGTTCGTCGAAGCTGGTACAGGAGGTTGTACAGAGTGTTCCGCACACTATTATTCCTCCTGCTATATTCTTTAAAAAATTATAGGTTTTCATGAGTCAGTGTTTAAAAAGATAAGTTAATATTCAATCCGAAGTACGTGCCGTAGGCAGTGACCCCGTTTCTACACCCGTTACCATCGAACTTCCGTTGAGGGCGGCAGATTCGGGGTCAAATAAAGGATAATCCGTGATGCAGAACAAGTTGCGTGCATAAAACGCTATCGATGCTTTGCTGAAAGGAGTTTTCTTCAGTGTGCTGCCCGGTAATTTATATTCCAGTCTCATTTCACGCAGTTTGAGGAAATCGGTGCTGAAAGTGTTCGTCTCCACGTTTGCCATCCGATAGTACTCTTTATAATAGCTTTCCACGGTTACCACTTTAGTGTTTTTCGAGAAGCTACCGTCGTCGTTTTTCACTACACCCGGGGCAATCATATACATTCCGTCCTGCGGTGAAAGTCCGGCGGTGGCAATGCGCGGATCATCTTTCGACATATAAAATTCCGTTCCCGGCAGACGTCCGTTCAGGGTATGAGCCAGTTTTCCCTGTTCCGTCATTTTGTGGTGAGAGTGCGAATACATTTTTCCTCCCACTTGTCCGTCGAGCAGGACGCTAAGAGTAAAGTTTTTGTAGGAAAATTCGTTATACAGTCCGGCTTTCCATTTCGGATAGGCTGTGGCTACGTATTCAATCTCTCCCGAACGTTCGGGCAGTCCGTTATCATTGATGACAACGTTTCCTTCCGGGTCGCGCACCAGTTTGTAGCCCCAGAGGTCGCCTGTCGTACCTCCCACGCGTCCGATGATGGAGACGTTGCCGATACTGCTGATTAACTGATTCTCTCTGCCCTTCCGCCAGCGAGATAATCTTGTTTTCGTTTTTAGACCAGGTAAAAGTGGCGTTCCAGCGGAAATCTCTGCTGACTACCGGGGTAACGTCCAATTGGATTTCATAACCACGGTTGCGGACACATCCCGAATTGATAGTCGCTTTGCTGTAACCTGTAGTCGGGTCCATCGGAGCATCCAGAATTTGGTTTTTGGTACGGTTGTAATAGAATGTGAAATCGAGTCCGATGCGGTTTTGGAACATACGCAGGTCGAAACCGGCTTCGTAGTTGGTTGAAATTTCCGGTTTGAAGTCCTGATTGTACAGTGTGGAAGCAACGACAGCGATCCGGGGAAATCGCTCGTGCCGTAGTAGGGCGATGTTTTGTAAGGGTCTGTGTCGTTACCCACCTGGGCGAAAGAACCTCTTACTTTCAACAAATTGATTGGTTCCGGCATTAGGAACAGTTCGTTCATCACTGCGCTGACACTGACCGACGGATAGAAGAAGGAACGGTTGCTCTTCGGTAGGGTAGACGACCAGTCGTTACGTCCGGTGACGTCGAGAAACAGTTTATCCTTATATGCGAAGTTGGCTGTGAAATAAAGACTGTTCAATGCTTTCTTTTTGATGACAGTCTGCACGTTCGGGTTGGAGACACCGTTTGCCAGTTTGTAGACTCCCGGCGTAATCAGTCCCACCACCGAGGCGGCGAGCATATCATAGCTCTGTTGCATCATGTTTCCTCCCGCCGAAGCATTGACGTGCAATCCGTTAGCGAAGGATCATGGTACGTAAATAAAGCGTCGCTGTTTAATTCATAATCGAACACATTCTGTTTTTTGAAGAATCCGTTGCCAAATACCACATCGCTGATAGGACGGTGTTGTTCGCGCTGGTCGGTGGACAGTTGGATACCGGACCGGATCATGAAATCGAACTTGCTGTTGATACGCAGGTTGGCGGAAACGGAGGAGACGTTACTATGTTTCTCTGACGGATTTTCAGATTCGTATAGAATGACATACGGGTTTCCGATGAAGGAACTGTAAGGCTGGAGCTGTTTCACATTTTCCTGTCCGGTACGCCACATCGGGCGCAGCCAGTCGAGGTTGACATTCGGATTCTGGAAGATGAGGAAGTAAGAGATGGAGTTGCTGTTATATCCCAGGGCAGGCGTATTGTTGAGCTTGCGGTAGGTATAGCTCGATTTAAAATTGATGCGCAGTGCCCGCGAAATCTGTTGTTGGGCGGAAATCATGGCAGTGATGCGCTGGAAACCTGTATTGGGAAGAATCCATTCGTTTTTGGTGTGGGTGATGGAAGCCCGCACGCTGCCCCGGTCGGATTTTCCGGTCAGGGCTACGGAGTTGGTAATTGTGTAGCCCGTCTGGAACAAATCCTTGCGGTTGTTTTTATACGCTACCCAGGGAGTCGCTTCGGAGGCACGTCCCTGTGTCACCGGATCATATTGGTAGAATTTCCTGTTGGCATCGAAACGTGCTCCGTATGCGCTACTCGTTCCGCTGGTGCTTGCGTAGCTGCCGTCTTCCGCTTTTCCGTAGGAGTAGTATGGTTCGCCTCATAGATGGACCCTGCCGGACCGATGTTACTCGGCAGTCCTTGTCCGAATTCATACTGATAATCCGGCCACCTCATCACATCGTCTATGCTGAAGTTACCGCTATAAGATACGCCGATACCTTTGGGTGCGCCGGCTCCCGATTTCGTAGTCACCATAATCACGCCGTTGGCTGCACGCGTACCGTACAGAGCCGTCGCGCTGGCTCCTTTCAATACTTGTATGCTTTCGATATCATCCGGATTGATGTCGGAAAATCCGTTACCGTAGTCCACGGAAAGCTCACTGTTGGAACCTGCACCGTAGGCGACTCCCGGATTGGTCATCGGGCTACTCATCGGTACACCGTCCACTACCACTAATGCATCGTTCCCGTTCTGATTCAGCGAGACGTCGCCCCGCAGGGAGATGCGGCTCGAATTGAGCGGACCGCCGGAAGAGATAACGCTCAATCCGGCTACCTTACCGTTGAGTGCCGTCGACCAGTTGGAAGGCAGAGCGCTGGTAATTTTGTCTCCTTTCACGGTTTCCGTGGCGTATCCCAGCCTTTTTCTTCACGTTTGATGCCCAGGGCGGTCACTACCACATCATTCAGTTGTTGCGACTCTTCCGCCAGTTTTACGTTCATCGTATTGCCCGTATAGTTTTTTTGTAGCGTTTTATATCCTACATAACTAAATAGGAGTAAATCTTTGGAACTTAATGTTTTCTTAGTTTTCAGGGAGTAGTTGCCGTCAATGTCGGTCACCGTACCGTCTGTCGAGTTTTTTACAGCGATGGTAGCCCCGATTAACGGTTCTCCGCTTTCACTCGTTATTGTTCCTTTCACTGTTGTCTGTGCGTATGCAGAGCCACAGCACAGAAATCCAACTGCCAGAGAAAGCAGCCATTTGTTACTTTTCATAATCTTTTTACCTTGCTTCTTTTAAATTTATTAAATGCAATAAGTCGTTAATCACCAGTGTTTTGTTTCACGGTGCAAAGGAAGACAAGGCAGATTAAGATAGTATTACAGATCTGTTAACAAATTGTGTTGTGCGATAAATATAAATTAATAAAAGATTATTTACTTGTATTAGATAGAATATTTGCTCTGATACTCCTTCGGCGACATTCCCTCATGTCGTTTGAAATACCTGCCTAGATACGACTGATCGGGAAAACCGAGCCGGTCGGCTATTTCCTGAATCGTCAGTTCGGTGGATTGAAGCAGCACTTTTATCTCCAGGATGGAGAAGTCGTCAATAAGCTTTTTGGCAGCTTCACCCGTCACGCTTTTGCAGATACCTGTCAGGTATTTGGTGGAGATACAGAGCTTGTTGGCGTAGAAGGTTACTTCCCTTTCAGCGATGCAGTTTTCGTGCACCAGTGCGATGAATTTCTTGAAGATTTCATCCTGCCGACTTCCTCCTTCTATTTCCTGCCGGTCGAAGTAGCGGTAACACTTGTCATAGATATCCAACATAAACGACTGGAGGTGATTTTTAGCAATTTGGTTGCGGAAACGATTTTCGCGGTCGTTGTATATAGCGGTCGTGGCACGTATTAACCCATTGATAGCTCCGGTATTTTCTTCCGGAAGTACGTAACACGGCTTTTCTTTGATGAACCGGAAGAAGATCGGCTCGAAACGCAGGCAGGCTTCGCGAAACATTTCTTTGGGGAATCCGAAGAAAGAAGCTGTGAAATCACTGCTGCTGCCGTTGACACGAATAATCGTTCCCGGCAAGAGCACGATTTGAGTATTTTCGACAATTTCATAGTCTTTCAAGTCGATCGTGACGTGTGCCCATCCGCTACGGCAAAAATAGATGGCACCCCCTTCCAGTTTCCATAGGCGTTGCATAATTGGAGACAGGTTTTCGTCCATTCCGGCTACGAACGGTTCACGAAATATGGCTAGGCTAGAGTTTTTTGATTCCATTGTTATTCTTATTTTGGGTACAAAAATAGCACTTTTTCACTAAATATCGGTTTTAATGTTCCTAAAATGAACAAAACTTGAGATACTAAGTCCAGTTTTCAATGAAGAAAACAGTCTACCTTTGCCGCGTTCAAAAATATTTAATAGGTAACAGAAAATGAGTAGAAAGGTATGTAAAATGAAGCAGGGATTATTGTTGCTCTGCTGTATGATTGCTGCGACAGGCTGTAAACAGCTCCCCCGGCACAAATGGAAACAGAATACGAAGTGATGACCGTTGTTCCGGCCGACCGGATGATTTCAAGCGCCTACTCGGCAACCATCCGCGGACGCCAAGATATTGATATTTATCCCCAGGTGAGTGGTACGCTGACTAAAGTCTGTGTGACGGAAGGTCAACGCGTGAAGAACGGACAGACGTTGTTCATCATCGATCAGGTGCCGTATGAAGCTGCTTTGCAAACGGCAGTGGCAAACGTTGAGTCGGCAAAAGCCTCTCTGGCTACGGCACAACTGACGTATGACAGTAAGAGGAACTGTATAAAGCGAACGTAGTTCCTCTTTTCGATTGAGTACCGCGAAAAACTCCCTACTGGCTGCCAAGCACAGTTGGCGCAGGCAAAAGCGCAGGAAGTGAGTGCCCGCAACAATCTTTCTTATACGGTTGTGAAAAGTCCGGCAGACGGTGTGGTGGGTACATTGCCTTACCGCGTAGGCGCTTTGGTGAGTTCCGCTCTTGCCCAACGCTGACAACGGTTTCCGACAATTCGGATATGTATGTTTACTTCTCCATGACGGAAAACCAGTTGCTGGGACTCATCCGCCAATACGGTTCCAAAGAAGAGGCGCTGAAAAATATGCCTGCCATCAATCTGCAACTGAACGATAAATCGGCTTATTCCGAACAAGGACAGATCGAGTCGATTAGTGGAGTGATCGATCGTTCGACGGGTACGGTCAGTCTGCGTGCTGTTTTTCCGAATAAGGAAGGATTGTTGCATAGCGGTGGTGCGGGCAACGTGATTGTTCCTGTGCAGAAAACGGGAGCATTGACCATTCCGCAGGTTGCCACTTTCGAAATACAGGATAAGAGATATGTGTATAAAGTAGTGGACGGTAAAGCTCAATCAAACCCGGTACAGGTGACTCGCGTCAACGGCGGTCGGGAATTTATTGTAGATGAAGGGCTGGTACCGGGAGATGTGATTGTGGCCGAAGGCGTAGGATTGCTTCGTGAAGGTACTCCGGTCAAGGCGAAGGCTGCTCAAACTCCAGTGGCAGGAGTGACAAAGGCTAATCAATCCTCATCAGCGGAGATAATCAATCAATCCTCATCAGCAGAGGCAATCAACCAATCCTCATTAGCGGAGACGACCGCTCAATCTCTGTCGGCAGAGACAGCCACGATGTCTCCGGCAACAACTACTGAAAATTAAACCAAGGAGGAATCATTCATGAATTTAAGAACCTTTATAGAACGCCCCGTATTATCGGCAGTCATTTCTATTACGATTGTTGTAGTGGGTATCATCGGGCTGTTCAGTCTGCCTGTTGAGCAGTACCCCGATATTGCTCCGCCTACCATTATGGTGAGTACCACTTATTATGGCGCCAGTGCGGAAACGTTGCAGAAGAGTGTAATCGCGCCTTTGGAAGAGGCGATCAATGGGGTGGAGGACATGACCTACATGACATCTTCCGCCACTAATGCCGGTTCGTGAGCATCACCGTCTATTTTAAGCAGGGCACCGATCCTGATATGGCGGCTGTCAACGTGCAGAACCGTGTGTCGCGTGCTACGGGACAGCTTCCGGCCGAAGTAACCCAAGTCGGTGTGACCACTTCCAAGCGGCAGACGAGTATCTTGCAGATGTTCTCCTTGTCCAGTCCGGACGAGAGTTATGACGAGAACTTCCTGTCCAACTATATCAGTATCAACCTGAAACCACAGATTCTCCGCATCTCCGGTGTGGGCGATATGATGATTATGGGTGGTGAATATAGTATGCGTGTATGGATGAAGCCGGATGTGATGGCACAGTACAAACTGATTCCGTCCGACATCACCGGCGTGCTTGCCGAGCAGAATATCGAATCGGCAACCGGTTCGTTTGGCGAGAACTCGAATGAAACGTACCAATATACGATGAAGTACAAGGGACGTCTGATTACTCCCGAAGAATTTGGCGACATCGTCATCCGTTCTACCGATCATGGCGAGGTGTTGAAACTGAAAGATATTGCCGACATACAACTGGGACAGGACAGCTACGCTTACCACGGCGGTATGGACGGCATCCGGGTGTGTCCTGTATGGTGTTTCAGACGGCAGGATCCAATGCGACGGAAGTAAACCAGAACATCGACAAATTTCTCGATGAGGCACGCAAGGATCTTCCGAAAGGAGTGGAGCTGACACAGATGATGAGCTCCAACGACTTCCTGTTCGCTTCCATTCATGAGGTGGTGAAGACGTTGATCGAGGCAATTATCCTCGTGATCCTTGTGGTGTACGTTTTCTTGCAGGACTTCCGTTCCACATTGATTCCTTTGGTCGGAATCGTTGTGTCGCTGTAGGTACGTTCGCTTTATGGCGATAGCGGGATTCAGTATCAATCTGTTGACACTGTTTGCGCTCGTGCTGGTGATCGGTACGGTGGTGGATGATGCCATTATTGTCGTCGAGGCGGTGCAGGCGCGGTTCGATGTGGGGTACAGGTCGTCCTATATGGCAAGTATCGACGCGATGAAAGGTATCAGTAATGCCGTTATCACTTCTTCACTGGTGTTTATGGCGGTATTTATTCCGGTGTCCTTTATGGGCGGCACTTCCGGTACGTTTTATACACAGTTCGGGTTGACGATGGCGGTGGCAGTAGGTATCTCGGCCATCAATGCGTTGACCTTGAGTCCGGCTTTGTGCGCATTGCTGCTCAAGCCTTACATCAATGAAGACGGAACGCAGAAGAACAACTTTGCAGCACGTTTCCGTAAGTCCTTCAATTCGGCTTTCGATGTGATGGTGGATAAATATAAGACGATTGTATTGCTCTTTATCAAGCGCAGATGGCTCACATGGTCGTTGCTGGCTTGTTCCGTAGTGTTGCTTGTGTTCCTGATGAATACGACAAAGACCAGTCTGGTGCCGGATGAGGATCAGGGGGTGATTTTCGTCAATGTAAGTACGGCGGCAGGCAGTTCGCTCACTACGACGGATGAGGTGATGGAACGTATCGAAAAACGCCTGATGGCGATTCCTCAACTGAAGCACGTGCAGAAAGTGGCCGGTTACGGTTTGCTGGCCGGACAGGGAAGTTCGTTCGGAATGTTGATTCTCAAATTGAAGCCGTGGGACGAACGACCGGATGACGCGGATAATGTGCAGTCGGTGATCGGACAGGTGTATGCCCTTACGGCCGATATTAAAGATGCCAGTGTGTTCGCCATCTCACCGGGTATGATTCCGGGCTACGGTATGGGTAATGCGCTTGAGCTTCACATGCAGGACAAGATGGGCGGTGATATCAATGAGTTCTTCACCACTACCCAGCAATATTTGGGAGCGTTGAACCAACGGCCTGAAATAGCAATGGCTTATTCGACGTTCGACGTGCGCTATCCGCAATGGACGGTAGAGGTGGATGCGGCTAAATGCAAGCGTGCAGGTATCACGCCCGACGCTGTGTTGAGTACGCTGTCCGGCTACTACGGTGGTCAGTATGTGTCCAACTTCAACCGTTTCTCTAAAGTGTACCGCGTTATGATTCAGGCCGATCCGATGTTCCGTCTGGACGAGACTTCGCTCGACAACGCTTTTGTGCGTATGTCCAATGGTGAGATGGCTCCGTTAAGCCAGTTCGTTACACTGACCCGCAGCTATGGTGCCGAGTCGTTGAGCCGTTTCAATATGTATAACTCCATTGCGGTGAACGCGATGCCGGCTGATGGATACAGTACGGGAGACGCGATCAAGCTGTGCAGGAAACGGCGGAACAGTCTCTTCCGAAAGGTTACGGCTATGACTACGGAGGTATCACCCGTGAGGAAAACCAGCAAAGCGGCACGACGATGATTATTTTCGGTATTTGCTTCCTGATGATTTACCTCATTCTAAGTGCGCTCTACGAAAGCTTCATTATTCGTTTGCTGTTCTTTTGAGTGTGCCTTGCGGATTGATGGGTAGCTTCCTTTTTGCCCGGATGTTCGGACTGGAGAATAATATTTACCTGCAAACGGGTCTGATTATGTTGATCGGTCTGCTGGCAAAAACGGCTATCTTGCTGACGGAATATGCTGCCGAACGCCGTAAGGCCGGTATGGGACTGATTGCTTCTGCTGTCAGCGCAGCCAAAGCCCGTCTGCGCCCGATTCTGATGACGGCTTTGACGATGATTTTCGGTCTGTTCCCGCTGATGATGTCTAGTGGAGTAGGAGCTAACGGTAACCGTTCATTGGGTACGGGAGTAGTTGGCGGTATGACTATCGGTACGCTGGCACTGCTTTTCATCGTGCCAACCTTATTCATCGCTTTCCAATGGTTGCAGGAACGTCTCCGTCCCGTACAGAGTGCCCCTACGCATGATTGGCAGATTGAAGAGGAAATCAAAGTGAGCGAGGAAGAAAAGTCCAGGGCTGGAAAAGAGTAATTCTGATTTTTAGACAGAAGAACATAAGTACAAAAGATAAAGTCGATGTAGTCATATAATTAATGTAATCATATAATCGATGTAATTAATGTAAGTATATCACCATCATTAGTTTATATCATAAATTCAGGTACAGATTAGACAGTTGCTTAATAACAGCCATCATTCGAGGAACCATGTAATCCGCGTAATCCGTGCCTGATAATATAAGATGAGTATGCAAGAGTACTTAGTTGATATAATGCATACAATCATTGTAATAGAACGTTGACAATGACTTCAATATTTGTTCTTTTGTTCTTCTGTCTGAAAGATAAAATAAGCATTTAATTAGGATACAGTGAATCTGTCCTCCTCATTAGTTTATATCATAAATTTATAGTTGAATGAGAAAAATAATAATTCTGTCCGCAGCAACACTCGTTTTGAGCAGTTGCGGTATCTATAATAAATACAAACCGGTATCGGAAGTCCCCGAAGGACTTTACGGCAGCGAGTCAGTGGCCGCCGCCGATACGGCAAACTTCGGCAACCTCTCGTGGCGGGAGGTCTTTACCGATTCGTCTTTGCAAAACCTGATTGATTCGGCACTCGTGCGCAACACCGATATGCAGACTGCCCACTTGCGTGTGAAAGAAGCGGAAGCTACCTTGCTGACGTCCAAACTGTCTTATCTGCCTTCTTTATTCCTTGCGCCGGAAGGAGCTGCCAGCAGCTTCGACCGTGGAAAGGCGACGCAGACTTACTCTCTGCCCGTGACCGCTTCGTGGGAGCTGGATATTTTTTGGAAAAGTGACCACCGCAAAACGTCGTGCGAAAGCCGCTTACGAGCAGAGCAAGGAATATGAACAAGCCGTAAAGACACAATTGGTGGCATCCGTTGCCAACACCTATTACACTTTGTTGATGCTCGATTCGCAATATGAGATAGCTGTTGCCACCGAAGCTGCGTGGAAGGAAAGCGTGAACGCCACCCGTGCCATGAAAAAAGCCGGTATGGTGAACGAGGCGGGACTGGCGCAGACGGAGGCCACTTATTATAATATATGTACCACCGTGCTCGACCTGAAAGAGCAAATCAACCAGGCGGAGAATTCACTGGCGTTGTTGCTGGCTGAAACTCCCCATGAGATACAGCGTGGCAAACTGGGAAACCAGCAGTTGCCGGAAAACTTCTCCGTAGGTGTTCCCTTGCAGATGCTTTCCAACCGTCCCGATGTGCGTAGCGCAGAATTCTCGTTGGCGCAGGCTTTCTACACCACAAATGCCGCCCGTGCCGCTTTCTATCCTTCCATCACGTTGAGTGGCAGCGCAGGCTGGACCAACAGTGCGGGTAGCATGATTGTCAATCCGGGTAAGTTTCTGGCTTCCGCCGTAGCTTCTCTGACGCAGCCTCTATTTAATAAAGGCGCCAACATCGCCCAACTGAAAATAGCGAAAGCCCAACAGGAGGAAGCCCGCCTTAGCTTCGAGCAAACTTTGCTGAATGCAGGTGTGGAAGTGAACGAGGCACTGGTACAGTATCAGACTGCCCGCGAGAAAGCCGACTACTATGACAAGCAGGTAGCCTCTTTGCAAACAGCCGCCAAGAGCACAAGCCTGTTGATGAAGCATGGCAACACCACTTATCTGGAAGTGCTGACGGCACAACAGACGTTGCTCAACGCGCAACTGTCACAAGTGGCGAACCGCTTTACCGAAATTCAGGGTGTGATTACGTTGTATCAGGCTTTGGGTGGCGGCCGTATGTAGGGAGATATGTTTAAAATAGATGGCATCCGTTACATTGACTAACATCTGGTACCTGATCATTTGAATGTTTGTGTATGAAGAGAAAGAGGTGGGCTACCCTGTGAAGGGGAACTCACCTCTTTTGTTTTAGCTGTCTATGTCATATAGGTTAAGAAGGGTTTCTTTAATTCTGTCTTTTTTCTCTCTATATCAGAACACTCTTTTTTGTTTACCATCAGGTAAGAACTGATTTCTATAAATTCGTAATGTTCAAAACGTTCTTTACCAAATAATTGGGTAGCCATGTTTTTGTATAATCTGAACCTTTGATCGTTGGCTCTTCCTTCTATTTTGTTAGATTCTAAATCTAAACTTTGAGCACCATTTATCACAAATGAAGCTAGTGGGAATTTTTGTAAAATGAGAGGGACAATGCTGGCACAAGTCATAAATATACGTAGAGTTTCTGTATAGTTGTGCATTTTGAGAATTCGGTTATATTTATTATCGAGCTTTTTGTCTCTGGCAGCATAAAACTTGATGGCAAAAATATCATTGGTAACTTCAACCCTGACAATGTATTTTAGTCTTTGACAGATATCTTTTCTGTTTGAGTAGAACTTATAAATATATGCAAAATCAAAAGCGTCACCAACATTTGGTGACGCTTTTTGAATAAATATCATCTTATAAGGCCTTATATTATCCAGCATTACGGTACAAGTCTTATACTTGTATTTACAGGAATATTTGTTTCGTTTACACGATTCCCGTTTCCGACAATTTCTTTGAGAGACACAGTTTTATATTCGCTTATTGATTTCCATCCAAGTCTCTCACCTTTGCTCTTTTTGGTGTTGTTAGCAGCCAATGAAGCTTCTTTTCTGTTTTTTTAAACTGTTTCCCATAATTAATGTCTCCTTTAGAGCTATGCCCCAAATATCTGTTTTGGAACGTAATAATGTTATTACTCCGCAAAAATAACAAATATATTTGCAAGAGAGGGTGGCTGATTGTGGATTGATGAGTGCTTTTAACTTCTTTTGTCTAATTACTCTATAACTCTTCGATCATGCTTAAAGGTAAATCAGTACATTCGGCAATAGATTGGTTGTCTATCCCTTTGGCTTTCATATTCCGCGCTATTTGTAGTTGGGCTTTTTGGGCGCCTTCTTTTATCCCTTTCTCCATCCCTTCTTTCATCCCTTTTTGTTCAGCTGCATCCATTGTCACCAAATAATCGCGGTACACCTTGACGCTATTGTCGTATCGCTCCCTGTCTTCCGGAGACATGGAAGCCACATCAGCGATATCTTCCAATTTCTCGAAGACAGCTTTTCGTGCCTTCAACGGCAAGATAGGTCGATCTGAAATCTTATTTCCACTCATTCGGGCGTTCTATTACATATCCGTTTGGTAGCTGCACTTTTTGGGGCAATATATGTTTCTTGAATATATTAAAAGCGCCATCAAGTTTACGTGTGCCATCACTTAGGTTCGATAAATTAGATGAATATCTGTTAGGAGGAAAATATACATAGACCTTTTGTAACGGGTTAAATTCTCTTATCAGCTCTACAGGTGGTATTAAATCGCTGTCTGCTGATACAATGATAGCAATGTCACAGCGCTTTTATAGGCGTCCGACAGAATCTTTGTAGCTATTCGTACATCTGTCTCTTTTTCTTCAAAAGAATGAATGATACCACCACAATAACGGCATTTAATCTCTTTTTTGAGGTATTTACCCAATA
>ENA-OQJH01000373-OQJH01000373.1-human-gut-metagenome-genome-assembly--contig:-NODE-373-length-25401-cov-3.733125_pt1 | contig 25401 bp, 34 predicted proteins | sample MGYA00242597_ERZ504763 | MGnify/ENA primary metagenome ERZ504763 (study PRJEB26092, sample SAMD00036359) | human gut metagenome | host: Homo sapiens | study: EMG produced TPA metagenomics assembly of...
CAACAAGCATTTCCTAAACATCAGGTCATCGGTATTGATTGCCGGGCATTAATCAAGCAACACGGTTCTCTGCATTGCGTCACCATGCAGTATCCGTCAGGTGTTATCCAATAACGGACATTTCAGTAGCATATTAAATAATTATTCATCATGAAAAAGATAAAAGTAGGATTAATCAACAATCCAATACCGCAGATATTCGGGTAACATCGAGTGAAACCTCGCTAAAAGCATTGAAGCCTGTGCTGCTCACGGAGCACAACTAATCGTGCTGCAGGAGTTGCACAATTCACTTATTTCTGCCAGACAGAAAATACGAATCTGTTTGACCTTGCCGAGCTATCCCAGGACCATCTACAGGTTTCTACTCCGAACTGGCAGCGGCTAATAAGGTAGTGCTTGTTGCTTCACTCTTTGAAAAACGCGCACCGGGCCTATATCATAACACAGCTGTCGTTTTCGACCGCGACGGAAGTATTGCCGGAAAATATCGGAAAATGCACATTCCCGATGATCCTGCCTATTACGAAAAGTTTTATTTCACCCCCGGAGATATCGGTTTCGAACCGATTCAGACATCCTTAGGCAAACTGGGAGTACTGGTATGCTGGGATCAATGGTACCCGGAAGCTGCCCGTCTGATGGCTCTGAAAGGGGCTGAACTTCTAATTTATCCTACCGCCATCGGCTGGGAAAGCAGCGATACGGACGACGAAAAAGCCCGCCAGCTCAATGCGTGGATAATCTCCCAACGTGCTCATGCAGTGGCAAACGGTCTTCCGGTTATCTCTGTCAACCGTGTAGGGCACGAGCCGACCCTTCCGGTCAAACGAACGGCATACAGTTTTGGGGAAATAGTTTCGTAGCCGGACCGCAAGGAGAGTTTTTGGCACAGGCAAGCAACGATCATCCTGAAACATGGTAGTTGAAATAGACATGGAACGTTCGGAGAACGTCCGCCGCTGGTGGCCCTTCCTCCGTGACCGTCGAATTGATGAATATGACGGACTCACCAAACGTTTTTGGATTAGCGAGCAGAATCACAATTAATCACCGATAGAAATAATACAAGAGGTCCACAAGAGAAAAGCCTGAATAGCAACTCTTGTGGACCTCCGTATTATATCCTTTTTTATTGGAAATATTTCTTAACCATCTTAAAAATATACACTTAAATATTTTATAATCAATATATTATAAGAAAGGTAATTTTAATGGAGAAACAAATAAGGAACAAAAATAGGAATTAAAGTGATTTCTCATTTTTCTATTTGCACTCTGTTTCTTTCTTTTCGTTTGTTTGCTTTCAGAGTGCATTCCGAGCAATTTTATCTGCTCTCATCATTCGAAGAATTTGCTCCTAACTTTAACTAACAAATTATTTGCAGCTCATAAAGAGAATACAAATTATTATCTCTTGAAGTTGTATTGCTTGTAGCAAAGATAATCTTTTTTGTACAGGCAGCCAAAAATGCCTGCCTATATTTAGTTTAATTTAGTTTAGCATATATAAGGCTAACAAACTAAACCAAACTGGATTTTCATGTTACTTTTTGTGATTTTCCCATTCTACCCATACAGCCAAAAGAGAAGATAAGCTCTTGCCTCTTTTCTCTTTTCGCTGCGATACTCTTTTACTTCATAGCCACCTTTTACACACATCCGTACCGAGCAAACTCCCACATGCTCGCATATCAACTTTCGGTCTGCCCGATGGGAATTGTGTCGCAAAGGTATTTGCCATGTCTTTATTGTATGCAAGGTTGTAACCTGAAGGTTCACTACAAAATCTCCACGCTCCGCTTCGCAGAGGTAGTATTTTGTAGTGAAACCCTGCATACATAGCCATGCCACCTGTTGAAGCGACATAATTTCAATCAAGCCCGAAAGTAAGTGAAATGCTACAGGAGGGAAAGTAACAAACTTAAAACTTGGTATTTATGGCAAATTATGCAACCAACATTTTCCACGCAAGAACGGAAAATAAAACAGACCTCGACAAAATAGAGGCTTTCTTGGATGACACTTTCAGCGAATTTACCAATCGATATGGTGATAGTGTAGATGCAGAATTTCCTCTCGTTGGGTGTATCCAGAAGAAGAAATCAAAAATTGGTAGAATCGTTGGAGGACAAAGATAAAGTCTATATCAAGATTCTAACCTATGAATTGAAGACGAGTACGTGAGCTTTAGAATATTCTCTCAGGGAGAATGGAAGGTCAAATTAATAACTGAATGAGTAGAAGAAGATAAAGTAAAATTATGGTCTATCCTACACTTTGCTTATTCTATAAGAGACACACGGATGGAACGATTGTCGGTGATTTCGACAACAAAATCACTGTTCGTTTCATCTGTGGCAAAGAGAGAGTATTAAATACTGTGATGAAGTAATTTTTACAATTTTACAACATAGAAACCATGACACAGATAGCAATGAAATTCGTCCAATGGGATGTGCCCGAATTGGAAAAACTGAAAGATAGCAAGGTTTACAAATTACGGGAACGTCTTGATAATGGCGACAAGTTGAGTCGGGAAGAAAAGAACTGGCTCACCCGCAATGTGAAAGAGTGCTGCCATTTCAAAAGAGGTATCGCTTTAATGGGCTACCGTTTTGACTTCTCCGATGTTCTCAAACGGTATTTCGTGAAACAACACGGACATATTGCCGAATATTATACCATTGACAAAACCGCACTACGTTCTGTCCTATATGGTCGAATTGAAGATATAATCGAAGTACAATAAAAATCAAAAGAAGCATGAAAGTAACAATTGAACACAGCTTTTGCCCCTATTGTGACGAGGTAACTGAACTTTATTTCCGAATCATTAACACGATTCTTTTTTCTGGCAATGAGGCGGAATTGCGTGAAAGCATGAGACAGTTGGAGAAAAAAACTCCACTTGATGAATATTTCACATACGGTTACGGTGCACGACACCTTTGGGTTTGCCAGCGACGTCCCAGCGACAAAACCAAAATATTCGAGCATCGTATTATGATGGTTGAATTTCAATGACACCTTGGACAAATATCATCGACTGGCTGGAATGGAATCACCCATTTCAGCCTTACTTCCATTTTCCTTTTATAACTTTTTCTTTTGCTGCGCCACTCCCTTTTGTAGAAACCAGCCATTCGCACAAAGCGAATTGGAACCACTTTGTGAAAAGTCTGGTTCTTCCTGCCGTTTTTCCTTCCAGTTCCATTTTTTTTTCGATGCGGATATCACTATCCTCCAAGGATGGGCTACCTACGCTTCTGTCCACTCTTGGCTGACACATTCCTTATGCAGTGGCCTTTTTTCTGATTGGATGGTATTCTGTTTGTTACAGTCTCAATTCAAGCCAGGCATGTCTCGCTTTGGCTTTGCTATTCTTCACTGACTTTCGGACGGATGTCTCGCCTTTGTGCCGACATTTGGATTTGCTCTTTTTCCTTATCATTACCGGTTTACTTGTTTCCCATTTTCCATAATCGCTTTTTATCGAAGCAATCATCATTTTTCCTCTGCAAAGATAGTATGCCGACGGGAACGACATGGTTGTCTTGACCAATGGCGTAGCCGCTTCAATCTTCCTTTATCGAGCCTTCGATTTTACCTGTGGCTAAAAATAAAGCGTATTGACGCGCTATCCTTGGTGCATCCCTTAAACGACATCTACTTTTTAGGCTGTGTAAAAATTGATTTAATAACTTCTAAAAGCAATTCAACATGAAAAAGATTGAAAACAATTTCACAGTAACCGGATTCTTAGGTAAAGACGCTGAAATCCGAGAGTTCACCAACAGCAGTGTCGCACGTTTCCCATTGGCCGTAAGCGTCAGGAAAGGAATGCCGAGGAAACCAACCGCATTTCAGCCTTTATGAATATTGAGGCTTGGCGTAAAAACGAGAATACTGGGTCATTCGACCAACTGACCAAAGGTACGATGCTCACCATTGAAGGCTACTTTAAGCCTGAAGAGTGGACCGACAAGGTCGGTGTGAAGCACAATCGTGTTGTTATGGTGGCTGTCAAGTTTTATCCTCCTATCGAAAAGGAGGATGTTCCTGAAAAGCCGGTAAAGCCCGTGAAAAAAGGCAAAAAATAATTCTTGCCTTATCATGAACAAAGCGATCTTTTGGTCGCTTTTGTTTTGCTCATGACCGGATTAATACGCATCATACTTTTATAAGTGACTGTTGCGATGCCAAGCTCCAAATGAAATCTTCACCCGGTAATACTGTTATACTTAGCTCCACTTGATGAACAGGCAGATTACGATTTTCAATAGAAAAAAGAAGACTCTCTCAATTCCATACCTCTGAGCAGCTTTCCAGTCCCTCTTATAACCATATTTCTTCCCAAAAGTGAGGTTACGTCCGCCGTCCATTAATTTTACAGTGCGAAGTTAAGTCGGACGTGAACCTGCAAGGCGCGTTTCATTTGCAGTCAATGCCGTTCAAATGAAATCCTTCGGATTCCGCTTCCTCCTTGCATTGTTCCCTTCTTCCGCCTTGTGGTTTGCACGTAAAATCAAATCCCACCGGACGAGGTAAAAGCCTCTGAAGGGAAGGGAAAATAAAAAATTAGAATGTATGAAACAAATAATTTGGTCAAGTGATGCTCTATTGGATGAAACAGCAAGAGAGTATTATCAAAATTTCAAGCGAGAAGAACTGGACGATGATGCCTACAAGGTCAGCGATGAAGAGTGGTCGGACGAAGTGTATAATGAATTGGGGGATGAGCGGCAGAACCTAAACAAGGATGTCAATGGAGTCATTATTGCATTTGGAGATTTAGGATTGTGGAACGGACGCAAACAAGGCTATCAAATTTTGGGTGACAACATTGCCGGGATATTACAATCTACACAGTATGATGCAGAGTGGTACGGTGACGGCTACGATATACGAGGCCGTATGTCGCACCATGATGGCACGAATTATGTTTTGTACCGTGTCGCTGAAAATCGTGACGACGCAGAACGGATTGCCGCAAAAATCTACAACTATGAAATTGACGAGAATGGTTTTCGCCAAGTTACACGTTCCCTCCACCCCTATGTGGCCGCAGTGTATGGCTGGAAAACTCTACAGGACAACCTCGTTCAGGTAAAATAGCCTGTAACCTGTACTTAAACAAATGCCGTAACGCTTTCTCAAGAGGCTGTTACGGCACTTGTGTTTATGCCGTATATATTCTGCATAAAATGTGGTGGGAAACTATTCCTTTTTACACATTTATGAATGTTCCCGCCCAACTGTTGTAGGTGGCCGCTTGTGCCAGTTTCCTTTTTTAGACTCCGGCCCTCCTTTATAGCCCCATCCAGCTACCCCCCTATATTTCTATCCCGCAAGCCTGGTTATTTCCCTGCAAAATTCGATTGCCGGCTGTCCGTCCTGTCAAGGACCGCTGACACTTGCTGCTGTAAAATCTTCCTCTCCGAAATATCGAAGAGTGTATTTTCCGCATCCTCCTTGCCCGTTCTGGCCGCCAATCCCGTGGGCAGAAAAATAATCAACCTTTCGGTACAGGAAGTATCGAAGGGAAATAAATAAAATATTAATCTTAAAATTTGAGGCATTATGACATTCAGAGAATTTATGTTAGAGAACGGTTATGAATTGCAAACAACCTTTTGGAATGATTTTTCCATTGCTGACCGATTTGGTCTTTCGGCGATACAGGACACTTTCAACCGTGCTTTTGAGGAGTGGAAAGAGAACTACAAGTATCTCACGGAACTGGTTTTAGTGCTTAACCATAAGATATGGCAGTATTATGAAACAAGGCCGGAAATTGCGACATTGTATAATACCCTTTGGGCACAAGCCAGTCAATATGCAATGGAGTATCTGAAAGATGACGAGCTAAGCTATTATTATGATGTAACGGATTAAATGTCCCAGCTCCTCCCACAGGAACAAAAGAAAGCCGGCTTTTGTCGGCTGCTCTTTGTGGTCATTCCCTTTTTTATCACTCCGTTTTACCCTTGTATAAAACGAAATTATTTCGTTTCAGGCTGCTACCAGTCAGGACTTGTTTTTCCTGTGCAAAGGTATTGCCACGGAAAAACATTCAAGTACCGCTACGCTATTTGAACACAATTTTTCAGTAGCTTTCCCGATTTTCAATCGCTCAAATGTCGTATACGCTCCATACCGCAACTGTAAAAATTCTGTCCAAATTCCTTGCCTGCTTTTCCTTAAAGGCAATCTTGAATGCACGTAAAAATCAAATCCCGACTGGAGAAGCCTAAAGGCTTCCGAAAAAAGGGAAAAAAAGAACATGATGTTTAATAGCTAAATTTTAAAAGTATGGAAATTCAATTTGTGATTGTTCGTTCAGAAAATGCAGAGTATTTGTGTCACAATGTAAATGGAACGTATGTGGATGTCAGCGACCCATCAACAGAATTTGTTTCTGGAGAGGATGATTTTCGCTTGGTAGAGCCGGACAGCTCCCTAACGCGGAAAGAATACGAGTTTCGTGGAGAACGCTTTTATCTCATGCCTCAATTTTATGGCAATGGCTGGTTAGCACTTACTTTGCAAAGTGTGGAAGATGAAACAGAGTATATCGTGCTATCCGTCAATTTGGAGAGCATGGATGCACTCGATTTGCCAGACCGTACATTTATTGATGTGAATCATTATCCGGATGCAATGGAGTTTCTGGAGACAAATAATTTAGCGACCTATTCAGGTTACAAGCGTAGAAGCGGATTTGTGGAATATCCAATGGCGGTATTGAATCTTCCTTTGCTTTATCAGCACGCCCCGCAGATTTTCCAAGAGGCGAATATCGAATGTTTTTAAATGGTTTTCTGAAAGTATGGTACTGATGACTACCAAAGAGATACCGTATCGGTTAAATCCTATCGGTATGGTATCTTCTTTTGCCCGAAGACAGGTGGCATCCCCCTTTTTTACAGATTGCTCCGTGCCCACTTTTTTAATTTCCTTGTTTCCCTTTTATAGCAGCGTAACTGCCTGCTTCTCTTTTACAGCCCTTATGTAATGAATGTTGATGTTTCCTGTCGTTATCCAGACTTTCGCCCGGTCTTGTTTTCGTGTGCAAAATTACGGCGAACGAACGCTATCCAAGTATCGCTACGCTATCCGAAATGAAATTTGACGTAATCTTCCTAAATCATAGATTTCGGTATTCATAAAATTTCATTTCCGATTCCTTGCACTGCTTCCTGCTTCGTCGTTTGGGACGCACATGAAAAACAACCCTTCCGGCAAAGTCGAAAGACTTGAAAAAAGGGAAAATAAAAAACTTAATTAAAAACGAAAACGAGTATGACAATAGAAGAAGTATTACAGCACGATTTAAAATTCAGGTATATGTTATTGGGGCGTTTGCAAGCCGACTGTGAATATTATCTTGGCTTTGGAAACAAAAGTTCTCGTCATTTGTGGGCTGGTTCTGAAAAGGCACAAATTGAATACATGACGAAAATTCACGACAGCTTCCGAGAAAACGAAAAACCCGAATGGCTGACAATGGAGCAAATCAAAGAATACAGCAATGCTATGGAAGTAACACAAGAATAATTCAAAAAAAATACCGTAATAACCTTTAACGGAGGTGTTGCGGTATTACAGTATTACAAATAAGGGTCGGAGTTTGAGAACATACCCTCTTATAATTGAGAGGGTAATAATAGTCCCTCTTTTATAATTATATCATTCTATTCCTTTTTTATATTTCTGCAAAAGGAATAGCATTCTTCTTTTATATTAATTATTTTTCATTTTATCTCCCATCTATTCTTCATCCTATCACCGGTTTGGTTTTATCAAATGCAAAGGTCGGCTATCGCGCTTGATCCTGCTACTTGAAGTGTATTTCTTACAAAATTCTTCCTTCCTGCGCAAGAGTAATTTGGCAAGAAAAGTTGCCGTATGAAGCTGTATCGACATCCGTTTACCGCATCCATAAATCCCAAAACGGTTCAATCAGTAAAGAACCGACAATATGGGAAATAAAAGTTAATACTAACCAATTCTTTAAACATTAAAATCATGCCTAATTATGTAACAAACCGTTTAGAAATAAACGCAGACAGAGAAACAGTACAAAATGTGATGGATTTCTTAAAAGGAAAAACTGATGAAGACAGTACGCCTTGCTATATTGACTTCAACAACATTATCCCTATGCCAAAGGACTTACTGATAGAAGCGTCCACTTCTGGGGAATTTGGTATGCAGTATATCATAGCACAGCAACGTAAACCGTTCAATTCACAGGACGACCTGAAAGTCATTCAATGGATGGAAATTCAGGAGGAAAAAGTCAGGGAAGAAGCATTACAACTTGGAATGACATATCTGAGAAACTGGGGAAAATACGGTTATCCTACTTGGTATGAATGGTCTATTGCCAACTGGGGTACAAAATGGAATGCCTTTAATCAGAATTTTGAAGAACCGAACGTGCTTTGGTTTGATACGGCTTGGGAAGGTGTGCCTCTGCTTATCCAAACACTCTCCGAGATATTTCCGGACGTCGAGTTTCAATATGCCTATGCGGATGAAGACCTTGGTTCCAACGTGGGCAAAGGGACTATCCGAAATGGAGAAACCGACATGACATTCCCCGATAACGGAAGTAACGAAGCCTTTGAAATTGTCTTTTTCGTAAAACCGGGATTAGAGGAATACTTGGAACTGACAGACGAGGGGTATAGGTGGAAAGCCTAAACATCTCCGGACAGACAATATCTGACATGTATTCAGGGTATATCTCAACCGATATATCCTGGATTCCTGTTGCCGGAAGCTCCGTTTATATTTATTCCATTCCACTTCCTTTTTACAATTTCACGCCTCTTGAACCAGTCTTTTTTGACCGTATTTACCCATCCCTTGGCTGGCCTACTTATCATCTTTGAAGCTGCTTTTACTGAAACCGCCAAACACGCCCTTCAAGAGCTTGCCGACAACCCAGAATACCAGCAATACAATTATAATATCTCCCATAAGTCTTACTTTTATAGTTTTAACAATAAATAAAAATACAAAATAATAACCGAAAAACAAATATACGATCCTGATTATCTGAAAATTCTATCAGGAGTTACCTTCATTTGTTCCGTCCTCTTTCGGGTTCTGTTTGACACGCGGACCGCTGGTTTGGCCACGATCAAGTTTTACGCCATATTTATTGAGTATGCGCCAAATAGAACTTTTGCTGCTAAAACCGCTTGCAGCCCAAATGTCATCGAAAGAATGCCCGTTGATATACATATCCACGATTGTCTTATCTCGTTCAGCTTTAGGTAATACCTTCGGCACAGCCGGGGCTTTGATATTCTGGCGTAACTTCTCGACATGAGCGGAATATTTTCGTAGTGCGGCAATTTCTTCCGGAAATGCCCTATTATCCACAACACATCGGCTGCTGTCGTACCGGGGAATAATTCACCGCGAGTATCAACTCTGTCATGAATGGATATGACACGTACAATTTTGATACGGCATAGTTCGATGAACGCGGCCAGTTCTCTTAAACCGCGTGCAGCATTGCTGAATTTGGATATGACTATTTCATCGCCCCTTTGAAGATTCGCCATAAGCTGTTTCCACATAGGTCTCAATGTTTCATGTTCAACTGTTTCCTCTACGATTTGTACACAACCATATCGCTGCATCCATTCTCTCTCAGCATCAAAACTGTCATTATTTTCCTTGATATATAGCCAACTTTTGCCATTTTAATATACACTGTTTTGATAACAAGTGCAAATATAGCACTTTCATTTTAATCTAAAATCATATCGTGGCAAAATCTCGCTAAATCCTTTTTTTAGCTTTTTTTCTTGCACTTGTTTTCATTGATAATCATATTATTAATATGATACCAAAAATTATACTAAATGCGATATAAAAGGGCTTTTACAATAAAAATAATATATAGATTTGCATCGTTAAATATGAATTGTTAAATATGAAAATTTTAAAATCATACTACAAGACTCCATCATTTTTGACTGGAAGATGTATCGTTTCATTGGCCATATTGGGCCTGATATCATGCAGCGATAGAAATGGCAAATCATTGTCTGAAGCTACGAACGATCCTGCCGGAATATACAGGGAGTACTTGTACAATATACGACGTCAGAAAGATTCCTCATTTCAAGTATTGACCAAGCATATCCTACAATGGCAAACAGTAAAAGACTCTGTTTTTAGGTATCTCCGGAATGATACGCTCAGCCACCCCCATTCCAATCAGCGTGAAGAGTGTATCAGACTGCATGATTCTATCCGCACTGAGTTCTCACGCTTAGCCCTCTCAAAGACGCGTACTTATCAGGAACTTTTGGCTCTCAAAGGAGAGTTCTCACCTTATAACAATGATGAGGAACTGCATCATGCCGCTGGAGAAATCCGCCCGTTTTTCAACTCACTGGATAATCTTCCGCTTCATAAGGGTAACAAAGAGGAAATCCTTGCGGCTTACCGTATGTTACTGACCCGAACTATCCGTAACGGCATACATAGCCGCAATGAACTGATTACTTATATCACTAAAGAAGATGCTATATTCCGTGCGTTCCTCTCTCACTTGCACGATTTCGAAGGTGAGAGTATGGCTGACATCACACGTGTACTGAACAGTGTTGTTCGCAGATATTCTTTGCCGCTGAGAGAAAGGAGATTACCTATCGGGAGGCTATGCTTTATTTGACAATGCGCACCAATCGTCGCCAAATACAAAATATGCAGATTTGTATAGAAGATGTTCGGAACAAAAAAATCAAGACTTCTTCGCAAGCACATGCTTATATATGGATGCTTATCCACCCTTATACTTCATTGGACGGATTCTCTATGACATTGCTTTCCGATAAAGAACGGAAACAACTTGACAGGATGGCGGCACAGACACCTGTGGCGTTCAAAACCTTGAGCCGAATCCTGCAATCGGAAAGTGGTCAACTGACTGAACTGCCAGGAATGCTTATGGATATTTTCATACAGACGCTCTAACAATATAAAAAATGAATATGTTACGACATTTTTTCAATGACTTTATGACATTTGTCCCTCTGCAACTACCGCAACTACTCGATGTGACGACAATGGAGGAAGCACAATTCTACGGTGACTACGCCCTACTGACCTTCCCGCTACGCGACCCTTACGATTTGGAGGAAGTGATGGATCTGTTTGAGGACGATATGGAGCTTATAACTCTCTACCACCACATCCCCACGCACGCTGACAAATTCGGGCATAGCACCTGTGCATACTCCAACCCGGCATTTGGACAGATGTTCAAGATGAATTGCAAGACAGATGCAGACGGTAAGGTAAATAGCATTCTTGTCACCATCTATGATTCTCTTGAGCAGATGTACGGCGAGCTGTGCCTTGATTTGGATCTTCATTCCAAAAGTGGCACATTCAAGTATAAGAAGAACAAAGACGATCTCTTGATGGATTTCCTTTAATGGTCATGTTATGCGGGACACACTATACCGACAAATGGTTTATTGGATTAGGGAATACCGGACATGGATAGAGGTTGTTGATGACAATTTCTATAAGGAGTATGCTTTGTCAAGAAACGGATATATCAATTACATTGTTTCCCGCACGTTGGTACTGCGGCTTACAAAGACAAAGGCTCATACGCCAAAGGCATGACATGGACAATTCCGGAACATAAACTGGATAAGGCATTGGCAGCCTACCGTAAGCAGGAGCATACGTTCAAGCAACGTATTAAGAAAGCAGCGATATACCTTTCACCGAGGGACGCCGAAGTTATCATCCTATTGGCCACCCACAATATTGTCCAATTAGAGTTGATGATATCCCCCATTCAAATACGCGAGAAACCCTATTATTTATGATTTGGAATATACTACAACTTATCTTCTGTATAACGCTTTTCGTATTGCCATTAGCATTGTACAAAAGCCACCGTTCTTTTATGGTAAGGTTCTACGATGCTATGATACACAGTGTAAAGGCTCGTAAACTATATGTACAGGTCGTATTGATTCTGCTATTGCTCTTCCACTATGTTTACATCAGCGGACATGTTGGCGAGTTCGGTGTTTTTCTTTCAACTGCTATCTGTGCCACTATATATTCATTTAGAAGAGCGGACAGATTGTTAAGAGGTTTATGTGACCGATCATGTATGTTTGTCATACTCTCATTGGTGCTTTGGCCATCAGTTTTGTTCCACACTTGTACACAACGGCGGTAACTGCCGCCTATCTTCTTTTGGCTGCCCTGTTCTATCCCTCTGTTCGGGTTATGACCGAATTTCAGGACATAGCATAATCTCTGAATGGATGAAATTCCCCAGACTATTAGCCGAAAGTTATTATGACCATCATCACGCGATATTGCCGCAAGATGCGGATAGCGGCAACACTGATATATCCGCACAATAGTAATAATTAAAAAATGAAATGAAAATGAAAACCAAGCAGAAAATAGCTGTCCCTATATTGGCAGACAGAGAAGTATTTGACTACCTCAAGGAGAAAGTCGGTGAACGAAAAACAAAGACAGAAGCCTTCTGTGATTTATTGGATAAATCTTTGGCAGGTTTTGTTTCCCCTTTTTAAGGAACAAAGGCTACGAACTTCAACCCAACCAGTGCCACGTGACTGTTTCTGACCTTTCATCGGAATGGCATTGGCATAGGGCTACTGTCCGTTCTTTTTGGATGTAATGGAAGAGTTCGGCTTGTTGAATCGCATCCGGCTTTCCAAAAGCGTCATCATTACCATGACTGTGCAAACCAGCCAATCCACGGAGTCTTGCAATGGACAGAAGAAGTTGAACCTTGCAGAACAGCTACGTGAGGCATTGTCCGATTGGATAATCGGCAAAGTGTCCCTTGACGAGATCGGAATCAAGTGTGAGCAACTTGTTCGTCGGGCAATGGATGAAGCTGGCATATGCGATAGCTGCCCATCTCCGGACAGTATCACTCGCATCAATCCGGCAGCGGATGATGATGAACGAGCTGTCAAGATTCGTATGGTAGCTTTGGAGTGCATTACATTTGCCGCTATACAACGGGCACTGCGTAAGTCGAGATTCGATGACAGTGCAGAGTTTATGGACTACTTCCGATTGGAATTGTATGGGGACTGGACAGGACTTATTGCAACTTCGAAAGGTATTGCCGGGCTTATTCTTGATGTAGATAGGGATGAAAATTCCGATTATGATGAAGATGACAGGGAGTTCCTTAAAACGCTTTTTAAGCCTTTTCTGGCATTTGCGGCAAAGGCACAGGAGGCAACGTATCAGATTGGAGGTTGAAAACAGAATGTATAACCGCAACAATCCACTTTTGTATCCAGTGAAGCCCCCCTGCCAGTTATAGAAGGCATCCGGGCTTGCCCGCCTGCCACGAACAAAGGAAGGGGGAGCCTAATACCCCACCTGCCTGACGTTGGTGGGAAGGGTGTCCGAACAAGCAGCAAGCTGGGACACGGTAGATTGTCCGAAACAATATGAAAAACGTATGGCAAATCAAAAACAGGTACTCGACGTGCAGGTGTCGAAAGGGATTACCACCGCCCAAAGTAATGAACATCTGCGTGACCGTAGTGAAAAGGCAGAGAAGTACGCTATGAGTAAGGGAAATTATGATCCTACGCGTAAACGGCTGAACTTCGAGATTGCGCCCGGAGGTAAAATACATCCCATCGACACAAGCCGTAGCATTCCCAAACGGATGGCGGACATATTAAGTCACCGTGGAATCAAAGATCCTAATGAGGGGCTGCTCGAACCAAAATACCGCACGGTGGTAAATATCATCTTCGGCGGTTCACGGCAGCGAATGCAGGAACTTGCTTTCGGTACGCAACAGGTGGACTTTGAAAAAGGTGCGGACAATACCCGCATCGAACGGAAGCGTGACATTGAACGCTGGGCCAAGGATGTTTATTCATTCGTTTGTGGCAGATATGGTGAGCAGAACATCGCTGCATTCATTGTACATCTGGATGAATTGAACCCGCATATCCACTGTACGCTTCTGCCAATCAAGGATAGTCGCTTTGCGTACAAGGAAATCTTCGCCGGTAAGGATAAGTTTGAATATAGTGCAAGAATGAAACAACTTCATACGGACTTTTTCGCAGAAGTCAATACAAAGTGGGGAATGTCAAGAGGAACAAGCATATCCGAAACGGGTGCACGGCACAGAACGACTGAGGAATACCGCCGAATGTTGTCTGAAGAGTGTACAACAATCGAGGATAATATCAAACTCCATCAACAGGTATTGGGTGAACTTCAATCAGACATCCGGTTGGCAGAACGCAGAGTCAAAGGGCTTACGACAATGGTTAGCAATCTTGAAAAGCAGAAAACTGAAAAAGAAACCTTGTTATCGGCAGCCGAGTACAATTTAAAAGAAAACAAAGGCAATGCGGCAGAATTGGCAATCCAAATACAAATGTTGGAAAAAGAGCTGCAAGGAATCATCAGGCAACTGGCAGACAAGCAGGAAAAGTTGCAGACGGCTGACCGGCAACTCATCGAACTGAAAAAGGATATGGGAGCCATTGAAGAACGTACCGAAGAACTCAAAGAGGAGGCCTATCAATATTCCCGTGATGTACACTCCAAAGTGGATAGCTTGTTTAAAGACGTCCTACTGGAGAGTGTAATCAGCGAGTATCGTAACGCATCGGCACAAATGAATGTTTCAGAACGGCAGCTCTTTGACGGTTCACTGGTACAGTCTATCGCCGAGCGGGGTACGGAAATCATGCACTGTGCGACAATGCTATTTCTCGGAATGGTAGATGATGCCACTACATTTGCCGAATCACATGGTGGTGGAGGCGGAGGGAGTGACCTCAAATGGGGACGCGACGAGGACGAGGACAATCGAGCATGGGCACTTCGCTGTATGAGGATGGCGAGCCGCATGATGCGCTCGACTATCGGCAAGAAATCTAAACGGTAAATGCATACGCCTTACACCAGATTAAAAGTATAACTAATGAAATCATTGGAATATGACGAAACAAATTATTTTCATCTTCGCTTTGCTCTGCACGTTGCAGGCACAAGCAAGTGTACAACCCGTACAGAAGGACACTGTACGACACACTATTCATTATGAAGTAGCGGAATTGCTTCAACCGATGCAGCCCGTCTATCTCAACGGGGTGCTACTTCCGGCATCTCGAACCGGCAACTGGTTTGTTAGCATATCCGGAGGTGCGACAGTTTTTCTTGGTACACCTCTCGGTTGTGAAGACCTTTTTGGACGAGTGAAACCTTCGTACAGCCTCGCCGTCGGCAAATGGTTTACTCCTTTGGTCGGCGCAAGGGTAAATTATAGTGGCTTGCAGTTTAAGGATGCACAATTATCTACGCAGGACTACCATTATATCCATGCAGATCTCCTGTGGAATCTCCTTGGACGCAGATATGCCCGACAGGAACAGGTACGTTGGAGGCTTGCACCCTTTATGGGTGTCGGTCTGCTACATAACGCCACCAACGGGAACAATCCCTTTGCGCTTTCTTACGGCATACTAACACAATACCGTATTTCCAAACGGGTTAGTGCTATGCTGGAACTCTCTAACACAACTACATTCCAGGATTTCGACGGATATGGCTATCCAAACCGTCTGGGCGATCACATGCTTTCGCTGACTGCCGGATTCACCTTTCATCTCGGTAAGGTCGGCTGGAAGCGCGCGGTGGATACGGCACCATACATCCATCGGAACGAACTGCTTGTCGATTATGGCAACTTCCTTTCGGAGGAGAACAGGCGTTATGTGGGACGTCACAATCAAGATAAGCGAACACTCGTGGAATTAAAGAAAATTCTGGAAATCGAAGGACTACTCGATACATATAGCCATATCTTTGACAACGACGATATAACCGGATGCAGATATCCTATAAATAATTATAGCGGTTTGAACTCGCTTCGTGCAAGATTGAAGCATAGCTATTGGGACGGGTCGTCACCTCTTGACACGACTATTCTTCAGACAGAGAATGGAAAGCCATCATATAATTACACGGCTTCCCGAAATGTGCAGTCCGCCCATCAGGACACCCTCGCTATGGATTCCACGGTTCTTTCATACGCTGATGGAGAGTGCATCGGTACACCCATCTATTTCTTTTTTGCTCTCAATACGACACATCTGACGGATACCTCACAGAGGCTTAATCTTGACGAACTGGCTCGTGTAGCTAAGAAATACAGTTTATCCGTGAGGGTAACTGGTGCTGCTGACAGTTCTACAGGAACATCAAGTATCAATGATTCTTTGAGTATATCGAGAGCAGGTTTTATTACCGCAGAACTGGAACAACGTGGAATACCAGCCAAGCGGATTATCAGAGTTAGCAAAGGTGGAATTGCCGACTATACGCCCGTGGAAGCCAACAGACATACGAAAGTGGAGTTGTTTTTTCCAAAAGCGAAATAGAAATTTCGCATAATTGATGTTTAACTTTGTCATAATCAATGAAGCCTCTCCGCTGTGAAGCGAAGAGGCTTTTTCGATATGGTACACGTGAAGTTCGCCATTTTCCTACTGTCAGAACCAGAATGAAAATTATTTCGATGCTTCAAGTGACTCTTTTCTGAACTGTTTGAGAAGTTTTTCAAGTTCAAGTGATACTTTGCGGGCACGAGTTCCGGCAGCTTTGTTGCCTTTCTCCATCTGGAGGTTGGCATCTTTTGAGAATTGATCGAACAATTCACAGATTTGTGTAAATGTTTTTTTCATTGTTATGTTCTTAATATTATATAATACGCTGGCAAAGATAGCAAAAATATTTTTTTAGGACTTATATTAGCTCTGTTATATATTTCGCCTATAATATGATACCCCTTTTTATGTTTTTCCATTCTGAGTATTCCCTTATCGCACCATCGGCAAATCTGGCCGAAGAGATTTTATATGCAAAGGTACAGTGTCCGGACGATTGTCAAGCACCGCTATGCTAACGGTTCCTGGATATTTTACGGCAGCCTTCCTCAAATCAAAGATTGACTTTCAGTCCCCTTCTCATTGCAAGGTATAAAAGGACAAGCCTGCTTCTGCTCTTACATTCGAGGTTGGGTATTCCGTTCCATTCCATTTACTGTTTACTTGTCTTATCGCCCTTATTCCACTGTTAATCCTGCATAAAAATCAATCCCCGGCAAGAAGCCGAAAGAGCTTCAAGCAAAGGGAAATAATAAATCAAAGAATATGGGAAAATACGATTTTATCAAGTTGGGTAATCTTCTTTATTGGCATGACCCAGATAGTGGTCTGTCTAATGGGGTTTACCAAGTGGCTTCTATTCCGGAAAACATTGAAGAGGATAGCGTTATTTTGATTGCATCTGATACTTCGGAAGCGGAGGTTTTTCCTTCTGAATTATCACCGATACATACCGGTAGAAGTCATAAAGAAGACTTTTTGCGTTGGAAAACAGAACGTGAAGCTGAAGGTATTGAGTTTTACGACCACCTTTCCAAGGTGATGGATACGGAAAACGACTTGAGTGTGGGAGATATGGTGGCGTTTACAAACGATTATGGAGTGATATTTGGACCTTGTGAGGTCTTAGCTTTTGGGAATCTCTGTAATAGTGGCAGATGTGTATATATTGACAGTGATTCTTATTGGTTTCCTAACCGTCCCGACCAACTCACCATCATGAGAGGTGCGGAATGACAATAACATATCCACCTGTAGCCAAAGCGGGTGGATAGCATTTCCTTGTATTGTATATTCAGCCCGATTACTCTTATAGCCATGCTCCACCGAACTCCCACAACCGGTCCTATTCCTTTTTTACTCGTCGTACTCCGTTTCTAAACAGTATAACACATTTATTGGCCTGACATTCTTGAAATTCACAACGGAAACGGCTTGGTTTCCGTGTGATGAAACACTTGAACTGGTATGTGAGAAATTCCCAACACTATGTTATTTCTATCAATCGGAAGAGTCGGGTCTGGCGGAGTACTGGACAAATGACCAAGAGAGTAAATACTTTCCCGAAAAGTACATTGCAGACCTATGTACTCCAGACGACAAATGGTACAAGGAATATTTTGTCAACCAGACAGAAGTATTCAAGTGGTTTGAGGTGATAAGCGGTCAGTCTGTCGAATCAATAACAGAAATTCTTGCTATTGCCGAACAACGGAAAGATGAAAACGACAATTCTTTCTGTAACATCTATGAATATGCCGCAGGCTAAGACTAATCCGATGCAGAAAACGAAATGACGGTATGCTGACAGCGTGCAGCGAACTATCATTATCCGATAAGCTTCTCTGATTTCATGCAGATTGGAGACTTTGTCGCCTTCAGTCCTTTTATACAGTCTCAGAGTGCTTCTCCAGTCTTTTATAGATATTCTTTATATCGCACATCGGCAGTTCTTATCTGAGAGATTTTGTATGCAAAGATACAGCTTTAGAATGGTCGTCAAGTAACGCTGCGCTAACAGTTCCCGGATACTTGTGGCAGCCTTCCGCATATCGAAGATTGGGTATTCCACTTCATTCCATTCACTGTTTACTTGCCTTATCCATCCTTTCCTTGCTGTCAATTTCGCATAAAAATCATTCCTGACAAGAAGCCGAAAGAGCTTCAAGTAAAGGGAATAAAGTTTAATCATTTAAATTTCAAAATTATGCACAGCCGAATTTTTCAGATTTCTAAAATGTGGATAGAAAAAGAAAACTATCTGAATGAAGACACTCTCCATCAAGGAGATGGCAGTTTCTATGACTATTGTGCGGAGATAGATGACGAAGAACGTAAGGAGGATATTCGTTATTTGGTCAATACTGCTCTACCAAAAGATATGTTCGAACTTGTAGGTGATGACACCATACGCTACATTGGTGGTGTGGAACAATGGAAAGAGAACTTTGTGACTAACATCCGTAAGAAAGCTGAAGCTATTACGACGGAAAATATGTTGGAGTTTGTAGGCCCTGTTTATCAACTTGAAAAGGCATTGGAAAATCCATTGGATATTGCGTATCATTTCTATTTGGACGGAGAGGGATACCAGTCATTTGCCGAAAAATCTTTTGCATTTATGGAGTTTGTCTGTACGCTTGAACCGGGAACGATACTCTATATCGGAGGAGTCATCGACTATCACTTCTGATACTCCATATAATTTTTTTAAAGCCACCCGCAACTCAAGCGGGTGGTTATCATCTTCCTATATAACAGTCCGGTTACTTTTATAGACCATGTTCTGCCGAACCTCTGTTACCAATTCACAGCCTCTTTTACCGATTCTATATTACCTGTTCTAATTGTATTACATTCTCACAGTCCCGACATGCACCATTGTTTGTTTCGTGCGCAAAGGTACGGTGGCAAACGATGTTCAAGTACCGCTGTTGCTACCTGAAATGAAATTTGACGTAACCTTCCGCAATCACAGATTCCGGTATTCATAAAATTTCATTCCGGTTACTTGCTCATAGTTCTTGCATCCACCGTTGAAAATGCACATGAAACAACCTCTTGGGTAAAGTCGGAAGGCTTCAAGAAGAGGGAAATAAAAAACAACTTAAAAAAATAAATGCAATGAGAACTAAAACACTCTACAGATGCGATGCACAGAAAATAGACATCAGTCGTTTCCCTAACTTTCACATAACAGGAAGTATAACCGGAATGAAGAAACTCTATTATGGCAAGAATGCTCTATTGGTACGTTGCGGAAGCTGGATTTACAACGTGTCAAGTGAACCCGAAGTTTATTATAATATAGCACATTAGTAGTATGAAAAAAAAGGTTATAAAAAAAGATTTTCAGAGTTGGAAAGGTATAGTAACTCTAAAATTACTTTGCTGCAATATAGCAGCAGGTCGTTTTGATTGGAAGAAATATTGTACGCCACAGCCTTATTGTGGTCAGGAGATTTGCGTTATACCGCTACATTGTTCTTATGGACAGATAGGCTACACTGTGTATTTCCCTTATTCTGATATGCCGGAAGTGGAATACGATTGGGAAATGAACAAATTAACTATTGACAAAGAGAATTGGGAGAATTATTTACAGAATTAATATTAAAAATATGGCACAGAATTTTTATACCAAATGGCAGAACGCAATCCTTGCAGATGCAGGAGTCTATGTTTCAAAAAAATACCGCAGTTTCCAAACGGCCTTAGTACGTGAGATTTCCAAGTACGCAACAGCCGTTGGCGCAAAAGTAACATTCAACTTAAAGGGGCATTATAATACCTCTTGTTTCATAGAACGTAACGGTAAATTCGTTTACATCAGTCACTCTTCCGGTTTGTCCCGAATGGGTAGCGGTGTAAAAATAGAACTCGATTCTTTCTTAATCCGGACAGCCCAACACGCGAAAGATTACAGAGGGGGACATAATCAGTATTGCGATATAACAAATTTACAGTCTATGATAGATAATTTGTTAGAGTAATAAAATAAATTCAAGAAAAGGTACGGAGCAAACAGCTCCGCATCTTTTTCCGTTTTATCGGCGCATTCCGCCGCTGTACTCTGCTTCTTGTAGCTCTTCCCGGTATTCCTCCATATTATTCAGCTTTTCGTTCACGGTTTGCAGGTTGGCATCCAACGAAGCATTATGGTCGTATGGGAAACGATGTTGTGCGACAAGTCCCGCATTAGTAACCGGCCCGATATCTATCATGTCGGATTCTTTATTATAGCTGACATACAGCACATCACCATTCGGCATTTCAAATGCAGGAATCTTTTGTTGTGTCATGATAGCGAATTGTTCCGCAGCCATCTCCTTGGCTACCCCTTTTAATGTATCTCCAGCATGTTCGATACCATAACGCCTGATATGGTCGCGTACTTCCTTTTCCGTGAATTTCAGCATCACTTCATAAGTTCCCCCGACACTCCCATTGTACACCACAGCAAAATCCTTGTCCTCAATCAAAAGATTGTCTCCTCGGTTCTGTATGGGAGAAGAATAAGTATATTCTTCGTTAATGCCGTTACCGTCATAATACTCCTTGGCGAGAGTCAGCAGTCTTCGTAGTCCCCCTTATCCTTGAATGCGTCCAACCGCATCGTGTCATCGGTAAGCTGAAGATAGGCCACGGAAGAATAATACACTTTTTCTTTCGGTGCTACTGTTTGCTCTTCATCAATGTTCTGCTCCAATTCCAGTGCAATCTTATCCACCTTTTGGGTAATCAGAGAAGCCGCTCTTTTCACATCCAACAGAGTTGTCTTGATGAATTGTGGCGATTCCTTCAATTCGTCGAGCCATCCTTTGAGGTAGGCACAACTGTCCTCTTTTATATGTTTCGTCATGCCGTAACGTTGGGCAACCAATGCGCTGCCTAACTCGGCTACCAATCTTCGCGCGCATACTCTGCCGAGCCGAAAGTTGTCGGCTTGATACGGTCGAGAACTCCTTCCGCACCGGTCGAGTGTGTCATCTCATGGAATAGTGTTCCATAGAACGCCTCTCCAGATTTGAACTGTTCCTTTTCCGGCACAACGATTTCATTTCTCGATATAGAGTAGTAAGCGTTATCCTGATGCTGTGGTTTGATCGGACAAATCCACAGATTGTCCTTTATCAGCGCATCGACGGGAGCGAAGCTGAAATACTCTCCGTTCTCAATCTTCGGTAGCGAATACTCCTTTTCGAGTTTTTGCCACAGCTCCGGTCTTGCCTCCTGCAAGTTGGTCTGTAGGCTCGGTATGCAGCGCCTTACCGCCTTACGGCGGCAGGTTTCCGCATACCTGCCCCTAAACCGTACGTACACGTCTCCGTGTATACGGCTTGCCATTAGTAAGCTCACATTATTTCCCATGAAACTGAATTATAGCATTACAAGATTCACACACTACAAGCGTCTTACGATGTCTCGACAACATCAACTTGCCCCATGGAGTTTCTCCCTTTACCCCAACAAGAGTGCGTATATGATGCATTACGACGTTAGTGTCAGTTGCACCACACATTTCACAGGTTTGCTGTTTCAACCTTTCTGCAAGGCTTGGTTTGGGAACATACATAGTGCATGGGGTACGGTCGAGAAAATCGTCCGTTAATGAGCTTTTACGTTTGAATCCCTCTTTATAGAGTGTTCTGAACCGTTCTTTGCCTTTTGCATCCTTATATGGGATGACAAAATTCTTGCCTTTACGGTACTTGTCTCTGATTTGCCCTACATGTCTTCTTAATTTTTGACCAAGAGTCATATAAAGACTATACTCCATAATGTAGCCGAAATCGGCACATGTTGACGAAACATTGTTGGCTATACAGTAATAGTTGTAGAAGCCTTTGATTTCCAAGTTGAATTGTGCAAGGATGTCTTCGGGTTTCATACCGACCATTTTCTCCCGTGATTTTGGCTTCCATACATCTTTGCCGTTTACGTTCGTAAACTTTACAGCATCGTAGCTAAGAAGCTTCTTTTTCACTGTTTCAGAAGAGAGCATAAGCATGACCTTTCCAACAAATTCTCGCTTTTTGATTCCTTTGCTGTTCCTTTTAAACACATCCAATGTCCTAACGGTGATGTCAAAACCGAGGAATTTAGCGTTCTCTTTTGCGTGAGTTATGAGTGTCTTCTCAGCAGAAGTTCGAGTTTAAGGTTGTTCATCATATATTCTGTGATGTCTGCTTGATTCGTTCACAATCTGCTTTTGACCCTATAACTCCAATCAGAAAATCGTCTGCGTACCTCACGTATTTCAATCTCCGATAATTCTCATCCATTGGAAGTCTGTATGTCATCTTATTTTTCTCTTCGTGCATGGCTTTTATTTTCATCAACAGTTCTGCTTTTACAGTTTCATCTGTTTCCGCTTTCCATTTCTTCCTTAGGTTTACTGTTTTCGTGTTGAGACAACAGTATTCTTTGTTGTGAGCCCTTTCTTTCCCTTTGTCGAAGTGTGAAATATACTCTTTCATGTACTTGTCGAACCTGTCAAGATAGATGTTTGCCAAAATAGGACTGATTATTCCACCTTGAGGAGTTCCCGAATACGTGTTGTTGTACTTCCAGTCTTCGATGTACCCCGCTTTGAGAAACTTTCTGATAAGACGAAGAAACCTTTCATCTGCAATACGCTCTTGCATAATGCTGACGAGTACATCGTGGTCTATGTTATCGAAGAAGCCTTTTATGTCTCCCTCAATAAACCACTTTGCACCTGTAAAAGTCCTTTGAATGCTTGTCAGAGCTGTGTGGCAGCTCTTATGAGGTCTGAAACCATGAGAGGTGCTTTCAAAGTGCCCCTCATAGATGGCTTCAAGAATCATCCGAACTACCTCTTGCACAAGCTTGTCCTCTACGGATGGTATACCAAGAGGCGTTTCTTGCCGTTCTTCTTTGGTATATACACCCTTTTAGCAGGATGCGGCTTGTAGGATTCATTCCTAAGTGTTTCGATGAGACGTTCAATTCTTCCAATGCTCATTTGGTCGATAGTCTGACCATCTGTGCCTGGAGTCATATTGCCTGGCTTCGCATATATGCGCTGATAGGCAATGAAGAACATCTCTTTGTTGAACAGAATGCGGTACAGTCGCTCAAACTTATAGTCCGAGACCTTACTGTGCTGGCATAATGTGTTTAATACAATCTCTGGATTTCTCATAACGAATCTCTCGTTTTCTTTTGTTTGTATTAAAGTTACTAACTACTCCCCTTCGCCATGTACAAGGTTTTCCCTTGCTCAGACTACTACGGGAGTTCCGTTACCTTGTCGGATATTCAGAGGCAAATCCTCATAGCCTTACGGCGTTCCGATTTAGGTAATCTCCGTTTAACCACGTAATAACGTCTATCTTTCGATAGGCAACAGATTGTCGGATGCGACTTTCGTTCTTTTCTCCACTTACTGCGGTCGTGTCATGGCTTGTTCTTGCTACTTGCCCTCGCGCAATGGGCTGTAGTACCATGATGTGGCGTATATAACTGCCTTTCGCCACAACTTCAACTTCTGTCACTGAACTATCATTCAACCAATCAGGCTTCATCCTCATATCTGTCTTTCCCCTTGCAATTCAGTCGTAGCATGGCAATTAGCTAACTTATCGCTTTACTGACGTGCTGTGTTCCTCTTTGAGTTTCCTCTCCGAGTAAGTCAGTCGGGGATAGGTCTATTGTTTATTTCTAAACTTTGAACACTAACCTAATCTCTTATTATCGAGATATTTATTACGCGACCATTACGGACGCACGTGCCACGTTAAAGACTCGGAATACCTGCATCTTAGGATAAACATTGTATTCCTTCTTCTCGTTATCAGATAGTTTTTTGTAGTCATCATACTTAATCTTCTCACCAGAATCCTTGTGTATGCAGGTGAATGTAGTCAGCATGATTGGGAATGATTTCTCTCCACGAAGTACAGAAACACGAGGTTTCTCCTGATTGTCCTTATCGGATTTGTTGAGCCGTTGTACACACTCAAAAGTGCAGAAGCGCGGAATCTTGTAACCTTCCTTTTCACAATGTATAAGCAACATAATGGCATTCATGCATTATACTCGCGTCCGGAAAGATTGCAGGGCCATTGTAACGCTTCTTCTGTGAACCATGGCTTTCTCCAATCCTTACGGATACTCTCGATTTTCTCAATCATCATTTCAGCGAAGAGGTCTAATGCTTTATCTTCGCTGTTCGGCCCGTCCGTGTGCTGTTTTTATATCCGGCCATATCCTTTACTGATTGGAATTAGACGAATCTGCTACATACTGTACAAGTTCTTCCACCTTGCATGAAACATTCAGCTTTCCGTTATATGCCGAAAGGGATATTTCACCTTTGGCATCCACTCGCACGCCCGGCTGTAACCATGCTTCGCGTTCTTTGCCAAAACAGAAAAAACGTACCCATTGGTATTCAAAGCCATCCTCTACTTTCTCCGTACTGAATGCCGAAAACATTGTGTAAGGCTGGTCTTTCTTATCCCTTTTTTCCTCGATATGCTGCCCGACCTTACCTCGAAATACTAATTCGCCCTTGACCGTATCTTTCGCATCTGCCGTAGCTGTACGAATTTCGTTAATAAAAAGATTGAAATAAAGTTTGTCACCACGGTGTTTGAGATACATTGTCCCCGAAACCTCGATGCGGGAACCATTTCGATATTTGGAAACCTCCTTTCCGGCAGTATCTTTGCTGACATCCACCTCAATAGCATAGTCTTCCCGTCAGTGTCAGGGATCATTACTCGAAGAGGAAAAACCAGGAACGTTTTCCCTTCCTTATTGGTGCGTATCGACGCATCACGTCCGATAACGCCACATACCGTAACATTACATTTTATCATTCTATTGTCTTTTAATGTGATACATAATCACCCGACAACTGTGTTGCCATGATTTGTTGTTGAACTGCTAAATCATT
>ENA-OQJH01000374-OQJH01000374.1-human-gut-metagenome-genome-assembly--contig:-NODE-374-length-25352-cov-2.031477_pt1 | contig 25352 bp, 29 predicted proteins | sample MGYA00242597_ERZ504763 | MGnify/ENA primary metagenome ERZ504763 (study PRJEB26092, sample SAMD00036359) | human gut metagenome | host: Homo sapiens | study: EMG produced TPA metagenomics assembly of...
CGCTACCAAGCTGATGAACGAGGCAATCAACATCAACTATATTGATGAAACCGAATATCCTCGTATCGCCGTAATGAATGGCAAATGTATCAACATCGTCGCAACTTGTGGAACTCTCCGGAAAAAGATACATGGAAAACCGGTGCGTTGGCAATCGGTTCTTCCGAAGCTTGTATGCTGGGCGGTGTAGCTGCATGGTTGCGCTGGCGTAAGAAAAGACAAGCTCAAGGTAAACCGTTTGACAAACCTAACTTCGTTATCTCAACAGGTTTCCAGGTTGTATGGGAAAAGTTCGCGCAACTGTGGCAGATCGAAATGCGCGAAGTGCCTTTGACTCTTGAAAAGACCACTCTCGACCCCGAAGAAGCGCTGAAGATGTGTGATGAAAACACGATCTGTGTTGTACCTATCCAAGGTGTTACATGGACAGGACTGAACGATGACGTTGAAGCACTGGACAAAGCTCTCGACGCTTACAACGCCAAAACCGGTTATGACATTCCTATCCACGTAGATGCCGCCAGTGGTGGTTTCATTCTTCCGTTCCTCTATCCGGACACGAAGTGGGATTTCCGTCTGAAATGGGTACTTTCTATCAGTGTATCTGGTCATAAGTTCGGTCTGGTATATCCGGGACTTGGCTGGGTTTGCTGGAAAGGCAAGAATACCTGCCCGAAGAAATGTCATTCAGCGTCAACTATCTGGGTGCCAACATTACTCAGGTCGGCTTGAACTTCTCTCGTCCTGCCGCTCAGATTCTGGGACAATACTATCAATTCATCCGTTTGGGATTCCAAGGTTACAAGGAAGTACAATATAATTCTTTGCAGATTGCCAAATACATCCACGGTGAAATCGCCAAGATGGCTCCGTTCGTCAACTACTCCGAAAATGTAGTGAACCCATTGTTCATCTGGTATCTGAAACCGGAATATGCAAAGAGTGCCAAGTGGACATTGTACGATCTGCAGGACAAACTGTCTCAGCACGGCTGGATGGTTCCGGCTTATACATTGCCTTCCAAGCTGGAAGATTATGTAGTAATGCGTGTGGTTGTCCGCCAGGGATTCAGCCGCGACATGGCAGATATGTTGCTGGGTGATATCAAGAACGCAATTGCCGAACTGGAAAAACTTGATTTCCCGACTCCTACCCGCATGGCTCAGGAAAAGAATCTTCCGGTAGAAGCAAGATGTTCAATCACGGTGGTCGTCGTCATAAAACCGTTAAAAAATAAATTGATCTATGGACAAAAAAAGTAACACTCGCTCAATTGAAAGAAGTGGTACAGGAGGCATACGATCAGGTGAAAACGAATACAGGCGGTAAGAATGCCGACTATATCCCTTATCTGGCCAATGTCAACAAAGATCTCTTTGGAATCAGTGTCTGCCTGCTCAACGGGCAGACCATCCATGTGGGAGATACTGACTACCGCTTCGGCATCGAATCCGTATCCAAAGTACATACGGCTATCCTTGCACTGCGCCAATATGGTGCCAAAGAAATATTAGACAAGATCGGAGCTGACGCAACGGGCCTGCCTTTCAATTCAATCATTGCTATCCTGCTGGAAAATGACCATCCGTCTACCCCGTTGGTAAACGCCGGTGCCATCTCCGCCTGCAGTATGGTACAACCTATCGGCGACTCTGCCAAGAAGTGGGATGCCATCGTAGAGAACGTGACCGATTTATGCGGCAGCGCTCCCCAGCTGATTGATGAATTGTACAAATCCGAATCGGATACGAACTTCAACAACCGCTCCATTGCGTGGTTGCTGAAGAACTACAACCGTATTTATGATGATCCGGATATGGCGCTGGACCTGTATACCCGCCAATGCTCATTGGGAGTAACGGCCTTGCAGCTTTCTGTGGCAGCCGGAACAATCGCCAACGGTGGTGTGAATCCGGTGACAAAGAAAGAAGTATTCGATGCCAGCCTCGCTCCCAAGATCACTGCAATGATCGCTGCCGTAGGTTTCTACGAGCATACAGGAGACTGGATGTATACCTCCGGCATTCCGGCTAAAACCGGTGTAGGCGGTGGTGTAATGGGCGTATTGCCCGGGCAGTTCGGTATTGCCGCATTCGCTCCTCCTTTGGATGGTGCAGGCAATTCGGTAAAAGCACAATTGGCTATCCAATATGTCATGAATAAACTGGGACTGAATGTATTCAGTGACAATCACTTGATCGTAGTCGACTAGTTTATCCGCTCTATGAGAAAACAAAAGGTTGCTATCCTTCAAAGGGATAGTAACCTTTTCTACTATCAATATCTTACTTCTATTTTCCTTAAGTACTCTATTCAAAAAAACAATGTACTTGAACACTAATATTCTCATACCTTTGAGAAAATTTCTCAAAGGTATGAGAACACGTTGAGAATATAGAGACTCATATCGCACTGTGTATCATCCCAATACAAATCGATACGGATATGAGTCTGACCTTATAAAAAAGGATTATGTCCCCTATGCAGACGCCGTCTTTTCTTCCTCTTCCGCATAATACTGCTTTTTCTTTTGATTAGACTGCTGAATCAGATTCGTAATATAGACTGTAAAGATCGGGAACATCATCATTCCCAAAGCTGCCAGCAGTACGGAGAGTACTCTTCCGGTGGTCGTCATCGCGATTATATTCGACCCGACGGTAGTCACATCCATAAATGCCCACCACAAAGCGTCTCCATAATCCGTGACCAACGGATTCACTTTATGTTCAAGGACAAAGAAGGCAAGGCTGGCGAAATAGACCGTTGCCAGCAACATCGTCAGATAGGAGACGAACAGGCTGGAAGCCCGGTTATAGGTGAGCCAGCCCACTACGATGGCCAATGCGTATCCCCCTCTCAGCAAAGGAATAAACCGGAGCAGGTAAGTGACTTCGGGAGAAAAGGTCCACCCGTAATACGCAATGATGTTCTGATAAGGGATCGCCACCAGCAAAAAGATAAAGTGCGTCCGTATATAACGCCACTTATGCTTTGCCAGAAAAACTCCAGTACAAAATCGAACAGGAACCAGATGCAAATCCACAACTGGATCTTCATGTACGAGGACTGTGTATAAAAAGGAATCCCCTTAAACGTATCGATCGAAATACTAATAACCAGAAAAAGGGACATTAACAATATAATAATGTGGAGAATGCCATAAATCCCCTTTTTCCCCAGAATAAAATCGGAAAGCGCTGATTTCATAACTACTTAATTTATAATAAAATGATTCTTATGTAACTTATAATGCTTAGAAACAATCTGAGAAAGCGATTGTTTCGGAACAGGCGTCCGGAGGTTTACAATTGAGCCATCCGGTGATGTTAATTAACGAACTTTGAAAGAGATTGCGGAAACATCTCACGCAAAATGTTGTTATAACACTGACTTTAAAATATTTTTCACTTAAAACCTTAACTTATGGCAAATATTAAAAATGCAGTGAAGCTGGGTGTGTTTACCCTTGCTATCATGAATGTTACGGCAGTAGTATCCTTGCGTGGACTACCAGCGAGGCCGTATACGGAATGAGTTCGGCCTTCTATTATCTTTTTGCAGCTATTGTCTTTCTAATCCCTACATCGCTCGTTGCAGCCGAGTTGGCAGCGATGTTTCAGGATAAGCAGGGTGGTGTGTTCCGGTGGGTAGGCGAGGCCTATGGCAAGAAACTGGGATTCCTCGCCATCTGGGTGCAATGGATCGAAAGTACGATCTGGTATCCGACGGTATTAACGTTTGGTGCCGTATCTATTGCTTTCATCGGAATGAATGACGTACATGACATGTCATTGGCAAACAATAAGTATTATACGCTCGTCGTCGTACTTATCATCTATTGGCTGGCCACTTTCATCTCCCTGAAAGGTATGAGCTGGGTAGGTAAAGTAGCCAAAATCGGTGGTATGGTCGGTACCATTATCCCGGCCGGATTGTTGATTATCTTAGGAATCATTTATCTGGCAACGGGCGGACATTCCAATATGGATTTCAACAGTAGCTTCTTCCCCGACTTTACCAACTTCGATAATGTCGTTCTTGCTGCCAGTATCTTCTTGTTTTATGCCGGTATGGAAATGGGCGGTATCCACGTAAAAGACGTAGATAACCCTTCTAAAAACTATCCGAAAGCCGTATTTATCGGTGCGCTTATCACAGTGTTGATCTTCGTTCTGGGTACTTTCGCATTAGGTGTGATTATCCCTGCTAAAGACATCAACCTGACTCAAAGCCTGCTCGTCGGTTTCGACAACTATTTCAAATATATTCATGCTTCCTGGTTGTCACCAATCATTGCGGTCGCTCTTGCTTTCGGTGTATTGGCTGGTGTATTGACATGGGTTGCCGGTCCGTCCAAAGGTATATTTGCCGTAGGTAAAGCCGGTTATATGCCTCCGTTCTTCCAGAAAACAAACAAGCTGGGTGTACAGAAGAATATCTTATTCGTACAGGGTATCGCCGTAACCGTATTAAGTTTGTTGTTTGTTGTTATGCCTTCCGTACAGAGTTTCTATCAAATTCTGTCACAGCTGACAGTTATTCTTTATCTGATTATGTACCTGTTGATGTTCTCCGGAGCTATCGCATTGCGTTATAAGATGAAGAAACTCAACCGTCCGTTCCGTATCGGTAAATCCGGCAACGGTCTGATGTGGTTTGTTGGCGGTCTTGGCTTTTGCGGATCATTACTTGCCTTTATTCTTAGCTTCATCCCGCCCAGCCAGATTTCTACCGGTAGCAACACCGTTTGGTTCTCCGTACTAATTATCGGTGCAATTATCGTTGTCGTTGCTCCGTTTATTATCTACGCTTCCAAGAAACCATCTTGGGTAGATCCTAATTCCAATTTCGAACCGTTCCATTGGGAAGTTCAGGCTCAACCTGCCACTGCAAATGTTAGTGCAAGCAGCGTTAATGCTCCGCGTCCTGCTAATGCAACTTCTGCACACACAGGAGGAACAACTGGGACAAGCACAGCTAACCCTGGGGCAACCGCTTCTAATGCAGCAACTTCAGGCGCAGCATCCTCCGGTTCAGCTTCCCTCGGAAGTTCCTCTGCCAGCAAAGCATCTCCGGGAACCGGAGACAAAGATAAGGATGCACCTAAGTCGTAAAGACTAAACATTCATCCTGTTCATCAAGAAGTTCAAGATAATTCGAAAAGCCTTGAATTTATAAAATCACCCTCACTACAGTCAAGTGAAGCATCTCCAAAAGTCAGATTTAACACTTTTGAGATACACTTCACAACTGTAGTAAGGGCGATTTACTTTATGGCTGTGGCTTAATCAATTCCGGTTTAATCACCCTCGGCAACACAAAGCTGAAAGTAGATCCCCGGTTGACCTTCGAATCGAGTTCGAAGTTTCCACCCAGATTTTGGATAATCGTTTGCGAAAGAGTCAGCCCAAGTCCCGTCCCTTGCATTTCACGGTCGAGTTTTATGAAACGTGAGAATATCTTTTTCTGGTCTTCTTCCGGTATACCAATGCCTGTGTCGGACACAAAAAGTAAACTTCTTCCATTCCTTCCAGGCGGCATCCGAAACGGATTTCACCCGACACAGTAATTTCATCGCATTATGTAAGAGGTTAGACAATACCTGAATGATACGTTCTCGTTCCGAATACATCATAATAGGTTGTACATGCGCCTCACAAATCAATTTCACCGGCGAGTTATTCAATTTCGCCTTAAATATCCCATCCAATTCTCTCAACAAATCATTGGCATCAAACTCCTTATATACGAAATCTACCGTCCCGGATTCTATTTGAGAAAGATCGAAAATATCATTCACCAGGCGCAACAATCGTTCATTATTCTCTGCGATAATATCAGCATACATTTTTCTTTCCTCTTCGCCGGAAGCCGATACCATCAAACCGGAAAATCCGACAATAGCATTGAGCGGTGTACGAACTTCGTGACTCATATTAGCAATGAAGGCAGATTTCAATTTCTCGGCAGAGATGGAATGTTCTTTTTCAATGGTCAGTAACCTTTGCACATTTTTCAGTTCTGTCACATCATAAACAGTCAACACCATATAATCTTGGCCATGAATATTCAAATAAGTACCCGATACTGATACATCGCAAGGAGTCACTGTCATTTCATCCTCACTCAACAACTTCATCGAGGCTTCCAGATTCTTAAAACTTGCTTTCTTATAAAAAGCCTTACCGATAGACGCACGAATACAACATAGTTTACACTGTTCGTGCTGACCACATTCACCGGCTGCAATCGCGTTTCTACAATGCAACAAATCCCCCACTCTTTTTGTAACTCCACCTACCTGAACAGGCAGACGGTTCAAAGAATAATAATTGGTATCACAGACTACAAAATCCTTGTCAATCAATAAGAAGTAGGCATTGATGTTCTGTAAAACCAAAGCCAACTTCTTAAGTTCATTCTCTTTATTTTCTTTCGAATGTACCTCTTTTTGAAGTGACTGGCACTTTGCCCACACATAAATGAGGGTAGCTGATAGAACTACTATAATAATGCGAATCAGTAGTTGAACTCTGATTCCTTGTTTTAGAAAATTAGATAAATGAATGCGATGGCAATTTTGCCCATCGTATGTACTAAAAGTCCAGATGTAGATCTGACTTTCATCGCTCTTTGAATATTTGTTTTTTCATTCAGCCAGTTGAAAAAAGATTCTATCGGTTGTCTGACCTTTGATACTGCAGTTGAAAACAGGTCTCTGCCCGCTTTCTCTCTTTGAGTAATAATAGGCTCCTCTCCCTTTATTGCTTTAACGGGAGTCATCATGGTTACCCCTTGTTCCTGCTGTTTGTTTCCCCAGAACGAGAAGTCTGAGTATATCTTATCCGCAAATATATATCTGTTTATAAGACTATCAGCGGCTTCTCTTTTAAGAACAGTCAGATCATTCTCCTCTGCCGATGATAAGATGATCATTTCGGGGAATGGAATGGTTCCTTCCCTGCGGAAAGCTAAGGTGTGAAGTTTGAGCCCGAAATAATACATGTTCTTTGTAGAGCAGTATCCTTTAGTGGCAATTTCAGTAGCCACTTTTCCGGTTTTGTTCTTTCCTGCACAAGTAATGATGGGCATGGAGTCAATAAGTGATATCATAGAATCGCAATCTGTTGGTTTAAAGAAAGTAATGAGATGCTTCACCAGTTCATTAATCGCCTCACTCATCAGGTTCAGCCGATAGTTGAATGTTTGATAAGAGGGAAGGTTAGGGAACCAGGAAAGCAAATATTCTTTGGTGAATGTATGTATCTCTTTGATGCTAAAATAGCGCTGATAGCTCCGCAGAACAGATATACGGTAAGCAGCTCCTGATCAGTGAAGATCGGTGTAGCGTTATTACTGAACCTCTGACAGTAGAACTTCAGTGAAGACTGATAAACATCGCAGATATACATATATATTTTTATAAGTTTTAGCTCTTTCTCCTTGGGAATCATAATTAGAATAATGAGTGGTTTTATTCTTCTAATATACTGATTTTCAAGGAGATTAAGAAATAAATAAATGAGATAATTAATTGAATAATAACAATTTAACTAACTGAATCAGCTAGTGATTTCAACTACTGATTCGCATAAGTTATAGGTTCAATAAATGTCGTATGGTTTGCCAGGGTGCATAGAACAACATTCTCGGTCCGGAAAAACGCATTACCTGTCGCATTCGTTCGCGCAGGACAGGCTTGTAACAATGTACTGTGCACTCTTTGCATGCACCCTTTTTCTCTCCAAACGGACAACGGTCGAGACGGGCATGCGCATAGCGAAGCAGCTCTTTACAGTCGGTACAAAGAATCTTGTTTTTTTCTTTTTTCCGACAATAGAGGCGGATCATTAACTCTACTGTTTTCTTTTCGTGTGCGATGCGTGATACCTTCATCTCTTTCTTCTTTACACTTTGGATTGACAAAGATAGCGAAGATTATGCAGAATCACAGGCGTATTTTGTTAAAATGTATCTTTCTGGTGGGTATTTTCTTTTCTGATGGTAAATCATGAACAGGCTTTTTGAAACATCTTCTGAAGAGCTTGTGGATGACGGAAACAATCTGTATCTTTGCGGCATGAAAAGTTATTATGTCCGCAATGCAAGATTGCAGCCATGTATGTGAAGAACGAGCAGGGTGAAAGGCTACTGGTTTATGTGCTCGAAAATGGTGAAGTCGTTCCCAAATATCCGGAAGATTCGATGGAAGGGTTCGACTTGACAGAGGTTTTCTGCCTGGGTTGTTCGTGGCATGGTTCGCCTAAACGACTTGTTAAGTGATTAACTGTTTAGTGTTTAATCACAATTTTTTGATTTATGTCAACTAAAAGAGGGACGGGAAACAAGGATTAATTCGTTGAATATTCCGTATCTTTGCGCCCAATTTTAGAACATAGACGTATGGCAACTTCTAAAGAAATGACGGCAGGGCCGGCATTACCTCTCATTTTAAAGTTTACACTGCCGCTTTTACTCGGCAATCTGTTGCAACAAACGTATTCGCTTGTTGATGCTGCAATTGTAGGAAGTTCTTGGGAATAAACGCGTTAGCTTCTGTTGGAGCCAGCACGTCAGTGGTATTTCTCATTCTCGGGTTCTGCAATGGATGTTGCGGAGGGTTCGGAATACCCGTTGCGCAGAAGTTTGGGGCGCGGGATTACAGTACGATGCGCAGTTATGTGGCTGTCAGTCTGAAACTGGCTGCGGGAATGTCGGTGGTAATTGCGCTTCTCACCTGTATTTTATGTGAGGATATTCTTCGGATCATGCGTACGCCGGAGAATATTTTTGAAGGGGCTTATGCTTATCTGCTTGTCACTTTCATCGGTGTGCCATGTACGTTTTTCTATAATCTTCTTTCGAGCATTATCCGTGCGTTGGGAGACAGTAAGACGCCTTTCTGGTTTCTGCTGTTTGCTGCTGTTCTGAATATCATTCTCGATTTGTTCTGTATTCTGGTACTTGACTGGGGAGTGGCGGGAGCTGCTATTGCTACTGTCTTTTCGCAAGGATTGTCGGCTGTTCTCTGCTACATTTATATGTACCGGAAGTTTGAAATATTGCAGGGTACTCCGAAAGAACGCCGGTTCCAGTCGAAACTGGCTAAGACGCTACTTTACATCGGTGTGCCTATGGGATTGCAGTTTTCTATCACGGCTATCGGCAGCATCATGCTTCAGAGTGCGAATAATGCCTTGGGAACGGCGTGTGTGGCAGCCTTTACGTCTGCTATGCGCATCAAGATGTTCTTTATCTGTACGTTCGAGAGTTTGGGCATTGCGATGGCTACATATAGCGGACAGAATTACGGAGCAGGTAAACCGGAACGTATTTGGTTGGGAATCAAGGCTAGTGCTCTGATGATGATTATTTATGCGGCCTTCACGTTCCTTCTTCTGATGGTAGGGGCTAAATATTTCGCGTTGATCTTCGTAGACCCGTCGGAAACGGAAATTCTGCTGGATACGGAATTGTTCCTGCATGTCTCCTGTATGTTCTTCCCGATGCTTGGTTTGTTGTGCATCTTGCGTTATACCATTCAGGGAGTGGGCTTTACCAATCTTGCCATGTTCTCCGGAGTGGCGGAGATGATTGCTCGTATTCTTATCAGTCTCTATGCCGTACCGGTATTCGGTTTTATTGCTGTTTGCTACGGTGATCCGATGGCTTGGATAGCGGCAGACTTATTCCTCGTGCCGGCCTTTATCTACGTTTATCGCAGGTTGAAGAAGCAGGTGTTTACAAATAGCCAGGTTACGCAAACGGTGGCATGATTGCCGGTTGGTGGCTTGCGTAACCCGACTTGCAGTTTACATAACCCGGTTTGTGGCTTGCGTAACCCGGTTTGTGGTTTGCGTAACCTGGTTTGCTTTGATTTTATTTCGGATATTTTAATCTTGTACAGGGTATAGCGGGTTTCCGCTTTCGTCTACCTCTGTCCATTCTTTCACACTGACATTGGCGAATGAGATGGAGTTTTCATTGATAACTGCCCGGAAAGGTATGAATTTCCGGCTGACAGGAGGTTGTTGGTGGAGTGAGCGGAGTGGTGTAGGTGCGTGAAAAGCTTTCTCCGTTTACCATCAGCTCCAGTGTCAAGGTCATGGGAGAGGAGCTCTTTACGGGTAACATGATATATTGTACGGTGAAGTCGTTGATTCCCATATCGGCTGCTTTGTCATAGCTGACTTCCGAAGTGATGATACCTGTTGACAAGTCCATGATTGCGCCCGGTTTCGGTGGGGTGATGGTAGCGGAAGTATCTTGTTTAAAGTGATATTTTCTCCTCCGGCGATCGCTACAACTACTTGCGTGGCTGCGTGTTGGTAGGTTATGGGGATGTTTACCTGTGAACTGGCGATGTCCTGATGAACCGCGTGCCACCAAAGATAATCTACTCCGTTGGATAAAGGTTCGGATAGTCCGTTGGTGAAAGTAGGCGCCGGGCTGGTGGAATTGCATGATACGGCATAAAAGCTATAGATAGCATTGCTCAAATACATTTTATATCCTAGATTTCCTGTCAGTACACCGGGGGAGGAGGTGACATAGTTGCCTTGAGCAACGGGAGCGCCTGTGATATTGTTCGATGTGTTGGCTGTATAGGCACACAACCAGCTTTGAAGTCCTTTTCCCATGGGGGACATGGCTCGTGTGATGTTTCGTCCTTCTACGGAAGCACTGAAAGTAATCAGTGCATTCTCTTTGGCCGGGTTGCCGTTGTTGTCATCATTGCCGGAGCCGGATGAACCTCCGTTGTTTTCTTCGTCAGGATAGTTGATGTAGATATTGTTTTTGGAGCAGGCTCCCAGTAGCAGCATTGCTAAAGCAGATACAGCTAAATACTTTGTAATGCGGAATTTGATGTCCATAGTCAGGTTCTGAAAATTAGTAATTACCCCTATATACATTTCAAAAAGAATTTGGTTCATGGCTTAATCATATTTTTATGGAAATCGGCCTCTTTCTGTATGCAGAGAATGTCTCCGTATATGGGATGGCGGAACTCTATATATTCGGCATGGAGGTATAGTCTGTCTGCTTTCTTTCCGTAGAGTTCGTCTCCAAGTATGGGGCATTTCAAGCCTTCCGGATGGGCGGCGTGTACTCGTAACTGATGTGTGCGTCCGGTCAATGGATAGAAGATAATCCGGGTGTATTTTCTTGACTCATTGATACTCCTTTCTGATTCATCAATCCTGTTTGATTCGTTGAAAGTGTTTTCAGATTCACTGGTAATTCTTTCAGACTCACTGATGATCTGATATTCTGTAATCGCTTCTTTCCCGTGTTCGCTACTAACCATTTGCCGAGGACGGTCGAGAGGATTCAGACAAAGAGGGAGTTCGATTCTTCCTGTACTTCCTGTTCTTTCTGATAGTACTATTCCATCCAGCACAGCCACATAGCGTTTCTTAATACTTCTGTTTGCAAATTGTGCCTGTAAATCCTGATGTACTTCTTTTGTTTTGGCAACGAGCAATAATCCTGAAGTAGCCATATCGAGCCGGTGTACAATCATAGGACCGGTAGCTTCGGGATATTTCTTTTTCAAACGATGATAGACTGAATCTCTGTCCTCTGCTTTTCCCGGAACGGACAACATCCCTGCCGGTTTATTGACTACCAGCAACCATTCATCCTCAAACACGATTTCTAGTTCTTCCTCTTCATGAACAGGATTCAGCAGTGGATTTTCGTCTACCTCCAATCCTTGCAACATGTGTTGCAGAATCGGTTCGCACTTTCCTTTGCAGGAAGGATAATAATATCCGTGATGCCGGATTTCGTTTTTAGGAGAGTCGCCCCACCAGAATTCAGCCATAGCCAATGGCTTTAATTGATGAAGATACGCATATTGCAATAACTTAGGCAAAGCACATTCACCCGCACCGGCAGGAGGAACTTTCTGAACCGTTTGCTCGAAAATAGTATATAAGTCTTTCACCTCTCCTTGGGCATTTAGCATCCGGAACTGCTCAAATAATTTTCTTTGTAAAGCTGCCGAACGTTCTTTTCGTTCGGTTTTCAATCGCTCTATTTCAATATCGAAGTGCCTGACTTCCATTTCGAGCTCTTCCAATCGTTTCTTCCATTTCTTTTCCAGTCGTTTGTATTCCGCCTTTTGGTATTGGCTTTCCCGAATCAGGGAGGCTTGTTCTTCTCCAGAAAGCTCGGGAGATGACTGGCGGCGAATCTCTCTCGCCTCCTTTGCCATTTTAAGCTCCGCTTTTGCTTGATTCAAAACAGCTTTAGCCTGTTCCGTTTCTATCTTCCATTTCTCTTTTGAATCGAGATAAGAACTACTGTTTTCCAATTCACGAATACGGATATTAATGGCAGAAATCTGTTCTTCTTCGATTTTGAAGAATCCCTCTGGTTGTAATAGGTCATAAACAGGAGGAACGAAATAAGGATGCAGATTCTTTCCGTCCAGATTGCCGGAGAAAGCTGCAAGATAACCAATCTGATTTTCTTCGTTGTTTGTTATTCCGTTGTCCGTTTGCACAATCAACACTCCAAACATCTTTCCGGAAGCCAATTCCTCTTGCCATTCTTTCCGGCTTGCAATATATTCTTTCACTTCTTCCGCAGCCAACACACACAATGGATGAGGGGTATAATGGAAAGGATAAGTGAATTTCTCCGGCAACGCAAGGTGAGAAACGGGTTTCTTGAAAAAATGTATCATTGGTTTATATATATGAATGAATGTGATTACCTTTGCAAAAGTAACGTAAATCTGCGAATTTTATTCTATATTTGTTTGAGAGTTTGAGTGAGATAACGTGGACGTTTGAATGAAATTGTATGGATAGGATAGAAGAAAAACCAAAATTTGCCTTTCTTGGCAACAGTCACATGGCTTTTTGGGCACTGGATATCTATTTCCCACAATGGGAATGTCTGAACTATGGTGCTCCCGGTGAAGGCTGGCCTATGTGGAGTCTTTTGCGGTAGACACTTCCGATTGCCAGGTCGTTGTTCAATTCGGAACCAATGATATTTATCAGTTGAACGATGAAAATATAGATGAATATGTAGAGCGTTATGTAAAAGCGGTTCTTGCCGTCCCTTCACTGAAAACATATCTTTTCTGTATTTTTCCACGTAATGATTATGATGATTACAGTACGGCTGTGAATAAATTTATCCAGATCCTTAACCGGAAGATACACGAAAAATTGCAGGGAACAGATATTGTCTATCTGGACGTATTCAATCGTTTATTGCAGGATGGCAGGCTGAATCCGGAGTTGACTCTCGACGATTTACATTTGAATGGTAAGGGGTACAGTATTCTGACAGAAGCACTGAAACAGGCTTCCGGTTTGTAAAACATACCTAAATACTTCATTCCTTGCTTTTATTTTATAAATTTGGTGGCATATCAGTTTATTTTTCCTATTTTTGTCCCTAATTTAATAGTAAATAACCCCCATAAAAACGATAAGACTTATGGAAAAAGTAATTATCAATTCGTACGAAGAATTCGAAAAACTAGTAGGCCAACAGATAGGTGTTTCCGATTATGTGGAACTCTCGCAGGAACGTATCAATCTTTTTGCTGATGCAACGCTGGATCATCAATGGATTCATGTAGATACGGAACGTGCTAAAGTAGACAGCCCTTATCATAGCACGATTGCTCACGGCTCCTGACATTATCCATGCTTCCTTATTTGTGGAATCAGATTATCCAGGTGAATAACCTGAAATGATGATTAACTACGGTATGGACAAAATGAAATTCGGTCAGGCTGTACTGTCAGGACAGAGCATCCGTCTGGTGACTACTTTGCACTCGCTGACTAATCTGCGTGGTGTGGCAAAAGCGGAAATCAAGTTTGCTATCGAAATAAAAGACCAACCAAAGAAGGCGCTGGAAGGAATTGCTGTGTTCCTTTATTATTTCAATTAATGGCAAGCTGTTAAAGAAACAGATTTTATCCCCGGAAATGATCGAAATACGTCTTAAAAGTTAGATACAAAAACTTTTGGGATGTGCTTCAGATGGATCGTTTCCGGGGATAATTTTATCCTTTTACTCCCATAAATCTGAACGGCTGTGCCGGTTTAAACTCTTTCGTTGCATTTCCATGATAAGTTTCACCGTTGGCGATAGATAATTTGAGTACCGGAGCTCCTTCCGACAAGTCTGTTTCCCGTAAGTTTACCCAGAATGTATTAGGTGTCAGACTTGATTCGAAGAAGTAGAGCAAATTCTTACTATCCGATACCGTTCTCCATTGTGTGGTGGAAATTCCGGAAATTCGGGAGTGGATATGCCATAAGGAACAGAAGTATTACGGATAACGCTGAATACGCTTGCTATGGCTATTCTCACATCATCTGTTTGGGGCAGGGCATTGATATAAAAACTGGCTCTTGCAAAACGGTCGGACGGACGGTTGGTTCCGGGCAGGAAGCTCAATCCTCCTATTGATTTCCAGTATTCGTTTAGTGCCAGTTGCTTGTTGTAGGTAGGGGAGTTGGTCATTACTTTGTACTCCTTGCTGTGGTAAACAGTCAGCTTTCCACCCGTATATTCGAATATCGCACAATCGCCCGTTGCGTCGGAAATAGATAAATGCAAGGTTGCCAGGCGGGAACCATCCGGCATCAGGTCCGATACCACTTGGAAAGTGTTTTCATCAATGAAAGCGACAGCCTCGTCTACGGTGGCGAAGTTATCCAGCATATATTGCACCCATGCAGTAATGGCAAGTCCCGGTTTACTTTGATCTCTGACCGGATACTCCGTTTCGGGCAACCATAACAGATTGGCAACCAACCCTTTTCATTCATCCCGTCTGTACTGGCAATCTCGAAAGCTGAAGTCACCACGCTGCCATACTTGGACGTCCATTGCAGGGAGTTGGCTCCCGTTTCTCCATTTCTTTCCATACCTTTGGGAAATACCCAAAGATTGCTGTGCATTTCTGTTTTCCAGCCCATAGACCGGCCGGTTACCACCATTCCATTTTTTCCCGAATAAACGACTCTTGTACACATAATTTTAATTTCTAGTTAAAGGTTTATTATAAGCTGCTTTCACGAGGTATTCAACCGATGCGGATTCATCTCGCAAAAGCATATTCTCAAAACAATAACGTTTCATTTATGTTTTAGATACATATCAGATATTAATAAAGTATCAAAAAACAGGTATTATGTCATTAAGTAATCTTCTCATCATATTTTCGTCATCGTTTATGGCGCTGTTTCCGGTGATAAATCCTTTGGGGAATGGTTTTGTCGTCAATGGATTCTTTACAGACCTCGATCCTCAACAACGGAAAGCAGCTATTCAGAAGCTGACGCTCAATTTTATAATGATCGGTGTAGGGACATTGGTGATAGGGCATTTGTTTCTGTTGATTTTCGGTTTGGCTATTCCTGTTATTCAGTTGGGAGGTGGAATATTGATTTGTAAGACGGCAATGGAGCTGTTGGGCGATTCAGGCTCGTCTGATAAAGAAGAAGCCAGTAAGAATGTAGACGGTTTCAGATGGAAAAACATCGAGCAGAAGATATTTTATCCCATCACGTTTCCTATCAGTATCGGACCGGGCAGTATATCGGTTATCTTTACTTTGATGGCGTCTGCCAGTGTTAAAGGCAAATTGTTGCAAACTGGGATTAATTATTTAGTCATTGCGCTTGTTATTATTTGTATGGCGGCCATCTTTTATGTATTCCTTTCACAAGGACAGAGGTTTATTCAGAGGTTGGGACCGGTGGGAAATCAAATCATTAATAAGCTCGTTGCTTTTTTCACTTTCTGCATCGGTATCCAGATTTCGGTGACGGGTATATCCCAGATATTCCATCTGAATATACTCTAATTGAACGGTGAGATAAAAGCGATAGAAATTATCTGTTTTTCTTTGCTTTCATGGCTTTCAGGGTATTTTTCCGTACGGAACGGATAGCGGGAACCAGTAAGTCGGGCTCCATGATTTCCAGTATTGTGCGTAGTTCCTGTTGCAGTTCCGGGATGGAGCGTGTCAGTTGATAAGCCAGTTTCATGCAGAGCGATTGTACGCCCGGTGGTTCCTCGCGGGATATCATGCGTTCCATGCAGAAATCGAGGAAATCCACTCGTGGCGGATCGGCGGCAGGTTGCTGGCATATCAGGTTCAGAATCATTCTCCGTTTTCCCGAGTGTGGGCAGGTCATGGCAGCGTCAATCAATTCTTCTTGTTTCCGGCTCAACCATGCTACATCTGCCTTTGAGAAATGCGTACATACCCACAATGCCTGATAGGAGACGATAGCGTCTTCGTCGAATATCATTGGTAGATTTCTTCTCTAAGCCGTTCATCATCCTGTATAAAGTGGAGTACCTCTCTGATATCTTCAATGTGTACTCGTTCGGATAATCTTGCACGTAGGTTCATGTAGCTTTCGTTTTTGGGAAATTAATCTCTATTAGTGGAATCAGCTTCTGGCAGTTGCAAATGAAGAATGGGGAAAGGTTTACCCATGCTGTCCGTTTCATCTCTGCCGATGACTTGGAATCCCAAATGGAGATAGAACTGGAGTGCTTTTTCATTCTGTTCGTTTACGTCCACCTTATCCATATGTTTTTTGTCTCTTGCATATTCCATTAATCGTTTGCCATATCCTTTTCCCTGCTCGTCGGGGTGTACGAATAACATTTCGATCAGTTCGTCGCTCAATCCCATGAAGGCGGCAATCTTTCCGTTGGCATTCCGGATAACAAAAAGTTCAACAGCGGGTAGATAATGCTTCCGTACCAGTGGTTTATAGAACTGGATATGTTCTTCCGTCAGGAAATCATGCGTGTGGCGAACGGACATTTCCCATACATGGAGGATTTCATCATAGTCTTCCTGAGTAGGTTGGGAGATGCCGGGCAGGTAGTAGCATTGGTGGTCGTAGATGTTTCCGTTATAAGTCAGTTCTGCCTGATGGAGTGTACCTTCATAGATGAAACCGTTCTTTTTCAGTACTTTCTGCGAACGTTTATTGTGCGGATAACAGGTCGCTGTGATGAGGCTAAGCCGCAATTCTTCAAAGCCATAGTTGAGGACACTTTGCACTGCTTCAGTCATATATCCTTTGCCCCAATAGTTCTCGTCGAGCCAATAACCCAACATTCTCACTTGTGGGTTTTCCCGTTTGGGATCGGGGATGATCCTACGGAACCGATCAGTTGTTGCGTTTCTTTTACTTATCATTGCCCATATACCCTCCTGATTAATAAATGTGGAATGGAGTATACGGCGGGACTCGTCCAATGTCCGGTGGGGCGGCCATCCGGCATTGTTCCCCAAATTCGGGTTTTGGCAACAAGCGAAAAATGTTTCTGCATCTCTTTCTTCGAAAGGGCGGAGAAATAAACGTTCTGTATGGAGCGTCACGGGGGGAATACTTCTATTTCAGTTTCCTGTCTTGCTTTGTTTTTCGATTCGTTTGCTGTTTTCCGATATACGCACTCAATCCGGTTTCCGTCAGGATCGAGGACTACACTTTCAAAGTATCCGTCTCCCGAAGTACGCGGTTCGCCGGCGATGGTATATCCTTCCGAACGCATTTGTTCGGTGAAGCGTAATACTTCTTCCTGGCTGGGGAAAGTGAAAGCAAAATGTGTCAGTCCAACCTGTTTTCTTCAATGGGAGTATTCTGTACATCTGTACGGCTCATCAGTTCCAAGTCTGTTCCCTCTCCAAAGGAGAATAAATAGGACTCGAATCCTTTCTTGGGATTGATATATTTTTCGTTGCTTTTTCCTCCGAAGAAGCGGACATAGAACTCTTTTAGTTCTTCCAGACGAAAGTCAGATGGCGATATGATGTAGTTTCATATAAATGAATTTTCTAATTTCTATTACTTTGTTTCAATCTTCATTCGTACCGAATGTACTTTGTCTCCATCTTAATGCTGCATTATATATTCGTAAACGATACAGGAAATATCAGCGATAATCTTACTGTTCGCCTGATTATTTTCTTCAGAATCCTTCACGAAGACAGCTATACTATAAGTACGTCCACCGGGCAAAAGAACGAAACCGATGTCATTACAACCGATTTGTTGTTCCTTTCGTCATTAAGATCTCCCGTTCCGGTTTTATGACCTACTGTTACTTTTTTGTCGAGCAACGGAGCAACCAGACGGTCTTGTCCGGTTTGACATTCTACCATTGTTTGAAATATGAAGTCTTTGTACACTTTGGGAAACAATGGCTTCTTACGGAATATTTCCACTAATTCGGCTGCGGCTAACGGAGTAGTCCAGTTTTCATAACATAGGTTCAAGTCTTCGTGCATGGCAGTTTCCGTACCGACAATGGCACATTCCCGAATTCCTAGTGAATGGATATACTTGTTTACGGCATCCGGACCTCCCTGATAATCAAAAAGAATATCGCAGGCATTGTTGTCACTCTGTTGGAGTGTATATTTTAGCAGGTCGGCAATACTCATTTCAATTCCGCCCTGTGGATATTTATCCCGTAGCGGACTGTAAGTATCCGGCTTTAAATCCGATTTTTTAATGGGTAACCGGGTTTCCAGCGATTGCTTCTGTTTTCCCATATAATCTGCCAATGCTAATGCCTGATGAAACTTGAATACGCTCATCAGTGGATAGTGAATATCATTATTGACAGTTATCGTATCTTTCCCATCAATGATGACAGCTATTCCTATTTCGGCCTTCTTTCCCTTGATGGCTTCTTTCAACTGTGTCTCAAGTTGAGTTTGTCGGGCAAACAGGAGGGTGGGTACTAAACAAAGAAGCACTATGAATGAACGCATAATCAATTTCCTCTTTTAACGGGTTACTAATTCTCTATTGAAATCATATTCTCTATTGAAGTCACAAAGGTATAAATAGTAATTGCCTTTGCAAATTCTTACTTGAATTTTATAGTTGTATAATGAATATGTAGAGTTAGTTTCTTAATTTTTTGTAGTAATAAAAATATTGATACAGAAATTAGGTTTACTATTTCATTTATGTTATTTTTGTGATATCTTATTACTGAAATATATACTATGTAAATATTTGGAAGTAGTAAACACCATTAAAAGACAAAACTAATATGAGCACTTTTCGTTCTATAGAAGAACTTGTCAAAAGTCTGGACAGGGAGAAAGAACTTCTGAAAGAAATGTTTGCTAAACGGAAATCTCTTTCGTTCCGCTACGATTATGCGCTTGAAATGACAGAGTACAAAGAAGAGCGTATCCGCTATCTGATAGACTATGGAGTCATCCGGGACACTGGCGACTTCCTTGAAATGGAGGATATTTATCTGAAATTCTTTGAAGATGTGCTCGAAGTAAATGAAGAAATCAATGTATCTTTCGTGCAGGATTACCTGACGCGACTGAATGAAAATATTGACTATTATCTGAAAGAGAATAACGAACAACGTAAATACAACTACCAGCGTGAAGTGAAACGCTGCCTGAAAAACATCGCTCTGACTACAGTCCGCAATGTGATGGATTTGAAAAGGAACATGGATAATACTTATAAGAACGAACCGAATTATAAGATAAAGAAAACCAAACTTGTCCGCCTTGATGAGAAACGGAACAATATTGCTCTGCTGATCCGTAAAAGTGAGGAATTGATAGACTACGGACAGCCTGTTTTTTCCGGGTGGCGATGGACGTACAAATGCGGAATGTAGTAAGTGACGTGAAACTTCAGCTAAATGACTCGTACCATAACCTGATTGAAATCCAGAAACAAATCATCCATTATCTGAATCTGATAGATTATCAGAACCGTATCTTTGAGAAAGTAAAGAAGTTGAAGTACTTGAAAGATCAGTTTCTGTTGGAAGAACATACCAGTATCCGTTCGGTTGCAGCGCAAAAGAATCCCGTCTGGATGGAGCCGCAGGTTGGTTATCGCATCAAGCTTTCCATTGATAATCTACGGACTTCCGATGAGGCTTTTCAGATTTTGAAGAAACTTGTCGCGCGGCAGAGAAATTCTCCGAAAGGATGAAACAACTGGCAGATGCCATTCCGGAAGGATATCTGGATGGGCAGTCGCAAATGATAGATACCGTAAACTTGCAGGAGGTGCATAATTCATTTATGGCATCCAGCACCCATCTGTTCTCTTTTGTGATGAACTATCGCTACCGGAAAGAGGTGACACGTGGAGAGAAATTAATCTTTTTCTGCCAACTGGCATCACAGTATGCCGACGAACTTCGCTTTACGGATACTTATGAAATCTCCGACGAAGTGGAATACCCTTTAATATATGCCAAATGACGTATGCTGAATACTAAACACAGATGACCATGAAATACACTGAAGAGATATTTAATATACTTAGCAAAGGGGGATTCATTTCTTCCAACAGTGTCTCTACCCAAGTAAAACGCTTGTATGATGCCATTGAGGAAGATTTACCCGATTATTATGATTATTACAAAGGTATCGGCTTCTATCTGGAAGGCGGTGACGGTTATTACTACTTTACCCGCAAGGAATCGAAAGTCGATTTGGAACGTAAACTGGAGGCGATTCAGAAGTGGATTGATTACCTGAGTTTCCTGAAAACCTATCATTCGGCATTCGGCCCGGGATTCCTGTTCCGTGCCGCTGATATTGAGATTCAGATAGGATGCGATATTGAACTGAAAGAAAAGGCAACCAAACTGTTTTCGGATAAGAAGAAATATGATGAGGTAGTCGGCAAACTGCTGAAAGAACTGGAGAGCATAGGACTGATAGAGAAAGAAAACGAACTTGACGGGACGTATAAGTATTGTCGGCTTTCCATTATATGGAGGACTTGGTTGATTGTATCACAATTTCAGAGGAGGTGCAAGATGAGATACCTGAATAAGATTATTTTTCTGAACAGTGCCCATATTCCGTATGCGGAAGTGAAGTTGGATGGGAACGTACATTTTATAGGTACGCAAGGTGTCGGTAAGAGTACGCTGCTCCGTGCCATCCTATTCTTTATAATGCTGACAAACTAAGACTAGGCATTCCGAAGGAGAAGAAAAGCTTCGATGCTTTTTACTTTCCATACGCCAATTCTTACATTATCTATGAGGTGATGCGGGAGAATGGGGCGTATTGTGTGGTAGCTGCCAAATCCCAGGGACGGGTGTTTTTCCGTTTTATTGATGCGCCATTCCAACAGGACTGGTTCATTGACGAACACAATGTGGTACATTCCGAGTGGGGACGCATCCGCGAACATATCGGTTCGAAGATTCAGATTACTGCACAAGTGACTAGCTATGAAATGTATCGGGACATTATTTTCGGTAATAACCGCAAGCACGAAATGATACCCTACCGCAAGTTTGCCATTGTGGAAAGTGCAAAATATCAGAATATTCCCCGTACGATACAGAACGTCTTTTTAAATTCCAAACTGGATGCTGATTTTATAAAAGATACCATTATCCGTTCGATGAGTGATGAGGATATTTCTGTCGATTTGGACTTCTATCGTAGCCAGATAAAGGAATTCGAGCAGGAATACAGGGACGTGATGCTTTGGTTTACAAAGAACAAGAATGGAGAAGTGCCTGTCCGGAAGATGGCGGAGAAAGTAATGAACGCCTATCGTGACTTGATTTATACTCAAAAGCAGATTGGTGAAGGGCGTGCGGAGCTTAACTTTGCGGAGAAACAGGCTTTGCATGAGATTCCGTTAGTGAAGGAAGAACAGGCTAAAGCCGAGACGGAACGTGAACGGTTGCTGCGGCTTATGGGTGAACTGCAACAAAAGTACACCAATGAGCGTGATGGCTTGATTAGGGATATAGGTATAATAAACGATTTGCTCAAAAAGATGCGTGAGAAACGTCTGCATTACGAGCAGATGCGGATTGAAGAAATCATCAAACGGGTATCTTGCGAAGAATTACTGATTCAGGAACTTGAACAAGTCCGGAATATGAAATCGGAACTGACAAGGGCTTATGAGGATGTATTGAGTAAGTACCGATTGCTGTTTGAGAAACTGGAAGCTGATTTCCGTACTTTTGAGAATAGCCAGCAAGCACGGATAAATGCTCGGAATGCGGAGATTGCCGGCAAGCAGGAAGAATTGATGCAACAACTTCGTGTGGAAGAAGAGAAAGTAAGGGCAACGCAAGAAGAGAAAGTGCAGACTGTGGATAATCGTATCCGGCAGTTGCGCGATGAACAGGCACAGTGTAACCTGAAACTTCAAAAGGTGAAATACGAACATCCCCATCAAAAGGAAATGTCCGATTGTGAAGACGGCATCAACGAACTGCGCAAAAAGGACAAGGAACTGGAACATAGCATCCGTCAGCAACAAGGAGAAATAAAGCAGTTGAGGCAGGAGTGTGAATGGAAAGTGGAAAAATTGAAATGGGAATTTCAGGCAAAGATGGAGACCGTTCGTAAAGAACGGAGCGCGATTGAAGAACATTTACAAACATTGGATGCCTTGATTGAGAAACGAAAAGGTTCTTTGTGTGAATGGCTGGAGAAGAACAAACCGGATTGGCAAGAGACGATAGCAAGGTGGCGGATGAGGAACTGGTGTTGTATAACAATGAACTGCAACCTCAATTAGTGAATAAGGAAGCTACTTTGTTCGGCGTTTCACTCAATCTGACAGCAATCGAGCGTTCTGTCCGCACTCCCGAGGAAATGAAGCAGGAGCGCGACAGGCAACAAGCAGCCCGGCAACTCTGTACCGACCGTCTCACCCGACTGACGGAAGAAGAGGGGGAAGCTGTTTCTTCTTTGGAGAAGAAGTATTCGAAGCAAATACATAGTATTTTGGAAGAACAACATCTGATGGAAGCCGAGCGAATGCAGATTCCTGTAAAATTGAAGAATTTGCAGGCTGATTACGCCTCATGGAAGACGAAGGAAGAGGAATGGAAAAGAGGATGTACCGAAGAATTGCAGGCGCAACTGAATGAAATCGGACATCGTCTTTATGTGGCGGAAGGAGAGAAGGAGAAGCATTTGGCGGAACGGGAAAAACTGTTGAAAGCCTGCCGGAAAGTGTATAATGACAGCAGGACGGAACTCCGCAAGGAACTGGAGGAGTTTGTTGCCGGCATTCAGCAAGAGATAGAGCGGATGAAACAGCAAACTGCGGAGCGGAAAAAGGAATTGAAGCAGGCGCAGGAGAATGAATTGAATGGAAAGGGTGCTGATACGGTCACTATCCGCAAGTATGATGACAGGCTGCCGAAATAAATAAAGAATTGGATTATATTGGCAAATCCCGTCCGCAAGTTCTTTATTATGAAAAGACAAGGAGGAACTGTTTGATAAAGAACCTGCTACGCGAAGCAGGAAGAAAGAACTGGATGCGAAGCTAGTTGCATTGGACGAACGTTTCGCTCTGAAAAAGGAGAAGTTGCAGGTTCAGAAAAAAGGGGCGGACGAGCATCTCGAGCGGATTGGCAAAGAATTGCACTTATTGGAGGACGGATTGAAAAAAGTGGATATGTTCCGGAAAGATGAAACTTTTGTCCGCCTTCTGTGATAGAAATAGGAGAGAAGCCTACTCGGAAAAAATTGCGATGTTATTGTGGAAGAGTTGAAGTCGCTCATCGTATCCACTATCAGAAAAACAGAAGAATTCAAGAAAGCGGTGACGCAGTTCAATGGAAACTTCTCGTCAAAAAACACGTTTCATTTCCGTACGGAACTGGTTGGAGAACAGGATTACTATGATTTCGCTTCCAATTTGTGCGAGTTTGTGGATAATGATAAGATTTCCGATTATCAGAAACATATCAGTGAACGGTATACGGATATAATCCGCCGGATTTCGCAGGAAGTGGGAGGACTGACCCGTAATGAAAGCGAGATACACAGAACAATAAAGGATATCAACGACGATTTTGTCAAGCGGAATTTTGCCGGAGTAATAAAGGAAATAGCTCTTCGCCCGCTTCAGAGCAGCGATAAACTAATGCAGCTATTGTTGGAGATTAAACGGTTTAGCGATGAGAACCAATATAATATGGGAAAGGTTGACTTGTTCTCGCAGGATTCCCGTGAAGATGTCAATGCGGTGGCTGTCCGGCATTTGTTGTCGTTTATGAAATTCCTGCTCGACGATCCGGGACGCAGGCGGTTGGCGCTTGCCGATACATTCAAACTGGAGTTCCGCGTGAAAGAGAATGATAATGACACGGGATGGGTGGAGAAGATTGCCAATGTAGGTTCCGACGGTACGGACATTCTGGTGAAAGCCATGGTCAATATCATGCTGATTAATGTATTCAAAGAAAAGGCGTCACGTAAGTTTGGTGACTTTAAAATCCATTGTATGATGGATGAAATAGGCAAGTTACACCCCAACAATGTGAAAGGTATTTTGGACTTTGCCAATTGCCGGAATATTTTGTTGGTAAACAGTTCTCCCACTACTTACAATGTGGAAGATTATCGTTATACCTATTTATTGAGTAAAGACGGGCGGTCAAATACACAGGTTGTCCCATTGTTAACCTATAATAAGATAGAAAAATGAGTGGCAGTTTATTTACATTGGCAATGGCGAGGCTAGTTCTGAAAATGCTGGGCGGTGAGCTCATACCTTACACAAAGTTTGATGGACTGATAGCAAATAGATTAATGGATGAGGGAATCATCACTATTGTTCCCCGAGGGAGTAAGCGTAGTTTTCGTATGATTGACCCGGAAGGATGCCGTATCTACATCTCCCAGAATTATACTTCCGGCATGGAGCTGGAAGATTGGATTGAGATGAAGAACTGTCCGGATGAAGTGTCGCGTTCGGAGCAAGTGGCGAAGGCGGGGGACTCTAAATTGAGATATACCCGTACGTTCAAAGGTTTTCTCCTCAATTGTTATACGCCTATAGAAGCTACTTTCATGGCGAACCATGTGTGCTTTCTCCCTTGCAAGGCACTTCTATTTTCATGCAGGATTACGAATATTTCCGTATTCCTGAAGATGTTGTAGTAGTGGGTATAGAGAATGGAGAGAATTTCCAGCATATCCGTGCCCAAAAATACTTGTTTGAAGGAATGAAAGTTCTTTTCGTGTCCCGTTATCCCGCAATCGAAGGATTTGTGTAACTGGCTAAAGATAATTCCCAATCGCTATATTCATTTCGGAGACATAGATTTGGCTGGCATTTCTATCTTTTTAAATGAATTCTATGTCAAATTGGGCAACCGTGCGGAATTTTTCATTCCTGCGGATGTGAAGAAACGCCTCAAGGACGGAAACCGGCAGCTTTATGATAATCAGTATTTGCGTTATAGGGCTATGTTGGTTTCTGACGAACGTTTAAGGCCATTGGTGGCAATGATTCATAAATATGGGAAAGCGTATGAACAAGAAGGATATATA
>ENA-OQJH01000375-OQJH01000375.1-human-gut-metagenome-genome-assembly--contig:-NODE-375-length-25343-cov-9.883487_pt1 | contig 25343 bp, 31 predicted proteins | sample MGYA00242597_ERZ504763 | MGnify/ENA primary metagenome ERZ504763 (study PRJEB26092, sample SAMD00036359) | human gut metagenome | host: Homo sapiens | study: EMG produced TPA metagenomics assembly of...
ACCCTCACGAAAGACCCTAAAACCAGACCCTATCGAAGAACCCTAAAAAACTATGCTTTTTTTAATGCCAGACCCTATCGACAAACCCTAAAATAGATTGGCAAACCCTAAAGAACTTTGATTATCCAATTTTAAACCTAAAAGTCTCCAGTCTTAGCAGCACTGACCACTGAAACCGGAGACTTTCTATAGGTTATAATTCCTGCTATTCATGACTGCATTCATCAGCTTCTCTGTCTACAGTGCTTTCTTTTTGTCCAATAGACTCTTCAGTTCATCGGTTGCTTCATCATACTTTTCTTCAGTTCTTCACAGATCCAGTTCTCTTTCCATGACCTGTGTGTTTTCTTCCGGCAATAGGAAGATAGGAAGATTTTGCTTTCCTTGTCATAATGCAGATAGAAGTATTTTTAATACATAGGGCAGAATCAATCATTAATCTCCATAAAAAATTAAGTAGTCTGACGCTAGTCTTACCTCTTCATCATTAGAATTTATAGTTATGTATTTAAAAGCATTTTCTAATTTATCCTGTTTCATATTGTTTGTTACTATTTCTTTGACCTCATTAATTGTTTCAATTTTATTATCAACATAATATTTTATTATGCAATATATTAAATTCTTCATTTTAGATAATATATTGCAAAAATCATTTTCGCTTACAAAATCTAGATAACTCTTTCCGTCATGAACAATGGCATTTCTATATTCATAAAACATATATATACCATTTGCAATATAGTTTTTCCTTTTTATAGACATACCATCAGCTACAATGCATGCTGCTCTTACAGAAACTTTTTTTCTTTGATTATCCTCATTTTTCTTTAACAAAAGTGTTTCAAAAATAGTTGCTATTGTCATTACTGCAAGATTAGAATTTCTGTACAAATTTAAAATATCAAAATAAAGATAGCTAACAGATTGTATTTTTCTATAATTTTCTTTACCAGAATATATTAATTCAAATATATCTGCATATTTTTCAACCATAGCTTGATTTACCTCCAGCATATGACAATTGAATAGTGGTCTAAATTGCGCATTATATTCATCAGCACAATCATCATCGAAATATCTTAATGAAAAGCGCTCAAAACAATCTCTATTTACTGGATTTCCTCCCAAGTTAACATTCCATGCACTGGAAACAATTTTATTATCGTTATCAAAGTATGCCTCATACAGGTTTTCATTCTTCCAATAATCGCTTTCTTTTTTATCATATTCCATTATCAATATTTCTTTATTAATATTGAAATCTATATTAGAAAAATCTTTCAAATAATTTTCTAATCTTTTATTTGTATTTTGCATTCTTGTAACAATATGAAGTAACGAAATCAAAGATTTAATAGCTTGTACCTCATAAGAATTATGACATTGTGAATCAAAACGTACTATTGAATCAAATTTGTCATCTTTTGAATAATTACATAAATTGATCTGTAGATTTTCAAAATCTTTTTTTGTAAAGAAATCAAACTCCACTATTTTTCTGTTATTAACACCAAACCAATGTAATGCAAAACTATTAGTAAACTTCAAACCATTTACCGGAATATATTTCATAACTTTTCCTTTCCTGTTGTTTATGATTCCTTATATTGTCCATCACCTAACCCTTTGATTGTCCAGCAATAGGCAATTATCCTGTCCTTATTAAAATAAAATGAAAGGCTCCGGCTCTGTTTTCTTCAAGTTTTCTATAATGCTACCATCCTTCCCAAATGAGATTCACATCCTCAGTTACGGCACATATTACCGCACACTTCTGTACATAGCAACCTATTTTTTGCGATTTTTCGGCTGCCCCATCTTCTCCTTTACTTCATCCGGCACATCGATCAGCCCGAACCGATAGAACATTCCGTATATGTAAGTCACGCCCCGGATATCGCCCAAAGCTTTCGGGCGGCGGTCTACTACCTCCCCTTTAATATTCTTCAGCGCCAAAACGATAGAACTCCATGCCAAACTCTTACTCTTCTCCCGGCGGTCGATCCACAGCTCTTTCGTATACTCACCGTTCCTGCCTTTTTTTATTTCGTAAGAGAATGGCAATCCAGAGTAGGTTTTAAATCCTACCCCAGCATAGGACACAACCACGCCCCAAAAGTTTTCTTCTGTCGGATCACCCCTCCACCGCTTCATTGCTCTGTATCTCCGCTGCCGCTCTGCTCCGACACTGATCTTCACTTTTTCTGCTGTGCTTGGGAAGTACACACCTTTCCGATATGGCAGGTACGAGGTGACGGAGGCTTTGGAAAGTTTCAGAATGTTTGCAGTTGAGAGTATGGAGGTTTTGTAGTCTTGTGTTTCTCTATATTCTTCAAAAGTATCCTGTACCTTCTTCGCCACTTCAGATTCATACACACCGGCCGTGATGAGCAGCTTTCTTACTTTGATTTGATTTAATCTCAGTTCTTCGCCGATGGCCTGCAAGGACATCTCAGAATCATAAAGCGCCACAGCACTTTCCATCTGCTCTTTCAGATTCTTCCCGGCATCGTACTCTGGCTTCTGCTTCTTTCGGCCACCGCCGGGCTTTCTAGCTTTATACGCCCTTTTCTCTCCCATAATTATTCGTGCAGTTCCAGCGGCAGACCATACGGGTCATGGAAGAAAGTCATCTTCTTACCGGTATAATCGTCAACCCGAACCGGCTCACATTCAATTCCTACCTCCGCCAGCTCATTCACTGTCTGTTCCACGCTCTCAACGCAGAACGCAAGGTAACGTAGCCCACAGGCCTCCGGACGGTTCACACGCATCGGCGGGTTTTTCTCAGCGAAAATCTCCAGTTCTGTGTGCTCATTGACACGCAGATCCAGCTTCCAGTCTTTGCGCTCCGGGCGGTAGTTCTCTCTGATAACAGAGAAGCCCAGCTTATTCACATAGAACTCCCTTGCGGCTTCGTAGTCAGATACGATGATTGCAATGTGGTGTATTTTTGATAAATTCATTTTGCTTACGTTCCATTTCTTTTATTTCCGTTATAAACTATATATTAACTTTCAAAAATACCGTGTGAACTCCTGGAGTTCAGTTTGTCCACACGGCATTTATTTTCTTCTTCGGGTCTAGGGGTTCTTGTTTATTTCAGCTTTTCCAGAATCTTATGCGCACTCATGCCGCTTGCCAGCAACTTCTTCAGCACAGCCTCTGCTTTGGTCTTCTTAGCTTCTTCAGCGGCCTTAGCATCCGCCTTTGCCTTCTTCGCTTCCAGGGATGCGTAGTCGGTATTGGTTTTGTGACGGTTTTTGCTTCCTTTCGTTCTGGGCATAGGTGATAATCTCTTTCCTTTTATAGTGGTTTAAGTGTTATAGATTGTTGGGTTGAGGGCAATGTGTTCACACTTTTTTCAGATATTTCAAAATAATATTATAATCATCCCACAACCTCGACTGCTTTCGAATATCAAAATTATCTTGTGTAATAATTCTACTCAATTTTTTGTAAGTTCCAACTTCCTGTCCAACATAAACTGATTTCCATGCTCCATAGAACTGATCTCCCGTGATATCAATAATAATTCGATCATCGGTAATAAGCCATGCATGATTGGTCATTTCAGCTTCATAGTATCCATTCCTTTGGCTTGTGTGAATCCTGTATTTTTCCCGCAAATAAAAGCCAAGCAAATCACATGTGTCATCGCAACAACCACCTGGAAATCTATGCATTCGATCTCGGAAATTAAATTCTCCGTTTGTTTTCGCTGCTATAATTGCTTCTCGAAAATAAAATGCAATCTGGTAAAGTTCATTTTCTTCCACAGTACTCCTCCCATAAATATCTTTTTACGGTTGTGTAGAAGTACTTGGCTCAAGTCTAAAAGCACGATCCATAAAATCTAATATTGCTTCATAGAATTTCATCACATCAGCATATTCAATGTATAACTGAGAGTCTTCTTCTCTATATCCAATATTAAATTTATCACATTTTGGCTTGAAATCATCTTTAATTCGTCCACCATTATGCACAACCATATTTCGGCAATCACGAATCGTAGTAATATACTCCCAACTCTGATCATCTTTGAATCCGCTTATACCGACCACATCTTTTAGATATCTTGCTGCACGTTCCAATCCTGCACCTTTTACATCCTTAAGTTCTGTAGTAGCTGCCCTAAGTCTTTATGTATCCGACACAGCGTATTAACTGCCTCTTCAAGTAAAGAAACCATCGTCAATAATAACGAATACTGTGTCAAAATATCCACCTGCAGGTTTGAAGAGTCTCGCTCGTCATTGCCCAGCTTTCTGTTCTAAAATCGTCTTTTTCTCTTGCTTCTTGCGCCATATCTCTATACGCTTTTGTGACAAGATCAATCGCCATTTTATTATTATCAATTACACTTTTGAAAGGATAAAAATCACAGTGTGCAAGATATAACGCCATATCCCCGGCCTTATGCATATCGTAACCATCTATTGTCGGAAACAAAACATTACCTTCGATGCTATTGTAATTTGGCATACTTTTTTATTCCTTTCCTTTATCTTTGTATCATTCTCACATCTTCGCCGACCATAAGATCGTTGCCTGCTGCTCACCACGGAGAGGTATGTGATTATCAGAACAGCGTAGGGAGCTACCACTCCCAGTATATCACAATTTCATCCAGTTTTACAGACGCTTTCTTACCTTCATCACCGCACAATACATCAATCCGCCGATTATTCCACCGACTGTGTTGTAGAAGATGTCTGATAGCTGGAATGTTCCCAAGCGAAGCAATAATTGTAGCATCTCAATACTTACAGAAAAGATAAATGCTATCTTACCGCTTTGCCACAGTATCTTCTTCCAGCCGCTTCCTATCTTCTCTCCGACGTCCACGCCACTACTGCTGAAAACGGCACCATCATGATTACGTTCTCGATGCAATCGGTGGTCAGCTTCTGTTCGCCATTCACAGTCTCCCAGATGCCCCAGCCACCCATGACATCGGATAAAGGATTCATCCACAGCTGACGGTTCAGCAATGTGCGGAACAGAATAAGAGAAGTCACAAAGGCCATGAAGAATAGTTTCCGAAAGAACACACTCTCCTTGAACTTGTGATACCATGTCACTATGCATTTTTCCAGCCTTTGCCGGCATGTATTGGCTCATCCGCATACAGATAGAAAAACATAGCCAAAAAGGAAAGCAGGAGCGAGAATCAAAACGGCTCATAGAGAGCAGTCAGGATATTTGTGAGGATCTTTCCAAGTAAATCAATCGTTTCTTTCATCGTTGTTTCTTCTTTTATCAATACAGATGTTCCTGATACTTGCCGTCCATGACCTCCTTCAGATACTGACCATACTGGTTCTTCTTCATGACCTCATAGACTTCCATCAGCTCATCCTTGCTGATCCATCCGTTCAGATATGCGATTTCTTCCAGGCAAGCATCTTACGATGCTGATGCTGCTCGACAGTCTTTACGAAGTTGGTGGCATCCACCAGGCTCTCATGTGTACCTGTATCCAGCCAAGTGAAGCCCTGACCTAGCAATTCCACATTCAGAGTACCATCTTCCAGATACATACGGTTCAAATCGGTAATTTCTAATTCACCACGGGCAGACGGTTTCAGATTCTTGGCAAACTCGACTACACGGTTATCATAGAAGTACAGACCAGTCACGTAGTAGTTGCTCTTCGGATGTTCTGGCTTTTCCTCGATAGAAATGGCCTTACCGTTCTTGTCGAACTCAACAATACCGAATTGCTCCGGATCGTCCACATAGTAGCCAAACACCATAGCCACAGAATCGTTTCCGATGAAATCAGCACCAATGATAAAAGCCTGTGCCAGTCCATCCAGAGACGGCTGAACCGCATAGGTCAGATTCACACCAAACTGGTGTCCATCTCCCAGCAGATTCTCGAAACGAGGAGTATCCTGCGGTGTGGAAATAATCAAAATATCGCGGATGCCAGCGTTCATCAGAACGGACATCGGATAATAAATCATCGGTTTGTCGTAGATTGGCAAAAGCTGTTTACTTGTTACTTTTGTTAATGGGTACAGGCGTGTGCCTGAACCTCCTGCTAAAATAATACCTTTCATTCGTTTCTTCACTTCTTCTACTAAAAGTCTAATAAGTGAAAATCATTGTTGCTTGCCTATCATTTTCCAGCATACCCCATATATTACACTTCCTAAACATCCCCCCAATGTGTTATAAAAGATATCTGATAACTGAAATGTGCCCAATCTCAAAAACAATTGAAGAAATTCTATGGATACAGAAAGACAAAAAGTTATCTTTATGCCTTTCCAAATCATCCTCTGCCTTTCTCCAAATGTCCATATCAACGTAGCACTAAATGGCATCATCATAATCACATTCTCAATACATTCTGTTGTAAGCTTCTTTTTTCCATTCACTGTTTCCCAAATGCTCCAACCTCCCATAACGTTGGATAACGGGTTCATCCATAGATCTCTATTTAGGAGAGTCTTAAATAAAATGAGCGAAGTAACAAAACACAAAAGAAACAATTTACGGAACAACGCTGATTCCTTAAAAGTATCGTGCCACACAATAATTGCAGCCTTCCATCCCTTTCCAACATTAATTGGTCGATACGCATATAAGTAAAAAAACATAGAAAAAAAGACAAAAGAAAGTGAAAAGCCACATGGTCTGTATAGGGCAGTCAGTACGTTAGTTATAATATTATTGAGTATCTTAATTACTTCTGTCATCTTATTCTCATCTCTTAAAATCCAATTTTTTGTCTGCAAAAAAGCAGAAACTCCAAGTTCAAATGTGCAAAAAGCAGCTAAAGTACTATATAACAGAAAGACATTTATATATTCAGTAGTTATGCATGTTTATCCTTCCAGCTTAACGTTTCAAACCACTAATACGAATCTTCACCTTAGTTGAAAACTCACGTACTTCTCTCGGAAATGAAACATAAGACACTACTGCGATTTCAAAAATATAGATTAAAAATCCAGGAACTGCACTAAAACAAAATCCACACACCAAAAAGGCACATGTTTGAATAAAAGGATACAATTTCTCTTTGGTATTGTATTCCATCCATTTAAAATCAGGCAGACATAGAAAATACCAACAAATTGCTGATAACAGTGTCCCTACTGCAAAACTTTCCTTAACCTTATAGATTCCATAGCAGACAATGTTAAATATAAATCCTACAACAATAATCATCGTTAGTTTTATGAAATAAATATTTTGTTTTTTCTGTGCTTTATACAAATTAACATATACACTTTTTATGACAATATAAAAAATCTGAGCCGCAAAAAGCAAAAACATAACTTTAGCTGAATCAATATATTTCGTCAAATATATCTCTAAAATAAACCTTGCAGGAAAAGCACACGAAACAATTGCAGCTGCAAAAACCATTACATAATTTCTTGTTTTTCGTATCTGTGATTTATCAGTGGCCTTACAGAAATAATTATATAATGTTGTAGTCACTGGCGTAACTGCAACATTCATAAAGTTCTCCATACTAACAGCAAACGAATACTGTGCAAATGCCAACGTAGTCATCAAAGCCTTAACAAACCATCGATCCATACTCGTAAGCACAACAGATGACAAATTTCCGACTGTCAGCAAAATACCACCTTTAATATTATTTACTAACTCATTTAAAGAGAAAGAAGTTCCTCTATGCTCGCCTGCAACAAGTTTTTTGCAATTCAATTCCAAGGCAATCCACACGATAAAATACACAATGACGTTACTAAATAGAAAACATTGTGCATTATCTGTTTTAATTAAGTATACCCACATCATGTTTGCAAAAAAGATCAAAATCGTATTTGCATTCATGATTTTCCCGTAAAGAGAGAATTCCCCCGTTGCTTGGTATAGCTGTTTAAAATAGTTTGCCAGATTCAACGGTAGAATCGATAATGCAAAAAACACCAAAACTTCTTGCTTTAAAACAACTGCGACAAAAGCACAAATAATCGTAACAGCAATTTCAAAAAACCTCAGTGTAGAAAGATTTGTTCTTAAATCTTCTCCTCGGATATCTTGAACATTTTTCCCTCCGTATTTCAAGTACATTCCATCGACAAAGCCAAAGTGGAACAGACCGGCATAACTTACATAAAGCTGAAATGTCTTTATGGTTGCGTAGCTTTCCACGCTTAATTCCTTTGGAAGGACAAAATTTGTTATCAGGTTAAATCCCAAATTGATAAAATTTGCTATAAGGACGTACATCAGTCCTTTTTTCAGTGATGTTGACATTGTAGACTTTCTCTTCCTTTATTTTTTGAAGATTCAATGCTCTCAATCTTCAATTCCACTTTATATCGTATTAAACACGATTCGAAGTTTTACTTTTTCAAATGTTCTCTTGGTTGTTTTCTTTTTATTATACGGGAGCATCAAAATCTTCAATTTATATTTCAAATTATCTTTGTATTCTGCAAAAAATATAAAATCTTCTTTTGTTTTTTCTGGCATCATCTCGGAATACCCTTTTAGTATTTCCTTCGCCATATCACTTCTAAGGACATTTTTATTTTTAATGATCCCCCTCAGTGTATCTTTCAGAGAATGCCTTTGTGTCCCAAAACATTTGCATCATGCTGTCTATACATGATATAGGCATTCTGATCTGAATAAAAAAAGCCATTCACAGCAAGACACACAAAGCTGATCCAGCTATCATGCATACTAATTACTGAAGGTTTGTATTGTTTCAGCTTTTCCATCAGTGCTTTATTAAACACAAATGTACATCCTGGTGTTCCATATGTCAGAATATCATACAATGGATTTTTAAATGTATTATCTGTAAACGATTTTCGGATAAATGTTAAGTCTTTGTCCACCACTTCAACTGCACTACTGTATAAAGCAGGCTTGTCTATATTTTCAATACGTTTTACAGCAGAAATGATTTTTTCTTCTTTCCAGACATCATCCTGATCACACAGCGCATAATAATCGTAATTTATATCCGCTTTCCAAATCAAGTCCAGAAAACTTTTCGCGGGTTTTAAATTATTCCCTCCATAAACTTTAACCCTATCATACTTTTTCAATATTTCAACCGTTTTATCTGTAGAACCATCGTCACGCGCAAGAATATCAACATATATGTCCTTCTGCGCTAGTACGCTTTCCAATAGTTCTGGTAAATATTTTTCGCCATTATATGTAGATAATAATATTAAGCATCGACACATACTACACCTCTCAAATTATTCGCTTGCAATTGCTTGTGCTTTCGCATTATATGTTATATATAAAGCAATAATTACCCAAAGCAACTGCGATACATCAGCAACAGACAGCATTACCGCCACATAGGACACAAAACAGAGAAAAAAGCTGTTATTCATGTTTCTTGAATTTTTGAATGTTGCTTTTTTCCAAGAAGATTTAAGAAGCGAGTAGAATAAGCTAAAACATGCAATTCCACCTAACAAACCTTCCTCTACAAAATATCCAACATAACCGTTGTCAATGGTATCTCTTACCTGCCATACTCCATTTATACGATAACTTAATTTCCCCCTTGTATGGCAACTTGCTCCCAGTCCAAATACTGCATTATGTATCAGCATCCAAGAAATACCCGATAACTGTATCATTCTTGACGAAAGCCCCGTTGAAGAATTTCCGCCAAAATTTTCAATTGTTTCTCCACTATCTCCAAACGCAATTATTATTGATTTAATTATGTTTGTAAATTGTTGTGAAACAGTCGGCACCGCAAAAGAAACGAACACTGCCAAACAAGCAATTACACAACCTGCACAAAAAATTTTATTTCTTGTTTTTTTATCTGTAATAAGTATAAACACCAAAGCAACGCAAGCAGTACAACAATTGTTCCTCTTGACTCTGTTAAGAATGCTGCGACAATATTTAGACCAAGAATACATCCATTCCACCTTCTTCTTTCATTTTGCCACATATACAATGCTAAGGGGATAATAAGCGCACAATACATTGCATAGTATACCGGATGCCCAAATGTAGCTTCTGCACGAATGATGCCCATTCTTACCGTAGACTCCATTAAAACATTCCGAGATACCGTATTCAAAGAATAAAACAAATTTGAGCCAATCAGAACATTGATAATGCTGATAACTGCTATTATTCCACTTGCATCTACGATTGTTTTCACGCACAGATACACATCTTCTTGATCCTGTATAATTTGACAAATCAAGACAATCAGTATCAGTTGTTCAACAATGACTGTAAACTCCGTATTGATTGCATCAGATAAGCTTGAAACATAATACCCGTTTGCCAAAATTCTTGCTGCAAAATAAATAATCAACGGCCAATATAGGCCAGTTGCTTTCAAGGGTTTCCTAATTAGTATTATTTTTTTGTTTCGGAAACATACACATAGAAGAAGTATCAGCAACAAAATTCTGCTGGCTTTCAGAAGAGGCATACCTCCACCTAGTTCAATTGAAAAATAGTCCGGCAATATCGGGTAAAATGCCATAAAAAATATAATGAATTTTTTATTTCCTCTCGATGCCGCCAAATTGCCGCTAATATAAAAACAATCAAAAATATCATAGTTATATTACTCCATATCGCATTCTTTCCATCCTGTATTCTATACTTTTTATCGTTTTATTCTACCCATCACTTTTTTTATTGTTCTTTTTAGTCCTTTGGGTACCATCCCAGAAATCGTATACTTTACAATATCTTTCTTACAGGTTTTGTGGAAATACTGATCCACGGCCTCATAACCTTTTTCCTTGTACAGTTTCAAGATTTCCTCACGCTTAGGACTATATTTACTCGGAGAATACAACTGATCATTATGTTTTGCAACTTTTTCAAAATCCGAAGTCATCAGCGCAAACTGATCTTCACACTGTTCCAGAACATTATTGCCTTTATCCGTATTGACCAATAGGCAAGAGATTCCCTTTCCATTGGATAGTCCCTGCTTTACATCATAGGAAGGATATTCCTCATGGAACCCCCAGAAATCGCCTACAGTCAAATCACCTACACGCTCTTCTGATGCAAATGGGCAGGAATAACAATTCTCACGATATGTATAAGACTTAGAAAAAAATGAATGTATGCAGTGCATCCGCCCATCAACACTTTTTCCTTAAATCCATGTCCTTCACCCACATAGACGCTCCGCGTGATCATTCCCTGTCCTTTGGTCTTATCTCTGAAATAGAACTCAGTAATTTTACCACCAAGTTTTTTTCCATGAAATTCTATAAAATCTTGAAACAATCTCTTACTAGGAACACCATGACAAATGATATCTATTGTAATCAGGTTGTTATATTCTTTTTTCAAGTATTTTTTTAACCCAGCAATCTGACAGGGTGTTCCAGAGAATAAAACTACTTTTCCCTGTATCAAATCCCGCTTTGCCTGCGAATAAGTATCTCCAATTTCGCTCTGAACATACTTTGAACCCTGTAATAAGATCAGCTTATCCAGTGAATCAACGCGAATATGTTTCGGTTCCAGTATTCCATTTTCCATAGGGAGTGCTGCACCGTATACTATGCCCTCGTTCTTCAAAACAGCTTCTGCAATCACTGCAAAAGCACCACCAGATGCGGACTTCCGTAACAAAACACTATTTTTAGAGGCAGCTGCATAAACCTTTTTAGGTTCTTCCGTTTTGGGTTTGTTCTGGTACCCACAAACCGTCATACATGCTCCACACTGAACACATAAGTCCTGCTGAATTACAGGATAGATAAATCCATATTCATCCGCCTGCATTTTAATTGCCGATTTCGGGCAAATATTCATACAAGCTCCACATCCACAACATTCTTTTTTATCCTTGTATAGAATAATCTCGCTCATCTTTTTTCTCCCACCAGAAATTCATCCGCCTCCTGAACCTTTCTAGCGATGTATTCCTGTGTCTGCATATAGTTCATCGGCTTATTCAGCATGTTGATCAGTTCTTTTTCTCTTCCAATTTCAAGAAGTCTTGATGGAATTTTCATATCTTCCAACAGGGAATGTATTTTATTGATTCGATTTTTTTCAGTCGGATAACATACAACCGGCTTTTCATACTTGATAGAAAATACCGTCCCATGAAATGTTCCAGTAATTATTTTTTCCGCATTTCGGAACAAATCAACCCATTCGTAAGGACTCAGATTAATAAATCCTTCATCATAATATGTTTTATAATCACCCGCGCCGATGATCTTCAAGCTGTTATTCTGTGCATACTGTTTCAATTCCTCCACCATAGAAGGTGTCAGTTTACAATCATAAATCAATATATATTTGTATGGTTTCGGCTGAATATTATCTTTCTTAATATTAGCATCAAAGTTATAGAGGAATGTCGGATCAAGCATCTTTTCTGCGTTTCTTCCAGAAACTCTTTCAATAAACTTTACAGTTTCTGTATCACGTCCTGAAATGCGGTCGATATTCTTCAATCCAGAGGCAACCTCTGCCGGAACCTCTGTATCCTCCGTTACAGCCCCCACACTTGGTGCATAAGCAATTGTCTGTTGTTCTTCAAGACCTGTTCCGAATTTTAATGGATGATATCCAGAACCACACAAATTCCAGATCTCATCACTTCCCAACACGATTAGATCTAGTTTTAACGTCGCAATTTCTTCTGCACTTTTTACAGAGTGCGTACGAGGAATGGTATGTTCGTATTTCGTGAACGTCTGCAATTGCTGAATTTTTTTTATATAAGTAGCAGGTGTGTCAATTCCAAATCTGAAATGAAGAATGTGAATGATGTTCTTCCGCCAATGCCTTGGATTTACATAGTTTACAACTACGATTTCCGCTTTCGGGTACAGTCTCCGAAGTGTTTCATACATCGCCTTCATCTGAAGAAATGCACCATAATTTTTTACGTAATGATGTGTTAAAATTCCTATTCTCATTTTTTTGCCATTCCTATCGCATCTTTTAAATACTGCTTGCTGCTCTGCCGATTCTGTTCTATGACATCATACACTTTTTCATAGTTGATTTCCGACTTCATACTTTCTAAATCGAAGCAAAAATCCTCTTTGATATGGCGGTTTGTAATCTGAAGTTCACTCAGCAAGGCTGTTACTTTTTTGATTCGGCTTTCATTTGTCAGATATACCTTAAACTGCCTGCGATTCAGAATAGAGAATACTGCACCGTGAAAAGTTCCAGTAAACACAAACTCCGCATTTCGGAACATTTCCACCCACTCAAATGGTGTCAGGTTTACAGTAACTTCTGAATATCGTTTGTCGCATTCACCCGCGCCATAAACCGCCAAACCATGCTCTTTTGTATAATAAAAAATTTGATTTAAAATATTTTCCGGTAGATTTTCGCAGTAGTAAAACAGAATATATGGCTTTCTTTTTGCTTTCAATTCTGCCCGTGGAAATTCGGCCAAAAAAGTAGGATCTAAACTCGTTTCGGTGCGTTCCCTGTTACCTGTTCTACCAGCTGCTCTGTCAGGTCATCTCGCGCAGAAATCCGTTTAAACTTCTGATACCATCAATAACATACTGCGGAATTGCTTCATCCGCTGCCGTCTTTCCTACACTCGGCGCATATGCAATCAAATTTTTACACGTTAATCCTACACCAAATTTAAGTTCAGCATTTCCCTTTGTATCTCTGTAGTTCCACACTTCATCACTGCCAACAACAATGCAGTCAAATGCTAATTCATTGATCTGTCGAGCATTAAAACATCTTTTGGAAAGGACCATTTCTTGATTTCTTGCTTTCGCAAAAGTGTTCGGAATATGAATCTTAGCAAACCATTCTTTCAGCGTTTCTCTATTTTTATAAAATCGAAACCACCCCCCGGCATTGATGATATAATGTTTTATGTTTACATAATCTATAATCTGTACTTCATCTTCAGGAAATAGTTCTGAAATTGCTTCTCTTAGTGCCCACGCTTGTAAAAAAGCACCATAATTGTTGATATATTGATGTGTTAATATTCCGATTTTCATTTCACTTCTCCAGCAAGTTGTAAATATCTCTCCTGTAGTTTCTTCGCTTCAAAGGCAATATTATAGTGGTGTTCTGTAATCAACTTCGTGTTGTCATTACGCTCATTCTGCTGCAACGCATCACTCAGTGTTTTTGCCCATACAGAAACAGATTCTGTAAGCGGAACAAATTTTGCGTACTGTGACAACCCAATTTCTCTTGTAATGGCTGACGAAAAGACACACGGAAGGTCCGCTGCCTGAGCCTCTACGCCCACAACCGGAAGGCCTTCCAGATTGACGGCAAAACAAAGCAGTCAAATGCTTGATACCACTCATTGGCGTTTCCAACATTTCCAACGAAGGTTACATGCTCACTGATACCAAGGTCTGCCGCCTTTCTTTTAATTTCATCCATCAGTTCACCATCGCCTAATAGAACAAGATGTGCCTGAGAATCAATTTTTAAGACCTCTGCAAAAACATCCACTAAGAATGTATGGTTTTTTTGCGCCATAAAGCGTCCAACATGCCCCACAACGTGTTTGTTTTCCAGATTGTTTTCCTTGCGAATCTTATTACGAATTTCTGGGTTATAGATAAAGCGCTCGACGTCTATTGCATTTGGAATCAGCACATAGTCATTTTCATCTACTACTTTTTGTCCAAAATAGCATTTTGCAGCCTCGACACCACAAGAAAATGATGCGTCATATTTGTGGGAAGGCAAGCCTTACAAACAAGCTTGATTGGAAGCTTCCAGTCTTTCGTTATGCTTGCTCCATGTGCATGAAAAATGCGCACAGGAATTTTGCTCACTTTGGCAGCATGAAGTGCATACACGCCAAGCGCCCCATTGTGCGCCTCAACAATTTTATATTCCGGATGCTCATGGAATAATTTTCTCATAAACTTGAGATATTCAGGATACTTCGCTGGATTCAGTCCCGGTGTATGGTAAATCCTTCCACCCATAGATTTGATTTCATCATCATATGCTCCCGGCTTTTTCTTGTTACACAAGAAATCAAACTGGACTTTTGACTTATCCATATATCGATAATAGTTCATCAGCATTGTCTCAATACCAGCACGATCCATATTGCTGACAGAATGAAGAATTCTTATCATTGCCTTTTCTCCTTATAAATTTCTTTTCACAATACGGGTTACGTACTGTCTTCCTGCTGATAAATATTTTTCTCAGCAATTAAAATGTCAACCGCTATATTCTATGTTCTATTTCACTACCTCTGTTCAGATGAAGCACTTCCAATATGTTATTCATAAACCAGAGTGCTCCATACAAACGCAGGTAGTGATACTGAAGTTCTTATGATAATTACATCTGCTGTTACTGAACCTAGGTAGCGAGAAAAAACCGCTCTCACAGCTCCACCCATCTCTTGAAAGGTGCAGTAATTACGCTATTTTTTGAGCATTTTCACTATGTGCATCTCACTATCTGCGTTCGGTTAGAGGAGATTATTTATTATCAATACTCTCATCTATTGTTATCTCCTGTACAGTTTCATCGTTTCCTTTACAACTTCATCCCAGTTATATTTCTTGCAGATAAAGTCAGCTGCCTGCTTCTTCATTTTCATAACCAGTTCAGAATGGTCACAGGCGTCTTGCAATTTTTCTTGCAAGTCCTTTACATCTGACTTTTTGAAAATCAATGCCTTGTCTTCTACAACTTCTGTACACTCTGTGATATTCGAAACTAGACAACAATTTCCATAGCTCATAGCTTCTAAAAGACTCAGTGGCATTCCTTCCAAATCTGAAGGTAACGTATATACATAAGCATTACTATATAGTTCCTTCAATATCTGCCCCTGAACAAATCCTGTAAAAATAATCCTGTCATCATCTTTTGCTAGATCCTTTAATTCATTCATAAATGAATCTGTATCACTTGAACCACCTGCTATTACTAGCTTCTTATCAGTCTTAACATTCTTAAATGCCTCAACCAAATATCCAATCCCCTTTTCCGGAACTAATCGTCCTAAAAACAATATGTAAGAATCTTTTTCCAAACCATATTTTTCTGTAATTAATTCAGCTTCTTGGATTTTTGGTCTATTCACTCCATTTGGAATGAACACTGTTTTTCTTCCATACTCTTTCTCAAAATAATCTTGAACGCCTTTACTCAGAACAATAATTTCATCCGCATACTTCACAGCATTCTTTTCACCATGATGAATAAATTTTGAACCAAATCCACTTTTCCATTTTTCACGTTGCCAATCCAATCCATGAATTGTTACAATCACTTTTTTACCAAATAGTTTTGGCAACACGCGAAATGCCGGTCCCTCAGCATGAATATGAACAATGTCATACCGGCCAAAAGCACAACATAATTCTGCAAAAAATGATGATGAAACAGCTGCAAGACCTTTTTCTCTATTGTTGGGACTGTTTTAAGCCTGATTCCTTTATATTCTTTAAGTCGTTTTAAATCATATTCAGAACCACTCACATGATGACCACCTCTGTTGTAGCAAGTCACATTATACCCTTGTGCAACCATCCTTGAGCAAAGTTCTTCAACTACTATCTCAACTCCGCCTTCTCTTGATGGAATTCTTTTTTGTCCAAACATAGCAATATTAAGTTTTTCCTTACATTGCTCCATCATTCTTAATACTCCTGTTAAAGTTCGAAAAATTATCTTTACATCCCCCTTAACACTCCACTCCCTAATATACTGGGTATCCAGCTTCACCACTTCCTCAAAGTCCGTGATATTGCTCCTGCCGCTCACCTGCCACAGCCCGGTCAGTCCCGGTCTGAATGACATTCTGGCTCTATGGTGTGGCTCATACTTCTCCCACTCATCGAGTGTCGGTGGTCTGGTGCCTACCAGACTCATATCTCCCACTAGTATATTGAAGAATTGTGGGAATTCATCCAGGCTTGTTTTCCTGATAAACTGCCCGATTCCGGTTTTCTTTTTTCCGTTTGGCAGCACCTTATTGCCTATGATTCTCGGGTCAAAGTCCATCTTGAACATCATTCCGTCGCCCACTTTATTCTGTGCCGCAAGCTCCTTCTTTCGCTCCTCGGCATCCATATACATGCTGCGGAATTTATACATCTTGAACTTTCTGCCGTTTCTGCCGACTCTCTCCTGTGAGAAGAATATCGGTCCCGGCGATGCTATGTATATCATAGGCCCCACAAATATCATGATGATAAGTGTGAACAGGCAGCCCACCAGTCCTCCGACTATATCCATGCCCCTCTTTACCAGAAGTGCGCTGGGATTTGCATAGTTCTCGCTTGATGTAACTACTGTGTAGTCGCTATCTTTCTATCTGCTTGTAGCCACCATGGGCTGTACCGTTTTTTGCTATTCCTGTATGTACTGCAATTCCCATCTCTAGGAATATATCTGCCATTTTTTCAGGATATTCATCCTCGCTGCAAGGCGGAATGAGCACCTCATCCACCCATTCATCGCACGCATAGTCTACTATGCCATCGTGATTTGCAACTATCGGTATGCCGCATATAGTCTCACCCTTCATGTCTGTATCCAGTGAAGCTGCTACTATCTTTGTATAGCCTATACAGCTTTTCTCCACTGTGCGCAGTGTATCACGAAGTATTGTATCAGGTGCTATGACAAACAGTGATTTCATAGATGCTGCAAAGTCATTTTTCTTAAGGAAGCTCTTGAGCGCTAGTCTTGCTACATATGTTATTGCCACATAGATTGGAAACATGATATAAAATGATAATCGCGAGTATATATCAGCCATCTGTGTGGTGAACAGAAATAGCGCTGTCACCATAAACACAAGCACTACGTGCTTGCAGGTCGATATGAATTCATCCAGATATCCGCGTTTTAGGGCATTCTTGAATGAGTCTTCCATTATCTCCACACAGAAATCTATCAGAATGAATGCTACACCCAGTATACGGTAGTCCTTATCCACATATGGGTTATTAAAGCCGAAGCGTATCACATATGAAATAAAAATGCTATAACAATGCATGCGATATCTATAAACATAAAGTCTATATGCTTTGTCCATTCTCTGCCTTTCTTTCTGTACATTCTTTCCAAATTCTCCTTATGTATCTTTATTTCCCCTATACCCACTCCGAGGGGGGTACCTTTGTACCCCCCCCCGAATATTTTTAGTCTGTTTTGTTTTTTGTATATTTATTCGGATTAGCGTATCTTTTGTTGTATCTAATTGGGTTTTCCAATGCCTTATTTTCACCTTTTTTTTATTCATTGTCAATGAATATTAGGTTTTATTTACAATTTTTGACACATTCGCCAATATGTATAGTATTATCAGCTCAATATTATACATTATTTATATGTCATTCTGCTTATTTTTCCTCAAACAGCCTCTGCTTCCTCTCTATCATCTCATCAATCCTTGCGATATACTGCCTACATCCTTGACATTCTCGCATCTGTCGATGCGGTGTGTGCCATCCGGATTCGGTACGGGCCAGACGCGCTTGGTGCTTGCTCCGGCTCCGCACGCCACAATCGTTTGCTTTTCCTCCAAAACTACACCATATCGTGTGCTACCATATATTACGCAATATTATCGCTTTAAATTAATCATTGCTAACCCATATACATGAATATATACAGTGCATTTTATACGATTTGATGTAAAATTGTCAAGGTGCTCCGGCTACTGAAAAGTAGTCGGGGATTTTTCTATCATACCTAAAAATTAAGCGCTTACGTTTATGGCACTCTTTCTTTAATAAACGTCGTTATTATCTTTTCATATCCCTCTGGATCTTTTTTATAATTCTCTGCATGTCCTGCACCATGAACTATATAAATTTCTTTACTGCTTTTACAACTATTATAAATTTCTTTTGCCATATATAATGGTGCCAAGTTATCCTTATCACCATGAATAATTAAAATCGGAATTTTTGTCTGTGATACCGACTTACAAGCATCAGCCTCTTTTAAATTAAATCCTCCCCAAAGCTTTATTCCCACATCTGCAAAAATTTTGAATACCTCTACTGGCATTCCTTTAGGCAAATGGCTCTTACAATTTAACTCTAACATTTTTGTTGATGTTGTAAATCCACTATCTTCAATAATTCCACAAACAGAATCTGGAAAATCCAAATCACTACTCATTGTGACCACTGCTCCACCCATTGAAATTCCCATAAGAAATATCGGTGTTTCTCTTCCAAAATGTTTTGCAGCCCAATTAGCCCAATCTACACAATCATAACGTTCCTTCACTCCCAATGTAAAAATATTTCCTTCACTTTCATCATGCGCACGCATACTAACAAGTAAAACATTCCATTTTTCTTTCTGCGCAATTTTATAAATCGGCACACCATCCACGTAACTATGACCTCTAAACCCATGAAAGAAGATTACTAATGGAGCATTCTTCTTTCTCTCATAATAATGACCTTCCAACTTTGTTCCATCAGAAGCCAAGATAACAATTTTTTCATTATTTTTTTGCTTTATTTTATATGCTTCGGTAAGCCACTCATATTGCTCATCATCTGCTGTTCCCAAATCTGGCCATGCTGTTTCTCTTCGTTCACAAATTTTTTGGAACACTAATTTACTTCCTACCCCCAAAATTATTATCGAAAAAATAAACATTATAATAACTACTGCAACAATCTTTTTCATTTTCACTGATCTCTCAGTTATTGCAAGTTGTTTTACTCTTTGCTTCATAAAAATCACTTTCCTTCAATATTTATCACATCTCAGCCGACCATAAGATCGTTGCCTGCTGCTCACCACGAAGAGGTGTGTGATTATTACGAGCAGCGCAGGGAGCTAACGCTCCCAGTATATCACAAGTCTGCAAATAAATCAGCCTTGTACACGCCATTCTTCAGCATCTTCTTGAAGCTGTCCTTTACGGCTGCGACATCTTCGTGATAGGTCATCCCGTACCAGCCTCGATTGCATCATGGATTGAGTAGTCCATGATGATGTGATTAGAAGCATCCACCGGCTGTATTTTCGTGTGTAAAAAAACAAAATTATTTTTTGATATGAAGTATCTCTAAAACTAATTTTACCGCCTGATTCTTCATTATTAACAGAACAATCATATAAATAACAACCGAAGCAGTCACTGAAAAAACTGTAGAAATCAGTACTGAACTAATATATTTTTCTGATATAGAACATATAGTCCATATTGCCAGGCATCCTATAGCAACTGAGAGAATGTCCTTTTTTAGAAAACTGACCCTAAAATATTTTCTTCCATACCACCATGTTATAACCATTGACAGTAACTCCGCAATAACAGTAGTAAATGCCGCAGCATTCTGCTGGAATGTTGGAATAAGGATAAAATTTAATCCTATATTAACAAGAGCCGCAACAATCGTTGCCATCAACACCTTATTTTCGCACCTATAAGGTATTAGAATGCACGATGTATAGAACCAACTAAAAATGCTAAAAAGCAACGCAACAGAAAGAATCTTAAGCGATATATTTGCATCAACATATTCTTGTCCTGCAATAATAAAAACTATGTTTTTGCTTAATGCAATCAATCCAACCATTGCCGGAACGACAATAACAACAAGTGCATTCAAAATCTGGTTGGCTGTTCTATTAAAATAGTCTATTTTTTTCTCTCCCAGATAAGCAGATAATCTCGGAATTGAAACAATAATAATTGCAGCCAGCATTTGTTTTACAATAGTGTAGATTTTGGTGGAAACAGAATACAATCCAACTGATTTATTTCCTGAAAAGAAACCAAGCATTGTAGTATCTGCATTCGTATATATTGTTGTCGCTACTGATGTTGCAAACAGAACTAATATTGGAGCCAAATGCGTTAGAATTTTTGCATTAATGGTAAGTCTTATCTTACAATATTTTCTTCTAGAAACAGCATTAAGTATATTTGCGCCGCTGCATGATATAACTGTGATCCATACATAAGCAAACAAATCACTGCTATTCCTAACGAGTACAAACATAAGTATTAATGAAATAAACTGAAACAAAATGCCTCGAATTGTGATATATTTATAGTCCTCATAAATTTGAAATATCCATTCACTTCCAATCAGCGTAAACATTATGCTTATGCTTAACGCTACCATTATTGAACTATATTGGTTAAATCTTGGAACTAAAAGGATACACACTCCTAAAATTAGGTACGAAAAAACTGTCGAAATAAAGTTAATTGAAAAGACCTCCGAAGCAAATAATGACATCTTTTCTTCATTATCTCGATATCTTGCTCCCTCTCTGATAGCATAGGTGCTAATTCCTAAAGCCGCCAGCAATGAAAAATACGAAATAACCGACTGACAAAAATTGTAAATTCCTATATTTTCAACATGAAGGACTCGTGATACATACGGAAAAGTAATCAATGGAAAAATCACCTGACATGCCGTTCTAATCATGTTGAGTCCTGCATTGACACCAATAGATCTTTGATTTCTCATTTTTTCTCAACTCCTTCCACAATTTTTACATAAACCGACATTAATAAACTACGCCATGTAATTTTCTTTTTAAACAGCTAGCCAGTATACTTTACATATTATCCTTTTTATCAGTTGCTTTATTGACGAAAAAGAATGATACTGATTCATTAACTTTATAAAATCCCTTTTATACTTTCTTTGTTCTTCCCTATTCAAACTTTTCCATGCCATTCGTGAGTACGTTGTCACCAATACACTCATGTTCTTATTTAGTAGTTCTCGTTCAACATAACTATCAAGTTCTGCTATTATTCTACGCCATGCACAAAGTCCTGAATGAAACTTGTACGAATATTTACCATGCGTCACACTAGTGTTACTTTGTATATAATCATAATGCACTTCTGGTCCAAGTATAACTTTTTGACAATTCTTGATATATTGCACAGCAAACAATGTATCTTCACAATTGTGGATGTTTTCATCAAAGCGAATAGCTCCAATTTTGCTCCTAATAAACAATTTATCCCATACATGACCACAAAATTTACCATAGACTTTTATAATTTCTGTTAATGCTTCCTCTTGATTAAAAATCGTATTTTTATCCACAATTTCATAGAACCGATTTCTGTCCAGTATTTGTCCATTTTCCATTTTGAAGTTATATGAACAAATTGCCAAATCTGCTTTTTCACTCAATAACAATTTATATAAATACATAACAAAATCAGAATCAGCTTCATCTCCAGGGTCAAAAAAACACACGTATTCTCCATGCGCATTATTCAAGCCAATATTTCTTGCCGAAGAAACGCCTCCATTTTCCTTATTTATTAGTACAATTCTTGAATCCTTTTGTTTTAATACATTAATAATATCGGGAGTGGAATCAGTAGAACCGTCATTAATACAAATTATCTCCAAGTTATCATAAGTTTGTCTTTGCAACAAATCAAGTGTCATTGCAATAGAACTTGACACGTTATATGCGGGTACAATGACTGATATCAATGGCATATTCTTCATTCTTCTTTATACACTTCCTTCCATTTAATTTTCAAATCCAAATTATCTTCTATCCCAACATCTTTTATCAAACATTAATCACTCACACTAATTTGATACGTTACCCCCCAGGAGCCAATAACTTGCACTTGATTAAAATTTCTTTTACTGCTTGTTTTCCACAATCTTTCGGAAGCGCGAGCAAAACCGCACGATTAAACTTCATACCGTGTTTTATATGCTTGATAAATTTTTCTCTTGATTTCGGTGCTTTTGACGGATGCTCCAACTGGTGATTATGACTTTTTGCTTTGTCAACATTTACATCGACAATTTTGACATTTGCACTCTCCGAAAGAGTTATTCCCTTTTCTGTTTGACACAATATAAGTGAAATACCTTTTTTCCACTCATTCTCTGGAAGTTCTGTTCCCCATGAGTCTCCTAATGTAATATCTCCCGGACGCTTTTCTTGTGCATACTTACAACTATAGCAGTTTTCCGTGTACGATAGTGCAGTTAGAAATGAAATCATATACCTATCACATACACCGCGCGTCGCAATTGTTCGAGTTTTCTCCGATACTTGAAAGTTTCCTTTAACCCGAAAATCAATAGAGGTCACCTTATGTATATCCTCACCATATTGCTTCAAAAACATATCCAAAATCTTAGGTGATGGTGTCCCATGACAAATCAAATCAATAGTAGTAAGCCTTTCACTCAGAGAATCTCCAACATAATTTCTTAAAGCCACAACTTGGCAAGGTAATCCTATAAAAAGAATTTCAGTCTCCTTAGCGAGTTCTCTTTTTATAGTCTTATAAATGCCTATCGGATTACTTTTAATATATTTTGACCCAGCAAAACAATCTAATCTGTTTACATCTTCTACTATATCAAAAACAAAGTTCCCCCACGAAAAGGCAGCTACAAACTTTTCCACCTTTTTCTATAAATGTTCTTGCCAGTTCCGTCGCAATTCCACCGGATGCAGACCTCATTCGAGTTTTATCATCATACGTCCAACCTTGTTTCCAAATAATTGGCGAGCGTAATTGAGGTACATTCTTTTGTTGACATACTTCTCGCACATACCGCAATTAACACATTTGCCCTCGTCAATAACTGCATTAAAAGCATCAATAGCATCAACAATGTGTATGGCGTTCTTCGCACATATATCCACACACGCCATACAGCCTGTGCATTGATTTTCATTACAAACTGTTTTCATATTATTTCCTATCTACTCATTGTATTTTACTCTTTACGCATCATGTTACAATTTATTCATGTACTCTCATCACAATTATCTTTAATAAAACAGCATGAAATAAAAGCAACAAAATAAACAAAACTAGACACGAATGTCGGATAAAAAATACATGTTTCCGACATGCCTAAAAACATGTATGTAACAAACACACATGTGAATGTGAAGTTCAAACCAAATGCTTTATCATATTTTCTAATTTTAAGAAAAAGTCTTGCTAAAAGGACTATAAACCAAGCAATTCCTGCTATTCCCATTGTTAAAAACACATATAAATATGAATTGTCGACATACCATGTTGCCATTGGTAATTTATTTGAGCCAAATAATCCTGCATCAACATATCCTATTCCAAACAGCACTTTTCCACTAGCTATCAATGAAGGAATATTAATAGTAAAGTTCAAGTTTCTATTGCTTAATTTAAATAGACTATCATACATATTATCAGACCCAGAAAATAATACCAACATAATGATCAATATAATGATAAGACCTTGAATGGTTCCTGTATATTTTCTTTTTATTGGTAACCATTCATTGATATTAGCAAATAAAAAAGCCAACCCCAATACAATAATCGCAAGCATATTACTTCTTGATGCGCTAGCCAGTAACATACAAATTGATATAGTATTAATGCCTACACAGAATACTTTACTAAAAGCCACTCTGCTATTAATTTTCTTTTTTATTTGACTAATTATGAAAGATAAAAGCAATAAACATATAGTAATATTACCAACAAAATTAGCGTGATAAAACCCATATTCCCATCGATAACGAGAATCTCTTGAAAATAAATTCGAAAGATTCAGAATAAATCGAAATTTATCATTGTATAGCACAAAAGCGATAAATACCACAATTCCTATCGAATAATAACTGTGTTTTAGAAATTTTAATTGATCCTCCACCGACTCTAAGCAAAGTGTCATGGAAACACTAGCAGTATAAAAGAATAACATTGCTTTTATTTGTTGTCCTATTTCTTGTGATAATGCAGGATTAAAAACTATTAAACCATATACCGCTAGAATCACAAAGAATTGGCTGCAAAATATTATTTTATTTCCGAGATTTTCTCTAAAGCCTTTAATACACCGAATGAATGTAAAGAAAAAAATCAAGGCGACTATAACTTGATAACTCAAATACGCCTTACTAGCTATGGATGTATCAGAAAAGGCGCACATGGTTTTAAAGATTAAACATAAATCCCACAGAAAAAAATTGTCTTTTTAATATTAAGTGTCATAGCATATCAAGGCCTCCCACATACATTTTTCAAATAACTCAGTCGCGTTATGCCAATCAAGCATTCTTGCAGTTTCCAACCCATTTCGAGCTATTTCACTTCGTAATTTAGGATTTTCCGCCAACTTCACAATTGCTTTACTCAAACCCTCAACATCCTCAGGTTGCACAATTAATGCATTTTTTTCATTCACTCCTAAATCAATCATACACCCCGTATTTGTTCCGACTACGGCACATCCACATGCCATTGCCTCAATGGGAGTCAACCCCCATCCCTCATTTTTACTCGGAAAAAATAAAAAATATCTGCCCAATTATATAGCCGCCTCAGTTCTTCTACATTGGGTGATTTATGAAAAGCATAATCTTCCATTCCTACTGGAGCTTCC
>ENA-OQJH01000376-OQJH01000376.1-human-gut-metagenome-genome-assembly--contig:-NODE-376-length-25286-cov-9.521523_pt1 | contig 25286 bp, 33 predicted proteins | sample MGYA00242597_ERZ504763 | MGnify/ENA primary metagenome ERZ504763 (study PRJEB26092, sample SAMD00036359) | human gut metagenome | host: Homo sapiens | study: EMG produced TPA metagenomics assembly of...
AAGAAAAGAAACAGCATAAAATGAATTTCAACATCAAAGAAAAGCTGAAAAAGACGTTCTCCAAAGAACATCTGAAGGAAGTGTTTACCGGCGAGGAACAGAAAAAGCACCTGAAACAGGGCTCTTATTCTTCAATGATGACGGTGATTGTTCTGGCTGTGATTGTAGTTATTAACCTGATTGTGGCGCAGATTCCGACCAGCAAAACACAGATTGACCTGAGTACGCAGAAAATGTACTCCATTACAGATGAGACGAAAACGGCATTAAAGGATCTCGATCAAGACGTTACCCTGTATTATATTGTGCAGAAGGGCAGTGAGGATGACACCATCGAGAAGCTGCTGGAGCACTACGATGAGCTTTCTGACCATATCAAAGTAGAGACAAAAGACCCGGATCTGTATCCGAAATTTACGAGTCAGTATACCGATCAGACGGTAGCTGCAAACAGTGTAATTGTCGTATGCGGCGATAAGAGCAAGGTGGTCAGCAACAGTGATATGTGGGAGACTTCCACAAACTATCAGACCTATCAGACACAGACGACCGGCTTTGACGGCGAGGGTCAGATTACCAGCGCCATCACGTATGTGACGAGTGAAAACAACCCGAGGTTACTGGGTAACCGGCCACGGCGAGGCTTCCGAGAGCGATCTTTCTACGAACTTCAGTGATGCAGTTAATAAAAACAATGTGGAAATCAGTGATCTTGCCTGATGACAGACGATATCCCGGAGGATGCCGAGGAGCTTGTGATCATGTCCCCGACCACCGATTTCTCCGAGGATGAGGCAAATAAAGTCATTACCTACCTGGAAAACGGCGGAAAACTTCTGATGTTCACCAGCTATACCGGAACGGATATGCCGAATCTGGATTCCATACTGGAGAACTACGGCGTGAAACGCTCCAGCGGAATTGTTGTGGAGACCGATTCCCAGCATTATTATCCGCAGATGCCGTATTATCTGCTGCCGAACATTCAGAGTGATGACATTACAACCGAAGTAAAGAGTAATTACATTCTGATGCCGGTTGCACAGGCAATTCAGAAGCTCGATTCTTATCGTGATACCATTACGATCAAGAGCCTTCTGACGACCACCGAGGACGCTTATATTGAAAATGACCCGGAGAACAGCACCTGGTCGAAGAGTGCGGACAGTGAGACGGGCGCATTTGACCTTGGCGTTTCCATTACAGAAACTGTAGATGATAAAGAGACACAGATCATTTATTTCTCGAGTGCATCGATGCTGAGCAGCCAGATTGACCAGGCAATCAGCGGTGCGAACTCGAAGCTGGCAGCGACTGCACTGACCTCCATGTGTGATGTGGAGCAGACCGTTGTTATTCCAAGCAAGAGCACAAGCTATACAAACCTGGTATTTACACAGGGAGCAGTTAACACCTGGTCTATTATTACCATTGCGGGAATTCCGCTGGTACTTGTTGTGATTGGCGTGATGATCTGGATGAAGAGGAGAAAACAGTGATGAAGAAAAAAGGAAAGATGGCGGCCTGCCTGATCCTTTTGGTACTGCTTCTTGCCGTACTGGCGGTGCTGACGAAGAAAAACAGCACCGCCGATGCGGACAGCGGCAGTTCGGATTCTGGTGCAGACGCCGAAAAAGTGGTTGATTTTTCAAAAGATGATGTAACAGCGCTTTCGTTCCAGATCGATGGAGAGACGGTGTCCTTTACGAAAACAGCAGGAGACGATGATACCGATATCTGGACATATGACCAGGAGGATGGATTCCCATTGGATGAGGGCAAGATAACGAGCGTTTTAAGCTCTCTTAGCAGCATGACAGCAGAAAGAGTCATTGAAGGCGATGAAATCGATTCTATGGCCGATTTTGGACTCGAGACGCCGCCTCAGGAGGTTGCAGTGACTGCGGGAGACGAGAAAACGACGATTCATGTCGGAGATAAGAACAGCTCGGGCAGATACTATATTTATCTGAACGATGATACGAGTAAGGTTTATCTGGTAAGCACATCGCTTGGAACGATGTTCCCGTCCGATATGATGGAGTGGGCGACAACGGAATCCATGCCATCTGTGACGGCGGAAAACATTACAAAGCTGCAGGTGGAGGGTGAGAACGGATATACGCTGACAAAAGAAGTAAGCGCTGCTGATTCGGCACTCCAGACGGATGAATGGCAGGTTGTGGACGCAGATGGAGCGGCACATGGCGGTGATGCGGATTCGATCGGCACCATGACAAGTGCAGTGGCATCTCTTAGCTTTGGAGATCTTGTTACGTACAACGCATCGGATCTTTCCCAGTACGGACTGGATCAGCCAAAGACGACGATTCGCGTGCATTACACGGAAGAGCAGGAGTTGAGGCTGACGATACAACAACGGCAGATACTTCTTCGGATTCCACAACAGATTCTGCATCAAGCGACAGCACTGCAACGAGCTCTTCTTCCGAAACGACAACCGTTACGGTGGAGAAAGATCTGGTATTGTATGTCGGCAATGCAAATGAGGACGGCGGTTCTTATTACGTGAAGCTGGACGGCTCGAATGAAGTTCATCTGATGACGGCTTCGAATGTTGAAACCTTCACCGGAAAGAAGGCATCTGATTTCTGGAACATGTATATCGGCATGGAAAATGTATCGGATCTGACGAGCTTGATATTACGTATAACGGCGAGACGAAGACGTATGTACGCCATGTGGAAGAGAAAAAGGATGACGACAGCGATTCCACAACACAGGAAATCAGTTACATCTGCGGCGATGAAACGATTGATAAATCAACGTTTACCACATTCTATTCTTCACTCATTGGCCTGAAGGCGCAGACGAAGGATGAGAGCCTCGTACAGGCCAAGAATGCCGAGTTTACCGCAGTCTTCCATATGACAGACGGCGACCTGACATTTGCTTACAGCCCGTATGATTCGAGCTTCTATTACACGGTAGATGAGGACGGAGTGCCGTCTCTTGTGAATAAAAATAACGTGAAGACCATGCTGGAAAATTACGGGAAACTGCTTGCGGCAAAGACGGAAGATGACAGTTCTTCAGACAGCACGTCAGAATCAGCGGAATAAAGAGTCATTAAAATCTGGTTAAAATTGAAAACGGAGATTTACTGAGAGTGAAAAAATCAGTAAATCCTCCGTTTTTTTTGTCTCATTTTTTCGCTCGAGGCCGGGAGCAGAAGGGGGTATTACTGTACCGGTGCGAAGAAGATCTGGATCTGGTCTAAGAGGCCTGTGGGGCCTCCATCTGCGGCATGTGCTTTGTTTTTGGCAGGATCTGGGTTTCGATGGAAGTGTTGAGTGCCGTGTACAGCGCAAAGGTTTCTGCGATACCCGGCTCTTCCTCGCCGCCGATGAGGAAGATGCTGTTGTCAATGTGCTTTAAGGCGTGGCCGATGTTGAGGTTCACGTAATTGCCCACGAGGCTTGCGAGAAGGTACTTTCCGGCGCTGTTCTGGAGGTGTGCGGACTCGTAGAAGGCGTCTACGTCCTCCGGTGAGCGGTGAAATGGGTTGTGATAATAGCTCTCGGTGAATAAAAGCTCGATGTTGGAGCGGCCGGTGAGCGTGTGGTACAGCAGCGTGCCGACAAGCGGGAGCTCAATCATGCGTTTCAGGAAGCGGCTGCGTTTATCCGGAATTTTGTTGAGCTTGGCAAGGTCGGTCGGGTTGATCATCATGATTCGGCGAAGCATTTCGGGGCTGTATTGCAGGCGGTTACGACGAAAGAACGGATAAACCGGATGCAATTACGTCGGTTGGACATCCGATGACCTGCTTGATGAAGGTGACGATGAGCTGTACGTATAAAAAGTTCGTGTACGTGATTGCCGGCTTGTCGGAACGGCCGCAGCCGAGAAGATCGAGTGTGTAGACGGTGTGATCCTTTGCGAGAGTATCCTCAATATACTGCCATTCGCGGCCGCTGGAGGCACAATGTAAGTCATGAAGTAAGAGCATCGGGGTTCCGGTGCCTTTTTTTGTGTAAAAAATATCGCCGAACTGCCAGGAAAAGATCTCTTTTTCAGCCGAGGCGAGCAGGTTTTTCCGTACGGCGGCGGTATCGAGCGTTTTATTCAGAAAGTAAATCGCTGCGCCGGACATCGTGGTGAGGACACTCAAGGTGACCAGTTTTTTGCTGTGTTTCATATGATAAAACTCCTTTCAGGGGTCTCCCGGAGGGGAGGAATCGGTTCGAAACGTTGTGTTGAGCTTATTATAAGCGAAAAAAGGGAAAGATACAATGCAAAAATTAAGGGAAAAATGAGAAAAAGAGACGAAAATAAGACGCAATTTGACGAAAAGCGTAGACAATTCCAGGAAAACTACGTTATGTCAACTACTGGCGAATGGCATATTTAAATAGTTTACATAACTGCAAAAACAGAGAAAAAATGATGCAATAATACACATAAAAGCATGAAAACGGCACTATGGGATAAAATCCTTCCAGATTGGTAAAAATCCATGAAAAAATGGTCCCAAAATGCGTTTAGTAAATGGTTTGGAAAATCCGAAAAAACGAATGTAAAAGTTCAATTCATACGAAAATATAAAAATATAATTAAATAATTTAATAAAAGAAAGAAAACAGAGACGAAAAACTACGTGAAACACGCGAAAATACAGGAAAATGTAGAAAAAACGGAGAAAATCAAAAATAGAATAGAAAATACGATTATTTTAAAAATAAGAGAGGTGAAAAATGAGAGTGATTTTCGGAAAGCCGGGAAGCAAATCGCTTCTCGCTGATCGCCGAAGACCGAAAATCGTAAAAACGATGTTTCACGTGAAACATTTTGAGAGACGTGAAACGTGAAAAATGAGACGGGGAAAGTGACATAAGTAGAAACGAAAAAATGAAGGACGATCTAAAAAAATGGCAAAAAGAGGGTGTAAAACGATGGAAGAGGCGGAAAAAGCAAAAAAGATAAAAATGAGTTGAGAAAAGGCAAAAAACGACTGAAAAGGGGAAAATGTAGTATAGACATGGGCGAAAAGAATAAAAACGGGAGGGAGAGGCAGTGAAAGGCAAGAAAATGGTGTGAAATGGCGATGAGGGATAAAAAACGGAGAGAAGGAATAAAAAAATGTTGATAAAAGAGAAAAAGTGAGATTGTTTACAAAAAAAAAGAGAAAGGTAAGCCAGAAAGATGGAAAAGAGGATAAAAGACGTGGCAGCGAGAGAAAAATATTAAAACCATAAAAACAGAAAAATTATAGTGAAATCAAATAAATCGATAAAAAGCAGAAAATGTGCAGTCTGGCCTGTAAAATAAAAAAATCAAAGAAAAACCGCCCGAAAAGAGAAAAAATTGAGAAAAAATGAAAAAGAGGATGTCTCACGGATTATGCCTCTTACTGATGAAAATAAAGAGAAAAATGCTGAAAATTTGAAAAAAGCGAGGAAGAACGATGAAAAAACAGAGCCCTGGTGAATAAAAATACATTTTATATACAAAAGAGACATTTACGATCACCGAACAACCATAAACAGTTTTGATTCCTGATCTATGTATCAATAATATCCTGATAAGTTGATTTTTTCTTTCTAATCACATGAGATTTCCTTGAAAAAGAGCATCACACGATTAAAATAACGTTTCCAGTATATTTGTACCTCAAAACGTCAAAAATTAAAATGTTTCACGTGAAACATTTCATAAAAACTGTGTGAAACAGAAAAAAATGTTCTGACATCGTAGAATTACTTGGAAACCATCAAAAAATGCAAAATCATCGCTGAAAAAATTCCAAAAAGCCTTTAAACAGCGTAAAAACCGAGAAAAATTATTGTAAAACAGTGCTTTTCAAAATGTTTCACGTGAAACATCGCCAAAAATCTCCAATTTTCTTATGTTTCACACCGTCTAATCATGCAAAAATGCAGAAAATGTTTCACGTGAAACATTTCCAGTAGTAAAATCCGGCGTAGTATGATAAAATATCTTTGTCCCAAATTGGGGCAATTTTGAGATAGAATCTGAAGAATTCCTCAGATAGACTGGCATAGAAAAGGAGATTTTTCCTATCTATATGCCAAAACACCTGCCGCATGAATCAGTTTTTTGAAAGAAGTGCCGGCAGGTCATTTCCTGTAAAAAGGAAAAACTGCAAATGGAAACAAAAGATGAAGGAGGCAATACATATTTGGAAGAACAATTGCAATTGCAAACCAGAAAGGCGGCGTAGGTAAATCTACCACCGCAATTAACCTTTCTTCCTGTTTAGGAGAAATGGGACAAAAAGTTCTGACCATTGATATGGACCCGCAGGGAAATACCACCAGCGGAATGGGAGTAGAGAAAAATGAAGTGGAAAATACCATCTATGAGCTGCTTCTTGGAGAGTCAAAACTGGAGGACTGCATCATTCCTCTGAATTTTGACAATCTTTCCCTTATCCCTTCCAATGTCAATCTGGCCGGAGCGGAGATCGAGCTGATCGGGGTGGAAGACAAAGAATTCATTCTGAAAAACGCAATTGATCAAGTCCGCGATCAGTACGACTTCATTATTATTGACTGTCCGCCATCCTTAAATATGCTGACAATCAACGCGATGACCACCGCGGACACCGTTCTGGTGCCGATTCAGTGTGAATATTACGCACTGGAGGCTTATCCCAGCTTATGCACACGATTGAGCTGGTGCAGGAGCGTCTGAATCCGGAACTGGAGATGGAAGGCGTTGTCTTTACCATGTACGATGCGAGAACGAATCTTTCTCTGCAGGTAGTAGAAAACGTAAAAGACAGCCTGGATCAGAATATCTACAAAACCATTATTCCGAGAAATGTCCGCCTTGCGGAGCACCGAGCTACGGTATGCCGATCAACTATTATGACAAGCGGTCCACCGGTGCAGAGAGCTACCGTCTCCTGGCAGACGAAGTGATTCACAGGGGGGATGAAGAGTAATGGCAGCGAGAAGAGGAGGATTAGGCAAGGGCCTGGATTCCCTGATTTCACCGGGACATTCGGCCAAAGCAGAAGCAAAAGAGAAACCGGTAAAACCGGAGGTCAAAGTAGTCGAGAAGGTTGTTGAAAAAGTTGTCGAAAAACCAGTTGAGATGAAACTGAAAATCTCCGAAATTGAACCGAACCGCGAACAGCCGCGAAAATCCTTTGACGAGGACGGCCTGATCGAACTTTCGGAATCCATTAAACAGTTCGGAGTTCTACAGCCGATTCTGGTGCAGAAAAAAGATGATTATTATGAGATCATCGCAGGGGAACGGAGATGGAGGCTGCAAAGCTTGCCGGAATCAAAGAAGTACCGGTCATCATCAAAGATTTTACCGAGCAGGAAGTTGTCGAGATTTCCCTGATTGAAAATATTCAGAGAGAATCCCTGAACCCGATTGAGGAGGCACATGCATACAAACGCCTGATGGAAGAGTTCCATCTCCGCCAGGATGAAATCGCAGAGCGCGTTTCCAAGAGCAGAACGGCGGTTACAAACTCGATGCGTCTCCTGAAACTGGACGACAGGGTACAGCAGATGGTTGTCGATGAAATGCTGACAACCGGTCATGTGCGTACGCTGCTGGCGCTGGAGAATAAAGAGCTCCAGTACAATACGGCAATGAAAATCTTCGATGAAAAGCTCAGTGTCCGTGAGACCGAGCGCCTGGTCAAAGAGATCCTGAATCCGAAGGTGAAGAAAGAAAAGAAGTCAATCTGGAAGAGGAAGCCATCTACGAAGGTCTGGAAGAGAAAATTAAGAGCATCATTGGTACGAAGGTTTCCATTCACCGCGGGGCAAAGCACAAAGGAAAGATCGAGATCGAGTATTATTCCCAGGAAGAGCTCGAGAGAATCATGGATCTGTTTGAATCAATACAGTAAGAGGTAGAATAATGAGCGATTTATTTAGTAAGGTAGGAATTGACCTTGGCGTTGTTGTACTTCTTCTGATTGTACTGATTATCGTGATGATGATTATGACGGTCAGCATGTCGCTGCGTCTGAGCAGACTGAACCAGAAGTACAGAAGCTTTATGAAGGGAAAAGACGCCCAGTCACTCGAAAAGCTGTTTCATCAGCGGTTCAAGGAAATTGACAAACTGAACAAGCAGAATGAGCTGACGAAAAAAAATCTTGCGGATCTGAAAAAGATCCAGGGCATGACGCTGAACAAATACGGAATCGTAAAATATGATGCGTTTGACGATGTGGGCGGAAAGATGAGTTTTGCGCTGGCAATGCTCGACAAAGAAAACACAGGTTTTATCCTGAATGCAATCCACAGCCGTGACAACTGTTTTTTATATCTGAAAGAGATCGTAAAAGGCGAGTCCTATATCATGCTGAGCGCCGAGGAAATCGACGCGCTGCGCCAGGCAATTACGATGAATTCGATCGATCTGATGTAAAGCGGACCGCAGAAAAACAGCATGAAAGAACGCTTGAAAAAATGCATATACTGTTATATGATGGTACTGGAACGCGCCAAACCCGCATAAATGCTGGAAAAACGGCAGTGGTTCCGGGCTGGAAAGAACAAAAAGAATCCCGCCAAAATGAGGGGATAAGATCTACTAGGAGGAAATTATGTTAGACATTAAGTTTTTAAGAGAAAACCCGGAAGTTGTAAAACAGAATATCCGAAATAAATTCCAGGATCAGAAACTGGAGCTGGTTGATAAAGTCATCGAGCTGGATAAAGAAAACCGTGACATCAAACAGGAAGTAGAAGACTTCGTGCAAAAAGAAACAAAATCTCCAAACAGATCGGCGCACTGATGGGCCAGGGCAAGAGAGAAGAGGCTGAGGAAGTAAAGAAACAGGTAGCTGTTGACGGTTCCCGCATCGAGGCTCTTTCTGCAAGAGAAAAAGAAGTAGAAGAAGAAATCAAGAAGATCATGATGGTGATCCCGAACATCATCGATCCTTCCGTACCGATCGGAAAAGATGACAGCGAGAACGTAGAAGCAGAGCGCTTCGGCGAGCCGGTTGTACCGGATTTTGAAATCCCGTATCACACCGACATTATGGAGTCCTTCGACGGAATCGATCTGGACGCAGCAAGAGAAGTTGCAGGAAACGGATTCTATTATCTGATGGGCGACATTGCACGCCTCCACTCTGCCATCCTTTCTTATGCAAGAGATTTCATGATCGACCGCGGATTTACCTACTGCGTACCGCCTTTCATGATCCACGGCAACGTCGTAAACGGTGTTATGAGCTTCGCTGAGATGGAGTCCATGATGTACAAAATCGAGGGCGAGGATCTGTACCTGATCGGAACCAGCGAGCACTCCATGATCGGTAAATTCATCGACAGCATCATCCCGGAGGAGAAACTGCCTCTGACCCTGACCAGCTACTCTCCGTGCTCCGTAAAGAAAAAGGAGCACACGGCATCGAGGAGCGTGGTGTTTATCGTATCCATCAGTTTGAGAAACAGGAGATGGTTGTTGTCTGCAAACCGGAAGACAGCATGATGTGGTATGACAAACTGTGGAAGAACACCGTAGACCTGTTCCGTTCCATGGATATCCCGGTTCGTACTCTGGAGTGCTGCTCCGGTGACCTGGCTGACCTGAAAGTAAAATCTGTCGATGTTGAGGCATGGTCTCCGCGTCAGAAGAAATACTTCGAGGTAGGAAGCTGCTCCAACCTTGGTGATGCACAGGCAAGACGTCTGAAAATCCGTGTCAACGGCGAGGACGGAAAGAAATACCTGGCACATACCCTGAACAACACCGTAGTTGCTCCGCCGCGTATGCTGATCGCATTCCTGGAGAACAACCTGAATGCAGACGGAACCGTAAGCATTCCGGAAGTTCTTCGTATGTACATGGGCGGAAAAGAAAAACTGGTTCCGAAACACTAATCGCATAAGAAATACAAAGGAATGAGAGGAGGTGTTCTTATGCACGCTTACCTGAAAACCATTGGATTTTCAAAGATCAAGACGACGAAGGAACTCCAGGAGATTCTTCGTGATGTAGTAGAAAACTACGACCGTAAAAAGATTGTGGAAACAGAAGAACACCACCTTTTTGCTGAATTTTCGAAAGAATATGCATATGACTGTGGTATCACGGTCTGTGGGGAAATTGATGAGAACAACCGTTTCCAGATGGAATATTATTATCCCTATTTCGAGGGCGGGCAGATCAGCTCCTACGAGGAGGTATCGGTGGAGCGCCACGTCGATAAGGAATCGTTTGCAGGCGCTGCGACGATATGCGGCTTGGCATCACGATGATCTTTTATCTGACGCATGCAGCGGAATATCTTGAGATGAAACAGAAAAATGCGCTGCAGCCGCTTCCGCTCCCGCTTTCTGTCTCCGGTCTTGCAGCGGAAGGAACAATTCTGCTTCCGATCCAGAAAGACCCGGAACAGGTCGAGAAGGAGCGCCGCAGCACGCAGCAGAAGAATTCACTGATCTCGGCTGCCAGAAACGGGGATGAGGATGCGATGGAAAGTCTCACCATGGATGATATTGACACATATGCCATGATTTCCCAGCGTCTGACGAAGGAAGATGTCTTTTCTATTGTAGATAGCTTTTTTATGCCGAGCGGTCTCGAATGTGACCAGTACAGCGTGATGGGTGAAATTACGGAGATGAATACAACGAAGAACGCGGTAACGGGCGAGCGGGTGTATGAGCTCGGCCTCGTCTGCAACGATGTGCCGATAGACATCTGTATCAACGAAAAGGATTTATTTGGAGTACCGGAAGTGGGAAGACGTTTCAAAGGCCAGATCTGGCTGCAGGGAATGCTGGAACATCTGTAAGGGAAAAATAAAAAGAGCGAGGGCGGAAAAAGAGAAAATTCAGTCCTCGTTCTTTTTTTGCAGATTTTTATAGCGATAAACGGATGTTTACTGGTTCTGCACCAGATTCAGATGCTTACGTACCCGCTCGATCAGCATTTCAAGAGCAACGGTGTTCTGTCCGCTCCGGGATGATCACGTCGGCACGGCGCTTGCTCGGCTCTACGAACTGCTCGTGCATCGGTTTTACGGTCGTCAGGTACTGCGTTACAACGCTGTCCAGGGAACGGCCGCGCTCTTTTTACATCGCGCAGGGTCCGGCGGAGAATCCGCACGTCCGCATCGGTATCGACAAAGACTTTGATGTCCATCAGATCGCAGAGATCATTCTCAACGAAGAGGAGAATGCCCTCGAGCACGATAACCGGGGCAGGATGGACCAGAATCGTTTTATCCGAGCGGTTATGCATGGCATAATCGTAAACCGGCATCTCGATGGATTTTCCGGCTTTCAGCTCGAGAATGTGCTGGCATAACAGGTCGGTATCAAAGGCATCGGGATGATCGTAATTTAATTTGGCACGCTCCTCAAAAGGAATATCGTCATGGCGTTTGTAATAGTTGTCATGGCGCAGAATGCTCACTTCATCGCGTCCAAAACTTTCTACCAGCTTATCTGCCAGTGTCGTTTTTCCACTGCCGGTTCCTCCGGCAATTCCTATCAGTATCGTATCCATAAGAAACTCCTTTTATCCGATGATAGCCAGTGTTGCGCTTGTTCCGAGACGGCTTGCGCCGGCATCTACCATAGCCTGTGCCTCGTCTGCGTTGTGGATTCCGCCGGAAGCTTTTACGCCCATATCCGGGCCTACGGTCTTTCTCATCAGGGCAACATCAGCCGCTTTTGCACCGCCGGTAGAAAATCCGGTGGAGGTTTTTACGAAGTCAGCGCCGGCTTCTTTTGCGAGCTCGCACGCTTTTACTTTCTCTTCATCGGTTAAAAGGCAGGTCTCGATGATGACTTTCAGAACGATGTCCTTGCCGCATACTTCTTTTAAGGTCTGGATATCGGAGCGTACGAAGTCGTATTTGCCGTCTTTGAGGGCTCCGACGTTGATGACCATATCAACCTCCTGTGCACCGTCTTCGATGGCCGCACGGGTCTCAAACGCTTTTACACGGGTATCGGACATGCCCAGAGGGAAGCCGACAACGGTGCAGACTTTGACGTCAGATCCTTTGAGCTTTTCAGCAACGAATTTGGTGTAGTACTGGTTGACGCAGACAGAAGCAAAATCATGTGCAAGTGCCTCGTCGCAGATCTTTGCAACCTGTGCTTCGGTTGCGTCTGCTTTTAAGATAGTGTGGTCAAATAATTTGGTGTTCAGCATAATTTTTTCCTTTCTTTTATGAAAAATAAATCAGAATGATAGAGAAAAGGCAGAGCCGAAAAAACACAGTTCGGATTTAACGGCTCTGCCTTTAAAAATTGTAACTATTCAGAGCCACATCTCGATTCCGCTGCGCTGCATCTCGATGTGGCTGCTCGCCATATGAAATTCCAGAAAAAACCGCTCATTCATGCAAGCATGATTCGCAATTTTTTCTTCCATTTCACATGGCTCTGAATAGTTACATATTATCTTGCGCCTTATCGTATGGAATACCTTCGGCTTTCGGAGCTGGGAATTCTTGGATGTGAAGGCGAGAATAATCATGGATGCGATAAACGGCATCATGTTGTAAATGTTCTTGGACAGTCCAGATGGGAGAGGACGGTGGAGTCCGCAATGTTTGCCAGGGAACGGAATACCGCAAAGAATACGGCTGCTCCGGCAATGTGGAACGGTTTCCACTGACCGAAGATCATAACAGCGAGGGCAAGGAATCCGGCACCGGCTACGCCGACTTCGAAGTTCCAGGTGGTAACGGACGGAACGATGTAGGCAAATCCGCCGATACCGCCGAGTGCACCGGAGATGATAACACCGGTGTATCTCCACTGGTATACGTTGATACCAACAGAGTCGGCTGCCTGTGGATGCTCACCGCAGGCACGCAGGCGCAGTCCCCATTTCGTTTTGAAGAGAAACACGTAGCTGCAGATCAGAAGGATGATGCCGATGAACAGGAAGATGTTCACGGTAAATGGTCCGATCTTGTAAATGAAAGCGGCGTTGGTGTAGTTCAGCTTTGCGGAAGCTGCACCGTTTCCGGCATCCGAGCCGTTGTTGAATGCTTTTACCAGGACGATGGCAATGGCAGTAGCCAGCATGTTCAGCGCGGTTCCGCCGATCGTCTGGTCTGCTTTCAGTGTGATGGCGGAGAAGCCAAGCAGCAGAGAGTAGATCATACCGGATACGGCGCTCGCCAGAATGGAAAGTGCCACAAGTGCAGGAGCCGGGAGGTCCGGGAACAGAACCAGGACGAAGACACCGGCAAGGCCGCCGATCGCCATGATTCCTTCCAGCGCGATGTTGATGACACCGCTTCGCTCGGAGAACATACCGCCCATCGCAACGAGCATCAGAACAACGGCGTACAGTAAGGTAAATTTAATTAAAAGGAACATTATTTCTTCTCCTCCTTTCCGTTGTCTGCATTGGCATTTGCTTTCTGCTCTTTTTTGCTCTTGAACAGGTTTGCAACGATGCCCTTGAACAGGGTAACGAATGCGCAAAGGTAAATGATAACGGCAACGATCAGGTCCGCGATCTCCGGCTGATAATATTTCGTAGGCAGGTAAGCACCGCCGACCGAAATATGAGCAACGAAGAGAGCAGCGAAGATAACGCCGATCGGGTTGCTAAGTGCAAGAAGCGCAACCGGGATACCATTAAATCCGATGGCCGGGAGTGCTGTCGATACCTGCGGGTTCCACTCGGATGCACCGGAGAGGAAGTAGAGGCCTGCACCGATTCCGGCAAGCGCACCTGCGATGGTCATGGAGAGAACAACGTTTCTCTTCTCGTTGATGCCGGCGTATTTGGCAGCATCCTTATTGAATCCGCAGGCTTTCAGCTCATAGCCGAAGGTTGTTTTGTTCAGAACGATGTAGATGATGACCGCAATGGCAATCGCAATGAAAATCGCAATCGTTGTGGAACTGGTACGGAAAATGGAGTTCATGCCGCAGTCCGGAATCAGGGATTTTGGAGAAGCGGAGCTTAATTTGTAAGTACGTGTGGTCTTCTGATCATACATGCCCGGGATGGTGTTGTACATCAGCTCATTGACAAGATAAAGACCAATCCAGTTGAACATGATGGAAGTAATAACTTCATTTACGTTGAAGTATGCTTTGAAGATACCAGGAAATGCTCCCCAGATGGCTCCGCAGACCATAGCAGCCAGAAGGCATACATACCATGGCATGTGGAGGATGATGGCAAAATACAGGGCGCCGAAGACACCGACGGTGTACTGTCCGGCAGCACCGATGTTGAACAGACCTGTTTTAAAAGCAAATGCAACCGAAAGTCCGGTCATAATCAGGGGAGCGGACTGAGCGATTTCACTTCCGATTCCCTTCGGCTTTAAGTAAAAGCCGCCTTTGATGATTCGTGTAAATCCATCCACTGCGTTTTCCGCGTTGATGCAGTATAAAATGATAAATCCCACAAGAAGACCGATCACAATACATACAAGAGAAGCGACAATGGACAGAAGAGCGTTTTTCGTTTTTTCGTTCATGCTTTTCTTACCTCTCTTTTATACTTCTTCGGGAACCGGATCCCGTTTTGCACCTGCCATGTAGAGACCGAGTTCTTCGACAGAAACGGTTTTCGGATCCAGCTGGCCGACCAGCTCTCCTTCGTACATAACAAGAATACGGTCGGAAACATCCATAACCTCATCCAGTTCCAGAGAAACCAGAAGAACGGCTTTTCCCTTGTCGCGCTGTGCAACGAGCTGGCTGTGAATGTATTCGATGGCTCCGACATCAAGACCACGGGTAGCTGTACCGCAACGAGAAGATCAGGATCTTTGTCGATCTCGCGCGCGATGATCGCTTTCTGCTGGTTTCCGCCGGACATGCTGCGGGTGATGGTCACAGGACCCTGGCCGCTGCGGACATCGTACTGCTCGATCAGGCGCTCGGCATATTCGCGCACGGCTTTTGATTTGATAAAGCCGAAGGATTCAAATTCCGGCTGCCAGTAACGCTGCAGCACCATGTTCTGCTCGATGGAGTAATCCAGCACGAGGCCGTGTTTATGGCGGTCCTCCGGGATGTGGCTCATGCCCATCTTGGAGCGGTCGCGGATGGAAGCTTTCGTGATGTCCTGTCCGTTGAACAGAATTTTACCACCGGATACTTTTTCCAGTCCCGTGAGGCCCTGAACGAACTCGGACTGGCCGTTTCCATCGATACCTGCGATGCAGACAATCTCGCCTTTTCTTACATTAAAGGAAACATCTTTGACGGCGTTGTTTCCGTGCACCTTGCTCGGTACGGTCATGTGCTCTACTTTCAGAACGGTGTCGCCCGGTTTTGACGGCTTTTTGTTGACGGAGAAGCTGACGTTTCTTCCGACCATCATGCGGGAGAGCTCTTCTTTGGAAGTTTCGCTGATGTTGACGGTTCCGATGTATTTTCCTTTGCGGAGAATCGTACAGCGGTCGGCAACTTCCATGATCTCGTTGAGTTTATGGGTGATGAAGAGGATGGATTTTCCTTCTTTTGCGAGGTTCTTCATGATCTTCATCAGCTCGTCGATTTCCTGCGGCGTCAGAACCGCGGTCGGCTCGTCGAAGATCAGGACTTCGTTGTCACGGTAGAGCATTTTCAGAATTTCGGTACGCTGCTGCATGCCGACGGTGATATCCGAGATCAGAGCGTCCGGATCGACCATCAGACCGTATTTCTCGCTCAGTTCCATGACTTTTGCACGGGCATTCTTTTTCTCGAGGAAGGCCTTTGGTCGGCTCTACGCCGAGGATGATGTTGTCGAGAACCGAGAAACATTCGACCAGCTTAAAGTGCTGGTGCACCATACCGATGTTGAGATCATTGGCGTCGTTCGGCGTGTTGATATGGACTTCCTGCCCATTCTTCTTGATGATTCCGGAGGTAGGCTGATACAGACCAAAAAGAATACTCATCAGTTGATTTTCCTGCACCGTTTTCTCCAAGCAGAGCATGGATTTCTCCTTTTTTGAGCTGTAACGTAATGTTGTCGTTCGCCTTGATACCCGGGAATTCTTTGGTGATGTTCAACATCTCAATAATGTACTCATTTTCCATATACATATTCCCTTTCAAGCGTGGTTTTGCAGGACTGCCGAAGGCATGGAAAACAGGCAGAACTGCGGGCTTTCATTATGTCTAGTATAGCATTTTGTGTGACAGAAAAAAAGGGGAAGAGAAATAATATTCTCTTCCCCAAAAGGCATATTGTTACAGAAACAGTATGCACATTAGCTGATGTAATCAACGGTTACGTGAGAACCTACTTCCGGCTGATTTTCTGTATCGCTGGAGATTTCGATGGAACCATCGCGGATACCAGCCAGTACAGTTTCATACTGATCCTGTGTGAAGGTTGTGAATCCCCAGGATTCGGAATCGGTAGGAAGGCCGATGTAATCTCCGTCTTTCAGTCCAAGCTGCTGAGCAGTTCCGCCAAGTTCAGAGAAGTTTCCGCTGAAGTAGGAATCCAGAGCGTTGTTGATGGCGCTTGGAAGACCTTTCATAGCGGAAGTCAGGCAGCGCTCGCCGATTTTGGAACGCTGGTCAACGTCTACACCAATAACTTTTCCGTCGTGTGTCTCAGCTGCATCCAGAGCAGATGTCCAGATACCGCCGCCGCAGGCGAATACAACCTGTGTTCCGTCTGCATACCAGCCCTCCATACGGGCGGTGATGGAGTCATCGCCGTAGAACTGGCCGCCATAGTAATATTTTACGTTTACATCTACGCCGTCTTCTTCAGCAGCAGCGTTGATACCCTGTACATAACCGTAACCGAAACGGATAACGGCCGGAACAGCGATACCGCCGAGGAAACCAAGACTTGTGTAGCCGTCTTTTACTGCAGCGTATCCAGCCAGGTAGCCGGCCTGCTCTTCTTCGAAGGAGCAGATGTACACGTTCTTTCCGAGATCAACAGCTTTGCCGTTTTTTACAATATCACCTTCGGTAACATCGACTGCGATGAAGGTTACATCCGGATAGGTGTCCTGCTCTTCAGCGATGGCAGGTCCGAACAGGTAACCTGGCATTACAACAACGGTAGCACCCTCGGAAACAGCAAGATCGATGGAGTTGATACGCTCTTCATCGGTATCCTCTGCCGGTTTGTAGTACTCGTACTCTACGCCGTTTGCATCGCCGTAGGCGCATACAGTTTCCCAGGTGATCTGGTTGAAGGATTCGTCGGTGATATCTCCGGAGTCTGTGATCATGGCAATTTTCTCACCTGCGGCGTCTTTTTTTTCTCCGTCTGTGGAAGCAGAAGCGGAAGTTGCGCTGGTGGAATCGGCGCCTGTGGATGCGTCGGAGGAAGAGGAGCCGTTGGAGGAACCGCATCCTGCGAGTGCAGCAGTTGTCATGGCGGCTGCAAGCAGTAAGCTAACTACTTTCTTTTTCATAATAGTATTCTCCTTTCAAGAGGTACAGCGTTTTTGCGTGTATGGCTACATTATAATATAAAAGAAAAAAGTATGTCAAGCAAAGGAAAAACTGCGTGAAATCCACTAATTATCTGCATGCGAGCCGGAAATTCTTCGGATAATGGCGTTGGATCTTGCATAAATTTCTTCCGGGTCAAAGCCGATATGGAATTCGCCGTTTTCGTAGAGGATTTGACCGTTTACCATGGTAAGCTTTACGTTCTGTTTGCTGCCGCTGTAAACGAGGTTTTTGATCAGATTATTCTCCGGCTGCATGTTCGGCTGATGGAGGTCAATCATGACGAGATCGGCCTTTTTGCCGGCAGCGAGACGGTCGCAGTCAGTAAGCTGCATGGCGTGCGCGCCGCCTGCGGTTGCCATGTAGAGAATGGCGTCGGCCGGGATTCCTGCGGCATCCATCTCGCGGACTTGGAAAGGCCGGTGGTCAGGAACATTTCGCGGAACATATCGAGCAGTTGTTACTGGCCGGCCCGTCGGTGCCGATGGCGAGGTTGATGCCGTTATCGTAAAAACGCTTCAGCGGGCAGATGCCGGAGGCGAGCTTCAGGTTTGAGGAGGGATTGGTAACGGCCGTCAGTTTCCGGTCACGGAAGATCTCAAAATCGCGGTCCTCCATCCAGATGCAGTGGTAGCCGCCGCCTCCGTACTGGAACATGCCTAAGCGTTCCATCAGCTGTGTCGGGGTGAGTCCCCAGCGCTCTTTACAGCCCTCGACTTCGCTTTTTGTTTCGGCGTTGTGTGTCCAGACAGGGGAATGGTATTTTTCGGCGAGTTTGGCAACGGCTTCAAGAAGCGGGCCGCCGGTCGTATATTCGGCGTGGAAACCGAGCAGATACGAGGTGCGGTCGGAGAGTTCGTTGACATAGTTATACATCTCTTCGAGAATTTCCGGGCTGTCGACGAAGTTGTTGAGACCGCTGGTAAGAACGGTGCGGAATCCAGTGTCGACCGTGGCAGCGATGCTGTTTTTCTGCTGGATGTACATGTCGAAATTGGAGGTGATGCCGCTCGTCAGATATTCCATGATGCCGAGGATATTGAGCCAGTAACGTCGTCCCCGGCGAGCTTTGCCTCGTTCGGGAAGACCTGGCGCTCGAGCCATTCGTGGAGCGGGAGATCGTCCGCGTAAGAGCGGAGGAAGGTCATCGGGGTGTGCGTGTGTGCGTTTTTAAAGCCCGGGATCAGGAGATTGCCGCGGGCGTCAATTTCGCGGTCGAAGACAGTGGTCTCTGCGGCATCTGGATCTGCTTTTCTACCAGGTCCGATATAGGTGATGGTGTCGCCGGTGACATGAAGTTCGTCTTCGGCGATGGAAAAATGGTTTTCAGCGTCGAGTACGAGAATTTTGGCGTTGTAAAAACGTGTATTCAAAAAAGATCTCTCCTTTATTTTACGTGCTGTTTTCAGCGGCCGGGGCCTGTTTTTTTGACAGACCCCGGCCGCTGTGTGTTTACAGTGTCTTTGCGATGCCCTGAATCGTTGCGGCAACGAGTTTTTTGAACTGCGGTGCAACCATGTCAGCTGCCTCCTGAACTTCCGCATGGCACAGAGGCTGCGGGGAGATGCCGGCGGCAAGATTGGTAATGCAGGAAATACCGATGACGCGCATGCCATATGGCGTGCAGCGATGGCTTCACAGGCGGTGCTCATGCCGACCGCGTCTGCGCCGAGGGTGCGGCACATGGCGATTTCCTGCGGGGACTCGTACTGCGGGCCGGTGAGCTGCAGATAAACGCCTTCCATCAGGTCGATATCAAGGCTGGCTGCGGCTTTCCGTGCGATTTTCTGGAATTCAAGGTCGTAGATCTGGCTCATATCCGGGAAACGGGTGCCGAGCTCGTCGACGTTCGGTCCGATAAGCGGAGATGGAACGAAGCAGGCGATCTGGCCGTTTAACAGCATCAGAGAGCCTGGCTTTGTGCCCTGTTTGATGCCGCCGGCGGCGTTGGTTAAGAACAGTGCTTTTGCGCCCATCAGCTTCATGAGGCGGGGCGGGAGAACGACGTCGGTCATCGGATAGCCTTCATAATAATGAACGCGGCCCTGCATGCAGACAACCGGCACATCGCCGACGTAGCCGAAGATAAAACGGCCCGCGTGGCCCGGAACAGTGGAAACCGGAAAGCCTTCGATATCGTGGTAATCGAGGGTTGCGGTAACGCGGATATCATTCGCAAAATCACCGAGGCCGGAACCGAGAATCAGTGCGACTTCCGGCTGGAAATCGATCTGGGAGCGGAAGCTCTCGTAGCATTTCATCAGTTTTTCGTAAACAGGGTTTGGGGTGTTGCTCATAGGAAAAACCTCCTTAATATAAATGATTTTCTGCTTTTTGAGTCTTTTTTCGGCTATTTTTAGGGAAGAAAAGCCTGCCACAGAGATGTGAGTCCCGGAGGCAGGCTTTTCTTTTAGAAAAAAGATCATCTGGTAGTTCTATTGTAGTATAGAAAGCGCGGAAAAGCAATGATTTCAGTCATCAAAAATATTCAGATGCTGTTTCATGATATTTCCCAGCCATTCAATGACCGGACCGAGGGTAATAACCATCAGCACGGTGACAATGCCGAGTTTTCCGCCGAGCAGAACGGCGATCGCGGTGACAACGAAGTCGTAGACGATGCGGATCACACGGAACGAAACGTTCGGCAGGTGGGTGGAGATAATGAAGGATACTGCGTCGTACGGTGCAGTTCCCATATCAACATCCATATAGAAGGATGCGGCAAGGATAAACAGGACCAGCGCCGGGATCAGCACAGCGATTCGCACACCCATCGAGGTGAAGAGGTCTGCCGGAAGGACTTTCGCCCAGATCCAGGAGAAAAAGTCGATGGAATATCCCACGAGAAACATGTTTGCGAGGGTTCCGAAGCCTAAGTTTCTGCCGCCGAAAATGATAACGAAGATGAGCAGGACGGTATTGAAGAGCGCCTGCCAGTTTCCGATGCTGATGCCGAGGCGGGTGGAGATGGTCTGGTTTAACAAGGTACATGGATCGGTGCCGAGATCGACGAGAAGCAGCCATGAGAGCGCAAAGCCCATCAGGATGACGGCAGCGATGACCAGAATCAGGCGGGTCCAGAAATGTTTCTTCTGGTAGAAGCCTGGATGATTTCTTTCATAGTATGAGTTCCTCCCTGTGATTTATGCTTGGCTTTTCACCTTTTCGGGCGGATTTTCTACGCATTTTCTTCGAAATTTTTCGATCGTCTTTCCAACACGTTTTTCGCCCTTCTTTCCAGAAAAAATCTCCGCCGTTTTTTGGCGGAGATTTGACCGTTTCTGTTATTTTAGTATATTTTTTCCAAAATGTAAACTATTTTCTTTTGATGATGTCAACTTAATGTTCACAAAATGATGAATAATAAATGAACATAAATTAACACAAAACATAAAATTGAAAAAACACGTTCATTAATAAATTAACGAAATGAACATGTGAGCTGAATGAAATTTGTGCATTCTACAATGTGTCCACGCGAGACGGACAGAACCTTGAAAAGAACTACAATATACGGATATACGAATTAACGCCATAAACAGAAACCAAAGTTATAGAACCAGCTCCACGTTTTTACAGAAGACTTCGCGGTATAACTGTTCGCGTTCCACGGCGATCAGCCGCCCGGCTTCCTGCTGGAGCTGTTCACTGTCGAAGAGCTGTACGAGATCCGGATTGAACATGCGGCCTGCGTTGCAGTGAAGATCTGCAAGCATATCGGCAAAGTTCTTGCAGGAGCTGTAGGCACGTCCGACGGAATCGGTTGCCGCACCGAGACAATCGGCGCAGGTGAGGATCTGGTAGAGAATGGCGTTGTCGTTGCCTTTATGGGTATACTCGCGCGGATAGCCGCCTTTTTCGTCGTACCAGAGATGGTGGTAGAGCGCCGCCTCGGCGTATGGTCTTGTGGAATCCCATTTGCTGAGGAGCTCATAGCCCATCTGTGGGTGGAGACGGATCAGATCAAAGAGAAAAAGTACATTGCATCATTGGAACCGCATATTGGAGATATTCTACTGGTTGGAATTAATTATGATAAAAAGACCAAAAAGAATGAATGCCTGATAGAAAAGGCGTAAATGAATAAAAAGGCAAGGCAGCATATCACAGGAAATCCTGAGGCATGCTGCCTTATTTGCCAGGCATATCAATAATTGGTTCAAAAAGGATACGTTAGAATACCACTACCAGAAGCATCTTATACTGCTCTTTGCCATACACTGCATGCGGATGTTTTGCCGGCATGACGATGGATTCGCCTTCGTGGAGTTCGTATTTTACGCCGTCGATGGTGATTTCACCGGTTCCGTCGAGGCAGGTGACGAAGCGTCGCCGCCGGACTCGTGGGTGCTGATTTCTTCGCCTTTGTCGAAGGCAAATAAGGTGATGCTGACGGATTCATTCTGTACCAGTGTTTTGCTGACGATCTGGCCTTCCTGGTAGGAAACCTGATCTTTTAAGACCATAACCTTGGCTTTATTGATATTTTTCATGATGCTCATAGTTTATAAATCTCCGTGATAGAATGAGAACGTGTCTGAAAAAATTCCCAGGCACGTTCTAAAAATGTGTGATTAAGATGAGATGACTCATCGGTGTCGGGCGTGTATAGAAATGGAATCTGAGGTCCGTTTTCTGATATGCCCAAATTCAAAGATATTTTTGTCTGAACATATACAGTATACGTGGAAAAATGAAAGAAAGCAAGGGGTTTTCTTTATTTCCCGAAAAACAATTCCATATCGTTTTCAACGGTATCGATTCCGGCGATGCCGAAGTTTTCAACGAGAAGAGCTGCAACATTCGGGCTTAAAAATGCCGGGAGTGTCGGGCCGAGGTGGATGTTCTTGACACCGAGAGACAGCAGTGCCAGAAGAACAATCACAGCTTTCTGTTCGTACCAGGAAATATTGTAGATGATCGGCAGATCGTTGATATCGTCGAGGTCGAAGACTCCTTTAATTTCAGTGCAATCACGGCAAGAGAGTAGGAATCATTGCACTGGCCGGCATCGAGGACGCGCGGAATGCCGTTGATGTCGCCGAGGTTCAGCTTGTTGTATTTGTATTTTGCACAGCCGGCGGTCAGAATCACGGTGTCTTTCGGCAGTGCCTGTGCAAAATCAGAGTAATAGCTGCGGCTCTTTGCACGGCCGTCACATCCAGCCATGACAACGAATTTTTTGATCGCGCCGGATTTCACGGCATCGACGATCTGGTCTGCCAGGGCGAGTACCTGTGCATGGGCGAAGCCTCCGACAATGGTTCCCTGCTCGAGTTCCGTCGGCGGTGCGCAGTGCTTTGCCTGTTCGATGAGCAGAGAGAAATCTTTTGTATCACCGATGACGCCGTCGATGTGCGGGCATCCCGGATAACGAACCGCTCCGGTTGTGTAAATACGGTTTTTGTAGCTGTCCTTCGGCGGCACGATACAGTTCGTCGTCATCAGAATCGGGCCGTTGAAGGCTTCAAATTCTTCTTTCTGCTTCCACCAGGCGTTACCATAATTTCCCTTAAAATGTTCATATTTTTTGAACGCCGGATAGTAGTGTGCAGGCAGCATTTCGGAGTGGGTGTAAACATCGATGCCGGTGTTCACGGTCTGCTCGAGCAGCATCTCGAGGTCGCGCAGATCATGACCGGAGACGAGAATACCCGGCGGGTGCCGACACTGAGATCGACGGTGGTGATCTCCGGATTGCCGTAAGCGGAAGTATTGGCCTCATCGAGCAGTGCCATTCCCTGCACGCCGTAGGAGCCGGTCTCGAGTGCGAGTGCCGTCAGTTCCTCTGCGGAGAGGGAATCGTCGAGCGTTGCGGCGAGAGCACGCTGCAGGAAGGCATCGATTTCCTCGTTTTCTTTTAAGAGAACATTGGCATGGCTGGTGTACGCGGCAAGTCCTTTCAGACCGTAGGTGATGAGCTCGCGTAAAGAGCGGATGTCCTCATTTTCCGTGGAAAGTACGCCGACGGTTACTGCTTTTGCGGCAAACTCATCGGTTGTGCCGTTCCAGAGGGCGGCTTCCGGCAGAGCGGAGCAGTCGGCAAGCTGAGCGAGAAGCGCTTTGGTCTCAAGCGTTGCCTCAATTCGTGCGCGGATCGTATCATCATCAAAGTTCACGTTTGTGATGGTCGTAAACAGGTTTTCGGTGATGAGATGATTGACGCTGGCATCGACGGTTTTTCCTTCGCGGCGGAGCTGTGTCGTCACGGCGGAAAGTCCTTTCGTCGTCCAGATCAGCAGATCCTGCAGCGCCGCTGTCTCCGGGCGCTTTCCACAGACACCGGATTTTGTACAGCCGGAGCAGCCGGCAGTTTCCTGACACTGGTAGCAAAACATATTCTGTTCCATAAAAATAGTTCCTCCTGTAGGGTATTTCCGAGGGGTTAAGCGCAGAGGGAAAAACAGATCTGCGCGGAGTTTCATAATTTACACGTACAGAATATCGGATATAACAGGAAAAGTATGTGGTTATAACCACGGAAAATACTTTTTGTGTATATTCGTTTATGAAAAATAAGCATTTGAAACGATGAAACGGTAAAAATTACGTTGCGGTACCGCCTAGAGAGACGGATGACGCAGCGTAAATTTGTTTTTATGAAATTCGAGGATTCCCTCTTTCTGCATTTTTCCGAGTTCTTTGGAGAGGGCGCTCCGGTCGAGGTTCAGGTAGTCGGCGAGGCCCTGGCGGTCGAAGGGGATCGTAAAGGTGTCGGTGCCGGTTTTGGCAGACTGCGCGGCGAGGTAGACCAGCACGCGCTCGCGGATCGTCTTTGGTGTAGTGCAGAAAATGCGGTTGGAGAGGGTAAGATTTTTCTGCATGGAGATGCGGAGCATGTTACTGCGAAGCTGGGACAGCCATGCATCATCACCATCGGCGGTCTGGTCGAGGTTTCGAAGATTGAAAAGAGAACCGTCGAGGCTTCGGCTGCCGTGACATTCACCATCATCGGCTCCCGACAGAAGCATACGTTTCGGCAAATACCTGGCCGGGGGTGATCTTGCTTAAGATACTGCGGTTGCCCCAGAGATCCGTATTCTCCACGAAAACGCTGCCGGACAGCACAATCCCCAGTTCGGACACGCGGTCACCCATGTGATAAATGGTCTGGTTTTTCTCAAACGAACACGTCCGCAGCCACCCGCTCGAAACAAGAGCCGTCCGCCCGGTTTCCGAGATGCCATGAAAGAGCGGGAGAGAAAACACCTCGGCCGGAAAAACAGCATCAGCCAATGATTTCATACTGCAGCATCTCGTATTTCAAAATACTGCCCTCCATAATTTCCGGCGGCAGCAGTGCGCGGGCAACCAGTTTCATTTCATTGTCCTCCGGTTCGATGTCATTGCGGCGTAAATGCGCGTAATCACCATCGATGGCGACTACTTCGTAGGTGCAGGATAACATAAGAAAACAACCTCCTTTTTCTTTACATGATACCTATTATACCGTGTGCAGAAACGGATGTCGATGGAATTTTTAATGTCGGAAACAAAAGTCTATGCTATACTTACAGCAGGGTATGACAGAAAAGAAGGATGGAAGGTAGGATCCTGGGGGAAGAACTTGAACTGGAAGTCTGCTCGGTGCTGAGAAAAATCCGGAAGATATGTAGCTCATTATCATCAGCGGCTATGCGGAATTTTCTTATATAATAGGAAGTTCGACATCTGCTCAGAGAAATCCCTAAACATGTGGAGGATAAAAAAACTGATTTTCTAACAGAGCTTCTGCCATGGTCCAAGTCTTTACCAGAACATATCGGGAAGCTCAGACAGCAATAAGATTTCACCAGCTAACAGAGGATTTTTCTTTACACAATAACTCCATATAATTACCGGAATCAGACAAAGCCGAAAAAAAGAAAGAAGATTAGGAACCGTAATAATTCTATTCAA
>ENA-OQJH01000377-OQJH01000377.1-human-gut-metagenome-genome-assembly--contig:-NODE-377-length-25264-cov-2.765286_pt1 | contig 25264 bp, 31 predicted proteins | sample MGYA00242597_ERZ504763 | MGnify/ENA primary metagenome ERZ504763 (study PRJEB26092, sample SAMD00036359) | human gut metagenome | host: Homo sapiens | study: EMG produced TPA metagenomics assembly of...
GGGCGGTGTGGTGTATCCAGCAATATGCAAGATGGTGTCGCGTGACCAATGCCGTGAGAAATATGGTACATTGTTGCAGGACATTATGGAATACCTTCGCCGGGAGAATCATCCGAACCTTTTCTTGCATTCAAACGGTCTGCTATATGCCAACGGAACGGAAAAGGCTATCACATGATGAATTCTACCGCAAACGGACGTCCTGTGATTCCTCGTACAGGCTATATCGTAGAAATTAATGCTTTGTGGTATAATGCTTTACGCTTTACAAATGAACTGTTGGGCGAAGGTGGAAACAATAATTTGGCTGAAACGTTAAATGTATTGGCAGAAAAGACGGGAAAGGCTTTCGTGGATACTTTCTTGAATGAGTATGGTTATTTACTGGATTATGTGGATGGCAATATGATGGACTGGAGTGTGCGTCCGAACATGATATTTACTGTAGCATTCGACTATTCTCCGCTTGATGCCCGTCAGAAGAAAGGGGTGTTGGACATTGTGACCAAAGAACTGCTTACCCCGAAAGGGCTCCGTTCGCTCAGCCCGAAGAGTGGTGGTTACAACCCAAATTATGTAGGTCCTCAGATGCAGCGTGATTATGCTTATCATCAAGGTACCGCATGGCCCTGGCTGGCAGGCTTCTATTTTGAAGCTTACCTTCGTATTTATAAGATGAGTGGTATAGGATTTGTGGAGCGTCAGCTGATAGGCTACGAAGACGAAATGACTTCTCATTGTATTGGCTCTATACCTGAATTGTTTGATGGTAACCCGCCTTTCAAAGGTCGTGGAGCTGTATCATTCGCTATGAATGTGGCAGAGATATTGCGAGTATTATATTTATTGAGTAAATACAATTATTGAAAGGAGGGACCTGTATGAAAGTATTAATGTTTGGATGGGAATTTCCTCCCAAAATATATGGTGGTCTTGCTGTAGCATCTTACGGTATAACAAAAGGTCTGAGTCTGCAAGGTGATATGGAAACAACCTTCTGTTTGCCCAAACCTTGTGGCGACGAAGAAAAGTTTCTGAACATTATAGGCATGAACCAAGTGCCCATTGTGTGGCGTGATGTGGATTATGATTACTTAAAGTCACGTCTTTCGACTTCGACTCCGGAACAGTATTATGCTTTCCGTGATCATATCTATTCTGATTTCTCGTACATGCACGTCAATGACCTGGGGTGTATGGAGTTTGCCGGCGGCTATCCGGGAAACCTTCATGATGAGATCAATAATTTTTCTATTATTGCAGGGGTGGTTGCGCGCCAGCAAGAATTTGATATTATCCATGCGCACGACTGGCTGACTTATCCGGCTGGTGTGCATGCCAAGCTGGTAAGTGGCAAACCTTTGTGTATCCATGTGCATGCTACTGATTTTGACCGTTCGCGCGGTAAGGTGAATCCTACGGTATATGCTATGGAAAAGAATGGCATGGATCATGCGACTGTATTATGTGTGTGTCCGAGCTGACCCGTCAGACAGTTATTCACCAATATCATCAAGACCCGCGCAAATGTTTTGCCATGCACAATGCCGTTTATCCGCTTTCGCAAGATTTGCTGGACATTCCTCGTCCTGATCATTCGAAAGAAAAAGTGGTGACTTTCCTGGGGCGTATCACGATGCAGAAAGGACCCGAGTATTTTGTGGAAGCCGCCGCATTGGTCTTGAAGCGTACCCGTAATATCCGTTTTGTAATGGCAGGATCGGGAGACATGCTGGATGCCATGATCAATCTGGCTGCGGAACGAGGTATTGCAGACCGTTTTCACTTCCCGGGGTTCCAGCGTGGGCGTCAGGTTTATGAAGCATATAAAAACAGTGATGTATTCGTAATGCCTTCTGTGTCAGAACCTTTTGGTATTGCTCCTTTGGAGGCTATGCAGTGCGGAACTCCTTCTATCATCTCAAAACAATCGGGTTGCGGTGAAATTTTGGATAAAGTAATCAAGACCGATTATTGGGATATCAACGCAATGGCCGATGCCATCTATTCAATTTGTACGAATCCTTCTCTTTTCCAATATCTGCAGGAAGAAGGAAAGAAGAAGTGGATGGCATTACATGGGAGAAGTCGGCTTGAGAATCCGTGCCTCTATGAGCAGGTGTTAAAAAACTATGGTAAATAATAAAACAATAACTAGGATATGAAAACAATATGTCTTTATTTTGAAATACATCAAATTATCCATCTGAAACGCTATCGCTGTTTTGATATAGGCCGTGACCATTATTATTATGATGATTATGAAAATGAGCGCGGCATCAGTGATATTGCCGAACGCTCGTATATTCCTGCGCTGAGTGCGTTGATTGAAATGGCAAAGAATCACGGTGATACTTTCAAGGTGGCTTTGTCTATCTCGGGTGTGGCGCTGGAACAGTTGGAAGTGCATGCGCCTGGTGTAATCGAGTTGTTGCATCAGTTGAATGAGACCGGATGTTGCGAATTCTTGTGCGAACCTTATTCTCACGGTCTTTCCTCATTGGCTAATGAAGATTGTTTCCGCGAAGAAGTGGAACGTATGCGTACCAAGATTAAACAAATATTTGGCAAGGAGCCGAAAGTATTCCGTAACTCCAGCTTGATTTATTCGAATGATATTGCGCTACGATAGCTGATATGGGCTTTAAAGGTATGTTGACTGAAGGTGCAAAACATATTTTGGGTTGGAAGAGTCCGCACTATCTGTATCATTGCGCCATGAATCCGAACTTGAAGTTATTGCTTCGCGATTTCAAATTGTCTGATGACATCAGTCTGCGTTTCTCTAATTCCGAATGGAATGAATATCCGTTGTTTGCCGACAAATATATAGATTGGATTGCAGCTTTGCCGGAGGAGGAACAGGTTATCAATATTTTCATGGAACTTTCTGCTTTGGGTATCGCCCAGCCATTGTCTTCCAATATTCTGGAATTTATGAAAGCACTGCCTGTCTGCGCAAAAGAAAGAGGGGTTACTTTCTCTACTCCGACCGATATCATTACCAAACTGAAATCTGTGGATCAGGTGGATGTTCCTTATCCTATGTCATGGGTAGACGAGGAACGCGATATCAGTCCGTGGTTAGGCAATGTGATGCAGCGTGAGGCTTTCAATAAACTTTATAGTGTGGCAGAACGTGTTCATTTGTGCGATGATCGCCGTATTAAGCAGGATTGGGATTATTTGCAGGCAAGTAATAATTTCCGCTTCATGACCACTAAGAATACCGGTATTTGGTTGAATCGTGGAATTTATGATTCTCCGTATGATGCTTTCACCAACTACATGAATATTTTGGGTGATTTTATAAGTCGTGTCAATTCGTTGTATCCGGTGGATATGGATAACGAAGAATTAAATTCGTTGCTTACTACCATTAAGAACCAGGGCGAGGAATTGGTGGCTTTGAACAAGGAAGTGGAGAGATTGCAGGCTAAACTGGAGAAAGCTGAAGGCAAGAAGCTCCTGCCGTAAAGAAAGAACCTGCTGCCAAGAAACCGGCGGCGGCAAAGAAAGCGGCGGCAAAGAAGCCGGTTGCCAAGAAAGCTGCTTCGAAGAAAGAAGAATAACAGAAATAGTATAAAGGACTTAAGAATTCACCGTTGTGCTTTCGGAAAACTGGTTTTAAGGTTGGAAGAGGCGGAACGGTGTTTTTCTATATAAAAGTTTGCTGCATTGAATATTTTATTTACCTTTGCCAATCTCAGATACGAAAAAATATGAAACAATTGTGCCAGAATAAACATACGATACGTTTCCGCTATTGGAACCGGAAGAAGTACGCTATATTTTATAGTTTGGGCAAATGTGTAACTATTGGTAATCTGAAAAAGGAGATTGCCGATGTATCGTTGGGTAAACAGGCAAATGTTTGCACGGCATTCTCTGTTTGCTCTTCCGCACGAAAAGAGGATGCTGGAGAGGAATATGAAGAAGGAATGCCCCCTGTTGAATCTATGTTGCAAATGCTTCGGATCCAACTGCCTCAACCACAGGTGGCTGATGTGATTTGTCTTTTTTATTTGAATAAATATTTGTTTGCCGGAAAGATGTGCCATGCATCTTTTCGGCTTTTTTGTCTTAATATGAACTGTATATGATGCTGAATGAAATAAGAAACAAAGTGCTGGGCGGTGAGAAGATTACCGTAGAAGAAGCCTGTTGGCTGTCCTGCAAGGCAGAGAAACAGGATTTGTATGATGCAGCTCATGAGATAACACAGGTCTGGGCTTCCCGGAAATTCGATATGTGTTCCATCATCAATGCTAAATCCGGTAAATGTCCTGAGAATTGTAAATGGTGCGCACAGTCTGCACATTATGAAACAAAAGTGGATGTTTATGATTTGGTTGGGAAGGAAGAATGTCTGCGCCATGCTTTGTATAACGAAGCGCAGGGAGTATCCCGTTTTTCTTTGGTGACCAGCGGCAGGAAACCGGGTAGCCGGAACTTGAACCGGCTATGTGAGACAACAGAATACATGCGTGCGCATTCGCATATTCAGTTATGCGCTTCTTTAGGATTGCTGGATGAGGCGGAATTGAGACGGCTGTTTAAGGCAGGCATCACCCGTTATCATTGTAATCTGGAAACGGCTCCCTCTTATTTTTCATCTCTATGTTCTACTCATACACAAGAACAGAAATTAGAAACGTTGCAGGCAGCACGCAGGGTGGGGATGGATGTATGCAGCGGAGGAATCATCGGCATGGGCGAAACAATGGAACAGCGTATTGAGTTTGCTTTTACACTGAGGGAATTGGAAGTACAGTCTATTCCTATAAACCTGTTGCAGCCTATACCCGGCACTCCATTGGAAAAAATGGATCGTCTTGCAGAGGTGGAGATTCTGACAACCATCGCTTTATTCCGTTTTATCAATCCCACAGCATTTCTTCGTTTTGCCGGAGGGCGTTCACTGATGAGTGTGGAAGCTGTAAAGAAAGCATTGTATATCGGTATTAATTCTGCCATTGTGGGAGATTTGCTGACTACATTAGGTTCAAAAGTATCAGAAGATAAAATATTGATAGAAGAGGCCGGGTATTCGCTTTGATACATTATAAAGTTATTATAACAATAAGGAAGTAATATATGGAAAATTTTGACAGGGAGCATTTATGGCATCCTTATACATCGACTACTCATCCGCTGCCCACTTATAAAGTAAGACGGGCGGATGGAGTATATATAGAATTGGAGGACGGAAGATGTTTGATAGAAGGGATGTCTTCGTGGTGGTGCATGGTACATGGATACAATCATCCGGTATTGAACCAAGCGCTCAAGGAACAGATAGACCGTATGAGCCATGTCATGTTCGGCGGACTGACACACGATCCGGCCATCGAATTAGGCAGGTTGTTGTTGAAGATTGTTCCTCCCCGTATGCAGAAAATATTTTATGCTGACTCCGGTTCGGTTGCGGTGGAAGTGGCATTGAAAATGGCCGTGCAATATTGGTATGCGCAAGGGAAGGAAAAGAAAAATAATTTTGTAACTATTCAGTCCGGATATCATGGAGATACGTGGAATGCCATGTCTGTTTGTGATCCGGTGACCGGTATGCATCATATTTTTGGCCCTACATTGCCTGTGCGTTATTTTGTTCCTGCTCCCCGGTCGCGCTTTGACGGAATCTGGTATGAAGAGGATATAGAGCCCTTGAGGGAAATATTGGAACAGCATCATGAAGAGATGGCCGCATTGATTCTGGAACCTATTGTACAAGGGGCGGGCGGAATGCGTTTTTATCATCCTGAGTTTTTACGCCAGGCAGAGAAACTTTGCAGGCAATATCGGCTGTTGTTAATCTTTGATGAGATAGCGACAGGTTTCGGAAGGACGGGGAAACTGTTTGCTTGGGAGCATGCGGGTGTCCAGCCCGATATCATGTGCATAGGCAAGGCACTGACCGGTGGATACATGACTTTCTCTGCTGTCCTTGCCAGTGATGATGTGGCTGATACAATTTCCGGCGGTTATCCGGGAGTCTTTATGCACGGCCCTACTTTTATGGGAAATCCGTTGGCTTGTGCCGTAGCGAAAGCATCCGTGGAATTATTGCTTTCCTATAGTTGGGAGGAAAAGGTAAAGGCCATTGAATCACAGTTGAAGAGGGAGCTGGCCCCTGCTGCTTTATTGCCACAAGTGGCTGATGTGCGTGTATTGGGAGCTATCGGGGTTATTGAAGTGAAGAAACCGGTAGATATGGCTTTCATGCAACGTCGTTTTGTTGAAGAAGGGGTATGGGTACGTCCTTTTGGAAAACTGGTGTATATCATGCCGCCTTTTATAATTCAGCCTGGAGAATTGAGCAAATTGACGCATTCACTGGTGAAGATAGTAAGAGAATTAAAAGAATAAGTGATAGTACTGAGAGAAATAGAAAAATGAATTCATTAACAGATTGGGAAAGGGAATTAGCCCTGCTTGAAAATAAAAGTAATCTTCGTAAGTTGCCTGTTATCCGTCATTTGGGAAGAGAGGTGGAGGTGAATGGAAAAGTGATGCTTAACCTTTCATCCAACGATTATCTGGGATTGGCTGCTTATCTGCCATTACGTACGGAATTCTTGCAAAGTCTTACTCCCGACACCTTTCTTCCTTCCTCTTCATCCTCTCGGCTGCTGACAGGAAATTTTGATATCTATGTTCAGATAGAGGATTTGCTTGCCCGACTGTATCGGAAGGAAAGCGCGTTGGTTTTTAATAGTGGTTATCACATGAATGCCGGTATTCTTCCTGCAGTGAGCGATACTCGTACATTGATCCTTGCCGATAAACTGGTACATGCCAGTATTATTGACGGCATTCGTTTATCGGCGGCCAAGTGTATCCGATACCGGCATAACCGGTACGAACAATTGGAACAGTTGCTGGTTTCCAATCATGCCGGGTATGATAGAATAATTATTGTAACCGAAAGTATTTTCAGTATGGACGGTGATGAGCCGATCTCCGTCGTTTGGTCACTTTGAAGCAACAATATGATAATGTATTGCTGTATGTGGATGAAGCGCATGCTGTAGGGGTGCGGGGGATGCATGGCCTGGGGTGTGCGGAAGAACAGGATTGTGTGGCTGACATCGATTTCTTATGTGGAACTTTTGGTAAAGCGTTAGCTCGGTAGGAGGCTATATTGTTTGTTCGAAGACCATCCGTGATTATTTGGTCAATAAAATGCGTACATTCATATTTACAACGGCTCTTCCTCCTGTCAACTTGCTATGGACATTCTTTATCCTGGAGCATTTGAACAGTTTCAGCTTCCGGAGGGAAAGGTTGAAGAAGATATCCTCTCTTTTGAAAGACGCGTTGGTAAAGAAAGGCTACGCTTGTCCTTCTACCAGCATATTCTGCCAATGACGATAGGCGATAGCGGTGATACGGTGTTAAAGGCCGATTTCTTGCAGCGTAAAGGTTTTTATGCGTTGCCGGTGCGTCCTCCTACTGTGCCCGAAGGAACATCGCGTATCCGTTTTTCGTTGACAGCGGATATTACTGAAGAAGAAATAAAAAGTCTGATAGAATTGATATGAAACATTTATTTTATACAACAAAAATTATCTTTCCCCCGATTGACACTTTTTTTTGCCGGTTGGGGAATGGATGAATGTCCTTTCATGGATTATTGCTCCGGAAATAGCGATCTGTTGGTTTGTTATGATTATCGTTCGCTGGATTTTGATTTCACGCTGTTGCAGGGTTATCAGGAGATTCGTCTGATAGCCTGGTCTATGGGAGTATGGGCCGCGTCTATGGTATTGCAGGATATGGACTTGCCCATTTGTGAGAGTGTTGCTTTAAATGGCACGGTAACTCCTGTCGATGATTTGAAAGGTATTTCGCAGCAAGTTTTTGAAGGAACACTGGAAGGCTTGAATGAGGTTACGCTGGAAAAGTTTATCCGCAGGATGTGTTTGAAAAAGGAGAATCTGGAAACATTCTTGTCGAAACGTCCGCAACGTGCGGTAGAGGAACTGCAAGAAGAGCTTCGGAGGATTGGAGAACAGGTAAAATCTTGCGCTGTTCCCAGTTTTGCATGGGAACGGGCTGTTATAGGCAAGAATGATTTGATTTTTACGGCGGTCAACCAAAGAAATGCATGGACCGGGACGGAAGTGGCAGAGTATGATATTCCTCATTATTCAGAAGAAATAATGAGAGATTTGCTATGCCCGTCTGTCATTTAAAATGAAAACGTATGATTAATAAGCAATTGATAACCCGTCGCTTTTCCCGCGCTGTAGAGAGTTATAACCGTGAGGCGGTGGTTCAAAAGCAGATTGCATACCGCATGAGTGATATGCTAAATCATTATTTGCCCCGTCCGTGCGGCCGGATATTGGAAATTGGTAGCGGGACGGGCTTTCTTACCCGCAGGCTGATGGAAACCCTCCATCCTGAAAAACTGGTGTTGAATGATATTTGTCAGGAGATGAGTACTTGTTTCACCGATTTGTTGGGAAGCGGGCGGGCTATCTTTCTGGCAGGGGATGCCGAGTCCCTTCCTTTTCCAAAAGGACAGGATTTGATTGTATCATGCTCGGCATTACAGTGGTTTGTTTCTCCCGAGCTGTTTTTTGAACGTTGTAATACTTTGTTGAAGCAGAAAGGATATTTTGCTTTTACTACGTTCGGCAGGGATAATCTGAAAGAAGTTGCATCGGTTACCGGCAGCGGTCTTCACTATCGTTCTTTAGAGGAGTTAGAAGAAGCACTGCGCATACACTATGAGATTGTGAAGGCTCATGAGGAACGTATCTGTCTGACTTTTGGCACTCCGCTCGAAGTGCTTTATCACTTGAAACATACCGGGGTGGCTGCTGTCAGGCAACAAGCGTGGACTAAAAGGAATTTGCAGGATTTCTGTGACAAGTATGCCCGTTTGTTCAGTGATGGTCGTTCGGTGACTTTGACTTATCATCCTATTTATATTATTGCAAAGAAAAGACAATAGAAATAAAAAGAATCATGAAACAGAATGTATTTTTTCGTAAGTGGTATTGATACAGATATTGGCAAAAGTTATGCCACGGCCTATCTGGCACATCTTTGGAACAAACAAGGATGTCGTACTATTACTCAAAAATTCATACAGACTGGAAATCCGGAAGGTTATTCGGAGGATATTGAGTTGCATCGTCGTCTGATGGGGATGGAGTATTTGCCTGAGGATGAGCAGGGACTTACCAAACCTGAAATATTTTCTTATCCGGCTTCTCCCCATTTGGCTTCACGAATAGATAACCGCGCCATTGATTTTGATAAAATAAAGCATGCCACGGAGGTGCTGAGTGAGCGCTATGATGCTGTTTTAGTAGAAGGAGCCGGGGGGCTGATGGTGCCGTTGACAGAAGATAATCTGACTATAGACTATGTTCAGGAATCGGGTTATCCCTTAGTTTTTGTTACTTCGGGACGATTGGGAAGTATCAACCATACATTATTGAGTTTTGAGGCTATAGAACGGAGAGGGATAAAGCTTCATACAGTGATGTACAATCTGTTTCCCGAAGGAGAAGATAAAATCATTCAGGCAGATACAGAGGCTTATATTTGTCGTTATATAGAGAAGCATTTCCCGGATACAGCATTTGTGAAGGTGCCTTGCTTGTAATTCATCTTTCTTGTTTATGATGTGTCTACCTAATAAAAAGACAGGCCTTGTTTCGCAACAAAGCCTGTCATGCAAACTTAAAACAACCAACAAAAGAAATAGATAATTTCGGGCAATTATCTAATAAAAAGCAATTCTCTGTATTTAGGTAATGTCCACATCTGATTGTCAACAATCAGTTCCAGCTTGTCAATGTGATAACGTATCTCTTCCAGCATGGGGGCGATAGTGTCATGATAGGCGATTGCTTTCTCCCGTTCACTTTCTATCTTGTTAGCCACCTTACGTGCTTCCACCATGGCTTCCACATGCTCGGTGATGAAGATGGTGCGTTCTGCAATCTCTTCAATAAGTTTCATATTCTCGGCAGATAGTCGGGACGCTTTTTCTGCAGGGAATAATTCTTTCATTTTATATACATTGTCAATCAGTTTGCTCTGGTATTCGGTAGCCACGGGAATAATGTGATTCATAGCTAGGTCACCGAGAACACGAGCCTCGATCTGGATTTTTTTGTGTACATTTCCCACTTCACTTCGTTGCGGGCTTCCAGCTCTTTGCGCGTCATGACGCCTGTTGCTTCGAACATGGCGATGCTTTCGGGTTTCAGGTAATTGTCGAATATCAGCGGACAACTGGTTTCGCAGTCCAGACCGCGTTGCAGCCTCAGCTTTCCATTCGTCTGAGTAACCGTTGCCATCGAACCGGATAGGTTTGCATTCCTTGATGTATTGGCGGATGATTTCCACGATGGCGGAGATTTTTGGCTCTCCCTTTTCAATCAATGCATCCACATCCTTTTTGAATCTTGTCAACTGGTGCGCCACCGCCGTGTTCAGTGCAATCATGGCACTGGCACAGTTGGCTTCCGAACCTACGGCACGGAATTCAAAGCGATTGCCTGTAAAGGCGAAAGGAGAGGTGCGGTTGCGGTCAGTGTTATCAATCAGCAATTCGGGAATCTGAGGGATATCCAGCTTCATTCCCTGTTTGCCAGCCAGCGAAATAAGGTCATCATTTGCACTTTCTTCCATGTGATCCAGCACTTGTGTCAGCTGTTTGCCCAAAAAAGAAGAGATGATGGCGGGAGGTGCCTCGTTGGCTCCCAGACGATGTGCATTGGTGGCACTCATGATGGAGGCCTTCAGCAATCCGTTATGGTGGTAAACTGCCATCAGGGTATTGACGACAAAAGTAATGAAACGCAGGTTGTCTTCGGCTGTCTTTCCGGGAGCCATCAGCAGGATACCGGTATCTGTACCTAATGACCAGTTGTTGTGCTTGCCTGATCCGTTAACTCCCTTGAATGGCTTTTCGTGTAGCAGCAGACGGAAACCATGATTACGGGCTACTTTGCGCATCAGTGACATGATGAGCATATTGTGATCTACGGCCAGATTACATTCTTCGAAAATGGGAGCCAGTTCGAATTGGTTGGGAGCCACTTCGTTGTGGCGGGTCTTTACGGGGATGCCCAGTTCCAATGCTTGGATTTCCAGGTCTTCATGAAAGCTGCCACACGGGTAGGGATGGCCCCGAAGTAATGGTCTTCCAACTGTTGGTTTTGCTGGCTTCGTGTCCCATCAGGGTACGTCCGGTCAGTAATAGGTCGGGGCGTGCGGCGTACAGGCCTTCGTCTACTAGAAAGTATTCTTGTTCCCATCCTAAATAGGCCATTACTTTCTTTACTTCGGGATTAAAATAATGGCAGACATCAACTGCTGCTTTATTTACAGCACTTAACGCTTTCAACAGAGGGGCCTTGTAGTCGAGGGACTCGCCGGTGTAGGCGATAAATACGGTGGGGATGCACAGGGTGTCGTCTACTACGAATACGGGGGAGGAGGGGTCCCATGCACTGTAGCCACGTGCCTCGAAGGTATTGCGGATACCGCCATTAGGGAAACTGGAAGCATCGGGTTCCTGCTGTACAAGTAGTTTGCCGGAGAATTCTTCCATCATTCCGCCCTTGCCGTCGTGTTCTACAAACGCGTCATGTTTTCGGCGGTTCCTTCGGTCAGCGGCTGGAACCAGTGGGTATAGTGGGTTACTCCCAGTTCGGTTGCCCAGCGTTTCATGCCTGCGGCTACTTCGTCGGCGATGCTGCGGTCCAAAGGAGCGCCATTGTCCATAGCATCTGTCAGTTTGGCATAGACATTGCTAGGCAGGTATTTGAACATTTTTTCACGGTTGAATACATACTTGGCAAAGTATTCACCGGGCCTTTGGGCAGGTGTTTCTACTGTTGCTGCTTTCTTCTTGAAAGCTGTTTCAACTACTCGGAATCTTAATTTTGACATAATACCTAAATTTGTTTAGTTGTTAATTTATTTAGAGTGAATGATTTTCTCTTTATTATTTTGATTCAAAATGACTTTTAGTTGTATGCAGATTCGCCATGTTCATAAATGTCGAGCCCTTCTTCTTCAATTCTGTTCGGGACGCGCAAACCATGAATCTTGTCCAATCCCTTGAAGATGAGGTATCCCATACCTGCTGCCCAGCAACCTACTACTGTTGTACCGAACAGTTGTGCTAGCAGGAAGTTGTAACCACCACCATAGAGCAGTCCTTCTTCGGTGGCGAAAAGTCCGGTAAGAATGGTACCGAGGCAACCACAAACACCATGTACAGAGGAGGCTCCGACCGGATCGTCTATTTTCAATATGTGGTCAATGAAGTCTACCGAGAAAATCATGACGATGCCGCAGATGGCACCGATCATGACTGCTCCGAAGGGGGAAACGAGATCACATCCGGCGGTGACTCCGACCAGTCCTGCCAATACACCGTTTAATGTTAATGACAAAGAAGGTTTTCCATATTTTATCCAGCTTGCTGTCAAAGCGAAGAAGCCACCGGCGCATGCTGCCAGGTTAGTGGTCAGGAATACGTGAGAGATAACTGTCTGATCAGTACCGGTAGCTGCTGCCAGTTGAGAACCCGGATTAAAACCAAACCAACCGAACCAAAGAATGAATACACCCAGGCAAGCCAATGTCAAGCTATGTCCCGGGATAGCCTTAGACCTGCCATCTTTACCATATTTACCGATACGCGGTCCTAGAACGGCAGCACCTACCAGGCAATCCACCCGCCTACTGAGTGAACGACAGTGGAACCGGCGAAGTCATGGAAGGTGGTTCCGAATATGTTTGTCATAAAAGAATTTTCTTCACCATTCATCAGCCATCCGCCACCCCACGTCCAGTGTCCTGATACCGGATAAATCAGTACGCTGATGAAGATGGTGTATACCAAGTACATGGAGAATTTAGTACGTTCTGCCATAGCTCCTGATACGATGGTTGCTGCAGTGGCACAGAATACGGTTTGGAAGATCAGAAACCCTTCAATGGGTAGTCCGTTGTCAATGACTTTGTCCATTATGTCAAGGTTGAAAAAATGTGGCGTACCTACGAAAACTCCCACACCGAACATCAATCCGAAACCGATGAACCAGAAGAGGATGGAGCCGAACATAAAGTCAATCAGATTCTTCATCAGTACGTTGGCGGTATTCTTGGTGCGGATAAATCCAGCTTCCACCAAAGCGAATCCCGGTTGCATGAAGAATACCAGCATGGCTGCCAGCAGCATCCATACAGTATTCAGACCGGTTACAATTTCATTGATGGCTTCTGTGTCCGTGCTTCTGACAGGAGTTTCCGATAGTGCGTCTTGTGCCCAAAGGCTGGCTGGGAACAGAAATAAAAGTATAAAGAGTCTTTTCAGGTATAGTTTTTCCATACCTTTTCTATTAGTTGTATCCATAATTTTTTCGCTTAAGTTGTAGTATGATTTTTACTTTGTAGAGTAGTTTTGACCGGGGTGTGTAATGAGTTATTTCTCTTGTTCTGCATTGTACAAGGCAATATCTCCACGTTCTCCTGTACGGATGCGGATGGCATCTTCAACGGGTATGACGAAGATACGTCCGTCACCGATCTCGCCGGTATGAGCAGCTTGAGAATGGCATGAATGGTTTTGTCTACATTCTTTTCGCGGACTACAATGGAAACCAGGATTCTCTCAATGGAACTGGTGTCATAAACCACTCCACGGTAAATGCGTCCTTGACGTGTTTTGCCAATGCCTCTTATCATCGTAATAGGAAAACCATTCGATTTCGGCTTCGAGCAACGCTTCTTTTACGTCCTCGAATTTGGTCTTACGGATAATAGCTTCAATTTTTTTCATTGTTGTATTTGTATTTTGTATATAATGTAATCTTTTTACCTTCTAAAAAACTGATACCTTGTTGTTATCCTTGTATTTATGCTCTTTATGATTAAAAACTTAGCCCGAAAACGAAATAAGCCCCTTCAGTGCGTGGGTTTACGGTGACTTTTGCAAAAGCTGGAACGGAAAATGAATCGGTGATTCTTATCTCCTTGGCGGCTCCCAGGCTGATGTCGCATACGGCGAAACCGTTGGAACCGTTGCATACAGGGTCTTCGGAATAGTTGTAAAAGTCTGTGGCCCACGGAGTCGCTCCTATTTCCGCTGTCCATTCCAGTCCTGCCAGTGTGAAAGGTACGGTAGCCGAGATGTAGGAAGAATAGGCTCTGTCTCCTTCGTTATTCACTCCGTCGGTTCCGGCGAAATTGGTATACCAGTTCAAGGCCAGCGGTCCGAAGTCATAACCTATCTGTGCCTCGAAGGTATGGTTGGTATTGTGTGAGCCGTAATGGAAATACCCCGGTCCTCCATTGAACCAGTAATCTGTGACGGAGATACTGAACCCTCCTGTGGTGTAGCCTAATGTGAGGTCAATCTCTTTTGTATCTTCTTTTTCGATACCTGCTGTTCCCCATGCAGACAATGAGAACCCTTTGTAAGAAACTGACAACGTGGGTTGGATACTGACACCCCCCAAATCCTGGCCACGCCAGATGTATCCGCTTACAAAGTCGGCTCCTACGCTGGCTTCTACTTTGTCCTGCGCCATGCCCATTGCCGGAACAGCTATTGCCAAGGCCGACAGAAATGTTGTTTTTCTAAAACTCTTTTTCATTGCTTTTTACCTTTTAAATTCATAATAGTGAGTTTGTTATATCTCGTGTGTATTTGTTTTTCTTGTAATGGTTTGTGCTTGTTATGTGATAAATGTTGTTTATAATATCCATCGCCTGATTCGTTTCATTGCCTCTTCACAGTCCGCGCGTTCGCCGAAGGCGGTCAGCCGTATGTAACCTTCTCCACTGGGACCGAATCCTACTCCGGGAGTACCTACCACATTGGCTTCGTACAGCATTTGTTCAAAGAACTTCCACGAGCTGATTCCTCGGGGAGCCTTCACCCATAAATAAGGTGCGTTCTCACCGCCGAATACTTTTAGTCCGGTGCTTTCCAGTCCTTCTTTCATGATGCGGGCGTTGGTCATATAATAGTGGATGGTGGCTTTTATCTGTTCCTTTCCTTCAGGGCTGTAAATGGCCTCCGCACCGCGCTGGGTAATGTACGAGGTTCCGTTGAACTTAGTGCATTGGCGACGGTTCCACAACCGGTTCAGCGGGATGCGTTTTCCTTCCAATGTGGCGGCGGTCAGCTCCTTGGGTACTACGGTGTAGCCGCAACGCACTCCGGTAAAGCCGGCGGTTTTGGAGAAGCTGCGGAACTCTATGGCTACCTTTTTGGCTCCTTTTATCTCGTAAATGGAGTGGGGGATGTCGGGGTCTTGAATGTAGGCTTCGTAGGCTGCGTCATAAAGAATCAATGTGTCGTTCTCCAGTGCGTAATTCACCCATTTCTTCAATTCTGCTTTACTGATAACCGTACCGGTGGGGTTGTTGGGGTAACATAGATATAAAATGTCTATTCTGCGGTCGGGGATAGCGGGAATGAAATTGTTTTCACTCAGGCAGGCAGATAGACCACGTTGCTCCATCTTCCGTTTTCCAGCACTCCTGCTCGTCCGCACATGACGTTAGAGTCGATATATACCGGATAAATAGGGTCTGTCACACCGATGCTGTTATCGTGGCGGAGGATGTCCCCTATATTTCCCGTATCGCTTTTGGCGCCGTCACTGACGAATATCTCGCCGGATTCCAAATGTACTCCGCGTGAGGCATAATCGTTTTTCAAGATGGCGTCGATTAGAAAATCATATCCTTGCTCGGGACCGTATCCACGGAAGGTTTCTTTGCTTGCCAGTTCGTCCACTGCTTTGTGCATGGCTTCTATGGATGCTTGGGGCAATGGTTGTGTCACGTCTCCGATGCCAGACGGATGAGGTCTTTTTGGGGATGGGAAACTTTGAATGCATTTACTTTCTTGGCAATGTCCGAAAACAGGTAATTGTTGGGCAGTTTTAAAAAATGTTCGTTTACTAATGCCATAATTGCTGTTGTTTTATAGTTTGTCTTTACTGATTTCTTATTCCTGTTAAATTTCTATCTCACCATCGAAAACTTTTACTGCGGGACCTGTCATGTACACATGTCCGTCTGTTTCGTTCCAATGGACTTGTAAATCACCACCATCCATCCTTACCCGTGATTTTCTTCCGGCCTTGTGGTTCAGGTATGCGGCTACGGCAGTGGCACAAGCTCCTGTTCCGCATGCCATGGTGATGCCCGAGCCTCTTTCCCAGACTCTCATCCTTAAGGAACCGTCCGGCAATACTTCAACGAATTCTACATTTGTTCGTTCGGGAAAAAGCGGATGATTCTCCAGTTTCGGACCTATTGCCGGCAAATTTACATTTTTTATATCATCTATGAAAATTACTAAATGTGGATTTCCCATACAAACAAATGTTCCTTTGTATTCTTTTCCATCTACTGTGATTGTTTTTGCCAACATTTTGCCGTCCGGGGTATTTATTTGTCTGGAGTTGGTAAGCAGGGGAAGATCCATGTCTACTGTTACTTCTTCTACCAGCCCGTTCTCCGTATGCAGTTTTAGGATCTTGATTCCTGAGAGCGTTTCCAGCGTGATGACTTCCTTTTGAGTCAATTTGTTGTCATATACATACTTTCCTATACATCTGGAGGCGTTGCCACACATCATAGCTTCAGAACCATCTGCATTGAATATGCGCATACTGAAATCCGCTTTGGTTGATTTTCCAATCAATACCAGCCCGTCGGAACCGATCCCCGTGTGACAAGAACTCCATTTGATGGAAGTTCTCACGGGGTCTGCTATGGGGTGTCTCAGGGTGTTTACGTATATATAGTCATTACCTGCTCCCTGCATCTTCGTGAACTTGATTGTTGTTGCCATTTTGTCTATTAAACTTTCTTCTGTTATTATTTTCCTTTTTGTCTTATTTTGGTTGCAAATATATTATCTTTTTGATGTTTTATAAACAATGGTGCTATCTATATTCTTATTTATTTTTATTCTAATGATAAATAGAAAGCTATTTTAGGTGTTTTTCTTTCAAACTGAAATAAAAGTCTAGTTATATTCTTTTTAATTGTAATTCATTAAGTCTGTACTCTGTTATGGAACATATAGTTTAGGTAATATTTTGTTGGTTATTCAGTGTTGTATAATCGGTATCGTATATAATTAAGGTGGATGATCGATGTAACAAAATGATAATATATTATCGTATTGCTATATTATTTTGTTACCTTTGCATCCTGTTGGGTAAAAAAGAGATTTGTAATGCAGAATATTATTGCGATAGAAAATGGTGTGACCCGCCATCCGCTGTACCGGATGAAGGAACCGGTGAATATGACACTTGCCGCCGGAGAACATATAGCTGTTGTGGGAAGAAACGGGGCAGGAAAAAGTATATTGGTAGATACGATTACAGGTCGGTGGCCGTTGTTGATGAACGAAGTGAAATATGATTTCTCTCCCTCTCCTTCGAAGATGGCATACGAGAATATAAAGTATATTGCTTTCCGTGATTCATACGGAGATGCCGATGGAAATTACTATTATCAGCAACGGTGGAATGCTCATGATTTGGATGAAACTCCACTGGTACGTGATTTGTTGCCCGAAGCGACCGATTCAGGCCTGGAAAAGGCTTTGTATGAACTGTTTGGCATGGAGAGGATGCTGGATAAACATATCATTCTGCTTTCCAGTGGTGAGTTACGTAAGTTTCAACTGACAAAGACTTTGCTGAGTAATCCGCGTGTACTGATTATGGATAATCCCTTTATCGGACTGGATGCGAAGACGAGGGACCTGCTTCATACATTGTTGGGTGAACTGACTAAAGTAACCCATTTGCAGGTAATCCTTATCTTGTCTAAGTCCGATGATATTCCTGCTTTTATCACTCATGTTATTCCTGTGGAAGACAGGGTGTGTGGTAAAAAGATGACTTTGCAGGAATATTTGGCGGTCCGTAAGTCGATACCGGAACGGATGCTTTCCGAAGAAAAGGAGGCACGGATTCTGAATTTGCCTTACGGCGGTGATTTGTATCACACCGAGCACGTAGTCGATTTGAACAAGGTAAGCATCCGTTATGGCGAGCGTACCATTTGAAAGATTTGGACTGGACAGTGAAATGTGGCGAGAAATGGGCTTTGAGTGGAGAGAACGGTTCAGGAAAGTCTACGTTGCTGAGTCTGGTCTGTGCAGATAATCCGCAGAGTTATGCTTGTGATATTACCTTGTTCGGCAGAAAACGCGGTTCCGGAGAAAGTATTTGGGAGATAAAGAAGCATATAGGATATGTCAGTCCTGAGATGCATCGCGCTTATCTGAAGAACCTTCCTGCCATAGATATTGTGGCAAGCGGGCTACATGATTCTGTGGGGTTGTACAAACGTCCGCGTCCCGAGCAGATGGCGGCTTGTGAATGGTGGATGGATATTTTTGGTATTGCAAATTTGAAAGACCGGAATTTCTTGCAGTTGTCCAGTGGCGAGCAGCGTCTGGTGTTGTTGGCTCGTGCTTTTGTGAAGGATCCTGAGTTGCTTATTTTGGACGAGCCTTTGCATGGGTTGGACTTGTACAACGCCGGTTGGTGAAAGATGTGATAGAAACTTTCTGCCGTCGTAAGGACAAGACCATGATTATGGTGACACATTATCAGGAAGAGTTGCCCGCATGTATAACTAACTCTCTTTTCTTGAAGCGGAATTAAAAGTTCTTTTTCAAAAGGTACGTTCCGGGCAGACGGAAGACGACAGGTTAAACGATAGTGCCCTGTCGCTTTCCGGACAAGCGGGGTGTTGGACTGAGTACAAATAATTCTACTGTTCGTTTCATAAATATAGCATTGAAATTTTTTAAAGAAAACGAATCATGGAAAACACATTAAAAAAGCCTATGACAGGCATTATTCCTCCTTTAGTGACTCCGTTACTGGATAATGACAAACTGGATATTGACGGTTTGGAAAGATTGATAGAACGACTGATAAAAGGAGGAGTGCACGGATTATTTATACTGGGTACCACTGGAGAGGCGCAGAGCATCAGTTACCGGCTCCGCATGAAATGATAAAGGAAACTTGCCGTATCAATGCCGGAAGACTTCCGGTTCTGGTTTGTATTTCCGATACATCAATTGTAGAAAGTATTCATCTGGCACATGTGGGGGCCGAGTGTGGTGCTTCAGCCGTAGTTTCCGCTCCCCCTTACTATTTTGCTCCGGGGCAGCCTGAACTGGCCGAATTTTATGAAGACCTTATCCCTCAGTTGCCGTTGCCTATCTTCTTATATAATATGCCGTCGCATACAAAGTGAATTTTGCTCCGGCTACGATACAGTGCATTGCCCGTAACCCTCAGGTAGTGGGATTCAAGGATAGTTCGGCCAATGCCGTTTATTTCCAGTCCGTGATGTATGCCATGAAGGACCGACCGGATTTTGCCATGCTGGTGGGACCGGAGGAAATTACGGCCGAGTGTGTGTTACTGGGTGGACACGGAGGCATCAATGGAGGTGCCAATATGTTTCCGGAATTGTATGTAGACCTGTATAATGCCGCCTTGGCACGTGACATGGAAACGGTGAGCCGTCTTCAACCCCTGGTGATGCAGATAAGCAGCAGTATTTATACTGTGGGCCAGCATGGTTCCAGTTATCTGAAGGGATTGAAATGCGCGTTGTCTTTATTGGGCGTTTGTGATGATTTTGTTGCGGCTCCTTTCCATCGCTTCAATGCTCCGGAACGCGAGAAGATACGCAAGGCGTTGGAGGCACTCCCTTTTTGTCCGGAGTTGAAACCTTAAATGCTCGGTCTGTATGCATATCATTGATATAATCGTCTTTTTGCTGTTTACCGGCGGAGTCGTGGCCTTCGGTTGTTCTTTCTTTAAGAAGAAAGGTACTTCCGAGGAGTTCACTTCTGCCGGCAGAAGCTTGCCCGGCTGGGTGGTGGGGATGTCCATCTTTGCCACGTATGTCAGCAGTATCAGTTATTTGGGATATCCGGGAAAGGCTTTTTCGGGAGATTGGAATGCGTTTGTATTCAGCCTGTCTATCCCTATAGCTTCTTATTTTGCGGCTCGTTACTTCGTGCCTTTTTACCGAAGCCAGGACAGTATATCGGCTTATAGTTTCCTGGAAAACCGCTTCGGCCCTTGGGCCCGTATATATGCCTCGTCCTGTTATCTGCTTACCCAGATTGCACGTACAGGCTCTATTCTGTATTTGTTGGCATTGCCCATGAATGTATTGCTGGGATGGAATATCCAGACCATCATTATTGTGACCAGTGTGGCTATTGTACTTTATTCCATGCTGGGCGGCATGAAAGCTGTCATTTGGACAGAGGCCATACAGGGGATTATTCTGATTGGCGGTGCGCTGGTATGTATGTTTATCTTGCTTTTTGACATGCCCGAAGGTCCGGCACAGACTTCTCCATCGCTATGGAAGATGGAAAATTCAGCTTGGGAAGTTTTGGAAGCAGTTTAAGTGAGTCCACTTTTTGGGTGTGCCTGATTTATGGCGTATTTACCAATTTGCAGAACTATGGTATAGACAGAGTTATGTGCAACGTTATCATACGGCGAAGAATGAGAAGGAGGCTAAGTTCTCGGCCTTGTTCGGAGGATATTTGTTTATTCCCGTTTCGGCTGTCTTCTTTATGATAGGGACCGGGCTGTATGCGTTCTATAAAGTGCATCCGGGGGTCTTGCCCGACGGAGTGGGGGCGGATTATGTCTTTCCGTTCTTTATAGTCAATGAGTTGCCGGTGGGGTTGACAGGCCTGCTGATTGCTTCTATCTTTGCCGCAGGTATGAGTACCATTGCGACCAGTGTCACTAGTTCGTCTACCATCATTCTGACGGATTATTATCAGCGTTTCCGCAAACATGCCGGAAACAGGGAACGGATGTTGGTGCTGAAACTCTCTAGTGTGGGAGTAGGAGTGGCAGGATTGCTGGTTGGCCTTGCTTTATGAGTGTGCAAAGTGCGCTGGATGCTTGGTGGGCGTTGGCGTCTATTTTCAGCGGAGGCATGTTGGGACTGTTTCTATTGGGGTATATTTCGAGGAAGGCACGTAATTTTGATGCGGTACTGGGAGTCGTTTGTGGGGTAATTCTGGTTTGTTGGATTGTGATATCCCCTTTTGTACATGCCAATCTGGCTATCGTATTCGGAACGTTGCTGATATTTTTGGTGGGATTCCTGAGTGCTAATTTGTTTAATAAGAGAAGGTGTAAGTAGAATAACTTAATTTTATGCATTAGGCGTGTCAAAACCAAAATGACTGCTCCTAATGGTTACAGATAGTAATTATAACACTTAAAAGGGTCGTATCAAGCTCTGTATTGAGTAATGATAGACCCTTTCTTAGTCTTTTAGGATGCTCAAATTTCAGATTATAAGTTCATATTTCCAAAAACTGAATTTGGACACATCCACTTTTATGTATTTGTCGGTTACAATCTGTAATCTTTAGAATGTTCATCTTGTTTTTGATTCATTTCTCCGGTTTTTGATTGTTTTATCGTCCTTCTTATCAGATAAATCTTTGCAACTCATTGACCTGTTTAATGCGGCATTGAAATCTTCCACCAGTCTTTCATCACTTCATCCACCGTCTGTAATTTATGTATGCAGGATGCGACTTGTCCTATTTCCAGTTCCCCTTCGAATAAATCTCCTTCAAAGATTCCCTTTTTTGCACGTCCTTTTCCTAACAAAGTGCGTAGTTCATCCGTTGTCGCGCCACGGCTTTCCGCTTCTTCCACTTGTTTGAAGAAATCATTTTTGACCAGCCGGACGGGAGAGAGCTGTTTCAATGTCAGTTGGGTATCTCCTTCGTTCAGTCGCAGGCATCGGTCTTTGAATGTGAAATGAGCGGAACTCTCTTCGGTTAATGCGAAGCGCGTGCCTATCTGCACTCCGTCGGCCCCCAATGCCATAGCAGCCAGTATGCTTTCTCCCGATCCGATACCTCCGGCAGCTATCAACGGCACAGTGGTGATCTGTCTGACGGCTGGAATAAGACATAGGGTGGTCGTTTCCTCCCGTCCGTTATGTCCTCCTGCTTCGAATCCTTCGGCTACGATGCGTCTACGCCTGCTTCTTCGCATTTGGCGGCAAACTTGGTGCTTGCCACTACATGGGCCACAATGATGCCGTGCTCATGCAGGTGTTCTGTCCAAGTCTTTGGATTTCCGGCAGAGGTGAAGACGATTCTCACACCCTCTTCTATTACCATATTGATAAGGATGTCTATTTCGGGATACATCAGCGGAATGTTTACTCCGAAAGGCTTGTCTGTCGCCGCTTTGCATTTCCGTATGTGCTCGCGCAAGGTTTCGGGATGCATGGAGCCTGCTCCTATCAGTCCCAGCCCTCCGGCATTACTTACTGCGGAGCCAGTCTCCAACCGCTACACCATACCATTCCTCCTGTATGATGGGATACTTTATTCCAAAAAGGTTGCAAATTCTGTTCATATATAATAATTTAATAATTTGCACATTATTCATTATACAAAACAACTAACTTTTATTGAATGTTTTAGGGGGAAAGTAGTGAAAAAAGGAAAAATTCTTAGAAATTTTAAGGTTTGTAGAACAGAAATGGTCTATCTTTGTTCTCGGAATTAAAATTGTATATTTATAAACGGATAAAACCATGTTATTGCAATTGCTATTTGTACTTGTCGCTATTATTGTAGGTGCCCGTTTGGGAGGTATCGGATTGGGAGTGATGGGAGGTGTAGGCCTTGCCATATTGACTTTTGTCTTCGGACTTCAGCCTACCGCTCCCCCTATTGATGTGATGTTGATGATTGTCGCCGTTATCTCTGCCGCCTCTTGTATGCAGGCTGCCGGCGGACTGGACTATATGGTGAAGTTGGCGGAACGGCTGTTGCGCCGTAACCCTTCGCAGGTGACTATCCTGAGCCCGTTGGTTACTTATCTGTTTACTTTTGTCGCAGGTACAGGGCATGTGGCCTACTCTGTGCTTCCTGTCATAGCCGAGGTAGCTACGGAAACTAAAATTCGTCCTGAGCGTCCTTTAGGCATTGCCGTTATCGCCTCGCAACAGGCTATTACCGCCAGCCCTATCTCTGCCGCTACCGTAGCGTTGCTGGGCCTGCTGACAGGATTTGACATTACTTTGTTTGATATTCTGAAGATTACCATTCCTGCTACATTAATCGGTGTGCTGGTCGGTGCTTTCCTTTCAAAAAAAGGTCGGCAAGGAGTTGTTGGAAGATCCTGAATACCTGCGCCGTCTGGAAGCCGGAATGATTGATACAAAACATGTGGAACTGAACGATGTGAAGAATATGTTTCACGCCCGTATCTCGGTGATTATCTTTATTGCCGCCACACTGCTGATTGTATTATTCGGCTCTATCCCTGCTATGCGTCCTGTGTTCAACGGTGCGGCTTTGGATATGCTTCTATTATTGAGATCTTGATGTTGTGTGCGGCAGCTATTATTCTTATCATTTCACGTACGGATGGAATCAAGGCTACACAAGGCAGCGTGTTTCCTGCCGGAATGCAGGCGGTAATCGCTATTTTTGGTATTGCATGGATGGGGGATACGTTCATCAATGGAAACATTACGGAACTGACAGGTTCTATTGAAGGGATTGTGCGTCAAATGCCCTGGCTGTTCGGTCTGGCATTGTTTGTCATGTCTATTTTACTTTATAGCCAGGCTGCTACGGTGCGTGCTATTGTACCGTTAGGAATAGCACTGGGTATTTCTCCGATGATGCTGATTGCTTTGTTCCCTGCCGTCAACGGATATTTCTTTATCCCTAATTATCCTACGGTGGTGGCAGCCATCAACTTTGACCGTACAGGAACAACGGGTATTGGAAAATGGATTCTGAACCATTCGTTTATGATGCCCGGAATGGTGGCTACCCTTGTTTCTATTGTGGTAGGCCTGCTGCTGATACAGGTATTCTAGAAAGGAAAGGGATAGGTGCGGTCAGGCTTGAAGATGAGTAATCTTTCATCTGTAACATGAGTAATCTTCTGCCTGTAACATTTATAATGATTCGATGTGCACATATATATCATCGGCGCATCTTCTTCCTCTGTGTGTGAACAAAATTTCCAAATAATTATTATAGTAATAAAACCTAAACTTGAAAAGATTATGAACGGATTAAGAAAACTCAGCCTTATGGCGGCAATGCTGGTATGTACCACATTGGCTGCTGTCGCCCAAAAGCCTAATATCCATATATTGGCTACAGGAGGGACTATTGCCGGAACAGGCGCTTCGGCTACTAAAACAAATTATACTGCCGGACAGGTGGCTATCAGCACATTGCTGGAAGCGGTTCCCGAAGTGAACAAAATAGCCAATGTGACCGGGGAACAGATTGTAAAAATCGGCTCTCAGGACATGAATGATGCCGTATGGCTGACGTTGGCCAAGCGTATCAACGAGCTTTTCAGCCGTGGAGATGTGGACGGTATCGTGATTACCCACGGGACTGACACGATGGAAGAAACCGCCTTTTTCCTGAACTTGACTGTGAAGAGTGACAAGCCTGTTGTATTGGTAGGAGCCATGCGCCCCTCTACGGCCATGAGTGCGGACGGACCGCTGAACTTGTATAATGCAGTAGTCACTGCCGCCGCCAGGGAATCACGGGGAAAAGGTGTCGTAATTGCTATGAATGGTTTGATTTTGGGAGCTCACGGAGCCATGAAGACCAATACGGTGGATGTACAGACTTTCCAGTCCCCTAACTCCGGTGCGTTGGGATATGTATTGAATGGTAAGGTTTTCTATAATATGGAATCTTTGAAACGCCATACCACCGGTTCCGATTTTGATGTAACCCACCTTGACAAGTTGCCGAAAGTAGGTATCGTTTACAGTTATTCCAATGTAGAAGCTGATATCATGACTCCTTTCTTGAATAATGGGTATCAGGGTATTGTTCATGCCGGTGTGGGGAATGGCAACATTCATCAGAATTTGTTTCCGATGTTGGAAAAGGCCCGTCAACAAGGTATTTTGGTAGTGCGTTCCAGCCGTGTTCCTACCGGACCGACTACCTTGGATGCTGAGGTGGATGATAATAAATACCAATTTGTGGCCTCACAGGAGTTGAACCCTCAGAAGGCACGTGTGTTGTTGATGCTGGCGTTGACTAAGACAAAAGACTGGAAGAAAATTCAGGAATACTTCAACGTATACTAGTCCATCCGGCACTTTTCTTTTTTATCTCTTTCTTGTGCGCATAAAGAAAAAGAAGAATAAC
>ENA-OQJH01000378-OQJH01000378.1-human-gut-metagenome-genome-assembly--contig:-NODE-378-length-25241-cov-2.166760_pt1 | contig 25241 bp, 24 predicted proteins | sample MGYA00242597_ERZ504763 | MGnify/ENA primary metagenome ERZ504763 (study PRJEB26092, sample SAMD00036359) | human gut metagenome | host: Homo sapiens | study: EMG produced TPA metagenomics assembly of...
ATATTCGGGCAACCCGCAACGCACTTATAAAGACAAGTGACAGGAAAAGAGAATTGAAATCTTAAAAAAAATCATTATGTATATAGTCAATAGTTACACCTTAGCTATTATCTTCTGCTTTATCACAATGATATGCTGGGGATCGTGGGGAAATACCCAAAAACTGGCCAGTAAGAATTGGCGTTATGAACTTTATTATTGGGACTACACCATCGGCATCTTGCTGTTCGCCCTACTTCTGGTATTCACACTAGGAAGTTTCGGAGATTCGGGAAGAGGTTTTCTGGAAGACATCCAACAAGTGGAAGCGGCATATATTGCCAGTGCACTTATCGGAGGAGCTATTTTCAATGCTTCCAATATTCTCCTTTCCGCCTCAGTATCCATTGCCGGAATGGCAGTAGCTTTTCCATTGGGAGTAGGACTGGCATTGGTATTGGGAGTATTCATTAATTATTTCAGCTCCCCCAAAGGAGATCCGTTCTGGCTATTCACAGGAGTCGTGCTGATTGTTATCGCCATCATTTGCAACGGTATTGCAGCCGGTAAGAATCAAAAGGCGGGAACCAATAACAGCAAAAAGGGAATTATTCTTGCTGCTATTGCCGGTATACTGATGTCATTCTTTTACCGGTTTGTCGCCGCTGCCATGGATTTGAACAACTTTGAATCACCGACAACCGGAATGGCAACTCCTTATACTGCATTCTTCATCTTTGCTATCGGAATCTTCCTAAGCAACTTCCTCTTCAATACACTTGTGATGAAGCGTCCGTTCGTTGGTCTACCCGTCACTTACAAGGAATACTTTGCCGGAAAAGCAAGTACACACATGGTCGGAATTCTCGGAGGATGCATCTGGGGATAGGTACGGCATTAAGCTACATTGCCGCAGGAAAAGCGGGAGCAGCCATTTCTTATGCACTTGGACAAGGAGCACCGATGATTGCTGCCCTTTGGGGTGTTTTCATCTGGAAAGAATTTACCGGTAGCTCCAAAGCGACAAACAGACTTTGGGAGTCATGTTTATATTATTCATTTTGGGCCTGACATTCATTGTCATCTCAGGAGGAAGCTAAAATAAAAAAGAGGTAAAGGAACTATTAGGTATTATCAATATAAAAGAATCACCAAAAGTTAGAAACTAAACTTTTGGGGTGAAATTCAATTCTATGATTCAAACTATCATATACATTATTCAGACCGTTATATCCAGCAAAGTTTCTCCCTTTGCATCCAACACCCTGACTCTGAGTTCTTCTTTCCTCTTCTCAAGAATCATCACGGTAGCACCCTCCATCTTATATCCTCCACCTATAACAACCGGAAAATGATTCCCCAATTCACCTTTCGGGTGATAAGCATACTTATGAGTATGAGCATTCAGACAGATATCAAAAGGAGCTTTTTCCAGCAGCTTAGTCCATAGTTCAGTACAAAGATTCTTCCATCATTACCATAAAGAGGGATATGATGCAGGAGGATACGTTTTTTCGCTTTCTTAAATTCTTTGGCAGCCAGTTCTTTCTTCAGAAAACCGACCTGTTCGTTACGTAACTGGGTGAAATCATTCAAATCATAATAGACCCAATGATCGTCTGTTTTGTCTTCTCCACAGTCCAGCATGACAATACGGGTATCTCCCCAGTTGAAAGAGCCATAAGTCTTGTCACCTACATAATCGAAATGTCACGCAAACCGATAGAATAAGCGTTCCGGATTTCGTGATTCCCCCGCATAAAGAAAGTCGGGATACAATCACCGCGCACTCCTTCGGTCAGTTCACTGATAAAGGCAGTTGCCTGATCATGACTTGCCGGGTCGTCTACACAGTCACCGTTGAAAACAACAAAATCATAGTCAATATCCTGAATTTGCCTGCACAAAGCCCGGAAGGTATGGGTATGCTGATGCAGATCATTGAACACAACAGCAGTAAAAGAATCCGTACCGGTTACAGGCAGAGTAAATTCACTGAAAGCAGAACGGGCAGTATTTCCGAAAACTTTCTTATATGCCTGATAAAGCAACATTTCTTGTGAACAGACACGATAATAATACTTTTGACCGGGCTGCAAATCATCCAGCCGTATTTTATGTAACTTGTTATTGCAGACTACCTGTCCGTCAACAATAGTACGCGCACGCTTTAATTGAGTCGTATCCGTACCGTATTCTACCCAACAATAAGCAGGAACAGTGGTTTCCCACATCACGGTCATTCCATTTCCAACCGGATTCTGCAAATAGGGTTTAGTACGGAATATCTTATCCGCCTTTTCGGCAGTGCGCAGTTCCACAACAATAGGGCGATGATCGGATGCTACAGGTTCATTCACCACTTCCGAAGAGACGACGGCAAATCCTTTATCATTCTGCTTAAAAGCCGCCACGTAATCGATAGTCTCCTTTGGGGCGGGAGCAGGAAAAGTGTGTTGTCTGGGATTAGAGAGTATCCGAAATTCTTTCTGCAACTCTTTAATAAAGTCCGATTCCGGCTCCGCATTCATGTCTCCCGCCAGAAAAAGAGGCTTTTTATAGGAAGCTGCAAAAGTTTTCAGAATCTCCAATGACTTCATCCGGTCTTCTTCCGTAAGGGATAAATGAGTGCAACAGTAAATATAATCTTCAAACTCCGCTAAGATCAATGCACGGGCTTCTTCCTGCCGGGCAGAGCTATATCTGCAAATGAACCGGAGCTTTCTTTGACAGCAGACCGATTCCGTATTTTCCGCCATCATAATCTATAGCCGGAGCAAAGCAGGCATACATCTGCGTCCGCTCGGCTATCTCACCTAATACATATTTCTGATTACTCCGATTGGTCACGCTATCTACTTCCTGCACGGCTACCACATCAGGAGAAGCGTTATTAATCACATTTGCAATACGCTGGAAGTCACAGACACCATCCATGCCTGTTGCATTTTTGATGTTATAGGTCATCAGTCTCAACGTATGCTGAGCCTGCACCGGAACAATTAACAAGATCGCGGAAATCAGTAAGAATATCTTTTTCATGTTTCTCATTGGGGGTTAAATATTAGAATCACAAAGGTAAGAAAAAATAAAAGCCACAAGAGACTTTTTACAATCTCTGTGGCCATTACTTATACAATCAGCCCCCGCACGCGGTCATCAAAGGCAGAAAGGGCGGCTTTGGCACCTTCGCCATAGAAATAATAATCTGTTTGTAAGGTACGGTCGATACGTCTCCGGCTGCATAGATTCCCGTCACATTGGTACGGCAATGCGCATCGATAACGATTTCACCCGGTCGGTTTGTTTCCACAATATCACGGAAAACGCTGCTATTGGCGGAAAGTCCGATCTGCACGAATACTCCGTCCAGTTCTACCAAACGTTCTTCTTCCGTCTTACGGTCTTTGATGCGCAAGGCTGTCAGTTTATCGCCATTACCAATTACTTCTGTCGTTTGCGAACTCACGAATACTTCCACATTCGGCAGAGATTTAAGTCTTTCCTGAAGAACATTATCCGCTTTCAGTTCATCCATAAATTCAAAGACGGTGACTTTAGAACAGATACCTGCCAAGTCAATGGCTGCCTCGATGCCGGAGTTTCCACCGCCCACTACCGCAACCTGCTTTCCTTTATAGAAAGGACCGTCGCAATGAGGACAGAAAGCGACTCCACGCCCGATATAATCGTTCTCGCCGGGAACATTCAGTTTTCGCCAGCTTGCACCTGTAGCGATAATCAATGCAGGAGCAATGAATTTCTCTCCTACGGAAGTAGTTACCAGTTTATCTTTTCCGGCAAGTTCTACCTTTTCTATCTTACGCTGTTCCAACAAATCAACAGGATAACGCAGAAGATGCGTTTTCAGATTATCGGCAAGTTCGCTTCCTGTTGTTTCGGGAACCGAAATCAGATTCTCAATGCCTACCGTCTCTTTCACCTGTCCGCCGACACGCTCGGCAACAATCGCCACGCGCAAGCCTTTACGGGCAGAATAGATGGCTGCTGATACTCCGGCAGGACCGCCACCGGCTACGATAACATCGTATTCCTTCACTTCCGTCTCCACCTTGGTTTCATCAATACCGTATTGCGCTTCCAGTTTAGCAAGCAATTCGCCAAATTCGCCACGACCTACATGAAGCAGTTTCCCATCGGCAAATACAGAAGGCACGCCTTGTATCTTCAAGGCATCCACTTCATCCTGATACAGTGCACCGTCAACCATTTCATGAGTAATGGAAGGATTCAGTGTGGTCATTGCATTCAATGCCTGAACTACATCCGGACAGTTGGTGCAAGTCAGTGAGACATAGGTCACTAAGTGTATCGGACCCTTCAAGGCTTTCACACGGTTGCAGACAGCCTCATCCGGAAAATTCTTTCCCTTACCGTCCAGATTCAGGATGGCGAGTAATAAAGAAGTAAACTCATGTCCGTTGGGGATAGCACGGAAAGTAATTTCTGTAGGTTTACCATTCTTTCCTATCGTAAATTTAAGTCCGCTTCCTTCATTTACCATACAAGTGATGTGATCGGAACATTCGGCTACATCGCTCAGCAATTCCAGCAATTCGGCACGGCTTTCATGACTGGCTGATACGGATATATCAAAGGTAAAGTCAGCCTCCAGTCCGGCAAAAATACCCTTCAGTTGTTCTTTTAATGCAGGTTCTAACATCTCTCTTTCTCCTTTCATTCTTTTAAAAGAAGGGCCGGCAGCGTCTCCGTTACCGGCCCTTCACACACATTATCAAGATCTATCAAATCTTACCGACAAGGTCAATGCTTGGCTTCAGAGTAGATTCGCCCTTCTTCCATTTAGCCGGGCAAACTTCTCCGTCGTGAGTAGCCACAAACTGTGCGGCTTCTACTTTGCGAAGTAATTCGCTGGCGTCACGACCAATATTGTTATCATTCAGTTCCACCACTTTAATCTTTCCTTCCGGGTTTACGACGAATGTTCCGCGGTAAGCCATACCTTCTTCTTCGATATATACACCCAGTGCACGGCTCAAAGCGCCTGTCGGGTCTGCCAGCATCGGTATTTGATCTTACGGATACTTTCGGAAGCATCATGCCAGGCTTTGTGTACGAAATGCGAGTCAGTACTTACCGAGTAGATTTCCACACCCATTTCCTGGAACTGAGCATATTTGTCAGCCATGTCTACCAATTCTGTCGGACATACAAATGTAAAGTCGGCAGGGTAGAAGAAAAGGATTGCCCATTTACCTTTCAGGTCGTTGTTGGTTACTGTCTTGAAAGCTCCGTTTTGAAAGCCTGAACACTGAATTCAGGAAGTTGAGAATTTAAAATTGGTTCCATAATCTTTATTGCTTTTATTGTTATTAATTGGTTTGACTTATAACATCAGAAACAATCTTTTGTTTTTGTTTCTGATGCAAAGATAAAGGCAGAAACCCCGCCTTTTCAAAAAAAGTCCAATCGAATATTTCTATGCTGTGATAGATGAAATTAATAAAAGCATTTTATACCTTTGCGTGCATAAACAAAAAAACTGGAAGTATATACGATTATGAAACATCCTCTAGCTCAATTCCTATATTGCCCCGAATGTGGTTCTCCGCATTTCGAAGTAAATAACGAAAAGTCCAAAAAATGTACAGATTGCGGCTTCGTCTATTACTTTAACCCTTCCGCCGCCACCGTAGCACTCATCTTAAATGAGAAAAACGAATTGCTTGTTTGCCAGCGTGCTAAAGAGCCGGCAAAGGGAACTCTCGACCTTCCCGGAGTTTATCGATATGAACGAGACAGGTGAAGAAGGCGTAACCCGTGAAGTACTGGAAGAAACAGGTTGAAGGTAAAAAAAGCAGTTTACCAGTTTACACTTCCCAATATTTATGTCTATTCAGGTTTTCCTGTACACACACTTGATATGTTTTTTCTGTGCACCGTAGAAGACATGAGCCATTTTTCGGCAATGGATGATGTAGCAGATTCTTTCTTCCTGCCTCTCTCCGAAATTAATCCGGAAGATTTTGGACTGGATTCTATTCGCCGAGGACTTAAAAAGTTTTTATCCGGCAGATAATTCGTTAAAATATAACAAATTACAGAAACATTTCCCCTTTCATTCTGTCTTATATTTTAATGAGCTTTAAATTAATAGCTATTAAAATACGTCATTGAAAGATATATAGTACTTTTGCATAAACACCCGATTATGAAAAAAGAAATTACTAGACTCATTTGTGCTGCCATCTGCTGCACGCCCATTATAGGATTTGCCCAGACAGGTGACAAGTTCACTTCGACTGACAATCTTTAATAAAGAAAGGAAAAGAACTTTCCAGGAAAGAAATTATGCAGCTGTTCTGCCGGCATTGAAAGCATTTGTAAAACAAAAGCCTGCAGCCAGCCTTCTTCAAGACGCAGAGTATATGCTAGTCAGTTCGGCTTACGAACTGAAAGACAAAAACCGCATCGAACTCCTCCGCAAATATCTCGACCGTTATCCTGACACTCCTTATGCCAACCGCATTTATGCGCTGTTAGCCTCCTGCTATTTCTACGAAGGAAAATATGATGAAGCACTGGCACTCTTCAACTCTGCCGACCTTGATTTGTTAGGCAATGAAGAACGGGACGACTGCACCTACCAACTGGCTACCTGTTATCTGAAAACCGATAATCTAAGAGAAGCAGCCATCTGGTTTGAAACTTTACGTGCCAACAGCCCCAAATACGCCAAAGATTGTGATTACTATCTTTCCTACATCCGCTATACACAAAAACGTTATAGTGAAGCATTGAAAGGTTTCCTTCCCTTACAGGACGACTCGAAGTACAAAGCACTCGTTCCTTATTATATAGCCGAAATTTATACGCAGCTCAAAAACTATGATAAGGCACAAATTGTAGCACAAAACTACCTGTCAGCCTACCCGAACAACGAGCACGCTGCAGAAATGTACCGTATTCTGGGAGATGCCTATTACCATTTCGGACAATATCACCAAGCCGTAGAAGCATTCAACAATTACTTGAATAAGGATCGCTCGGCTCCCCGCCGGGATGCCCTTTACATGCTAGGACTCTCCTACTACCAAACAAAAGTATACTCCAAAGCAGCCGAAACATTAGGTAAGGTGACAACTGACAACGATGCCCTTACCCAAAACGCATATCTCCACATGGGACTCTCTTATCTGCAACTGGCAGAGAAAAACAAAGCACGCATGGCTTTTGAACAAGCAGCCGCCTCCAATGCCAATATGCAAATCAAGGAACAGGCAGCTTACAATTACGCTCTTTGCCTGCACGAGACTTCTTTCTCCGCTTTCGGTGAATCAGTTACTGCCTTCGAGAAATTCCTGAATGAATTTCCGACTTCTCCATACGCTGAAAAAGTCAGCAGCTACCTAGTAGAAGTTTACATGAATACACGTAGCTACGATGCAGCTTTGAAATCAATCGACCGGATTGCCAAACCAAGCGCACAAATATTGGAAGCCAAACAGAAGATACTGTTCCAATTGGGAACTCAATCTTTCGCTAACGCCGACTTCGAACAAGCTCTGAAATATCTAAACCAATCCATTGCCATCGGACAATACAATCGTCAAACCAAGGCAGACGCTTACTATTGGTGTGGAGAATCCTATTACCGTTTAAACCGAATGGTAGAAGCCGCACGTGATTTTAATGCTTATCTGCAACTCACCACCCAACCCAATAACGAAATGTATGCGCTTGCCAATTATAACTTAGGGTATATCGCTTTCCACCGAAAAGACTATATGCAAGCAAACAATTACTTCCAAAAATACATTCAACTGGAGAAAGGTGAAAATGCAACCGCACTTGCCGATGCATACAATCGTATTGGTGACTGCCACCTGCATGTACGTAACTTTGAAGAAGCCAAACAGTATTATTCGCAAGCCGAACAGATGAATACTTCTTCCGGAGACTATTCTTTCTATCAGCTGGCTCTTGTATCCGGTCTACAGAAAGACTATACCGGTAAGATTACCTTGCTGAACCGTCTGGTAGGAAAGTACCCTGCTTCTCCTTATGCCGTAAACGCTATTTACGAGAAAGGGCGTTCCTATGTTCTCATGGATAACAACAACCAAGCCATTACTTCTTTCAAAGAATTGCTTACTAAATATCCTGAAAGTCCGGTCAGCAGGAAAGCTGCCGCCGAAATCGGATTATTATATTACCAAAAAGGAGATTATAACCAAGCAATCGAAGCCTACAAGCAGGTTATCGAAAAATATCCGGGCAGTGAAGAAGCACGCCTTGCCATGCGTGATTTGAAATCTATTTATGTAGACCTCAACCGTATCGACGAATTTGCTGCTTTAGCAAATGCCATGCCGGGACACATCCGTTTCGATGCTAACGAACAAGACTCGCTTACGTATGCCGCCGCAGAAAAGATTTATGCACGAGGCAGAATGGAAGAAGCCAAAACAAGCCTCAACAAATACCTGCAAACTTTCCCGGAAGGAGCTTTCAGCCTGAACGCACATTATTATCTCTGCCTGATCGGAAACGAGCAGAAGAATTATGATATGATTCTTCTCCATTCCGGTAAGTTGTTGGAATATCCAAACAATCCGTTTGCAGAAGAAGCATTGATCTTGCGTGCTGAAGTGCAATTCAACCAGCAAATATGGCTGAAGCATTAGCTAGCTACAAAATGCTGAAAGAAAAAGCAACCAACGTAGAGCGCCGCCAACTTGCTGAAACGGGTATTCTGCGTTGCGCCTTCCTATTGCGAGATGACATAGAAACCATCCATGCAGCTACCGACCTGCTTGCAGAAGCCAAACTTAGTCCGGAGCTAAGAAATGAAGCTCTTTATTACCGTGCTAAAGCCTACACCAAGCAAAAGGCTGACAAGAAAGCAATGGAAGACTATCGTGAACTGGCCAAAGACACACGTAACTCTTACGGTGCCGAAGCTAAATATCAGGTTGCACAATCCCTCTACGACGCAAAAGAATATGCCGCTGCAGAGAAAGAGTTGCTCAACTATATAGAACAGAGTACGCCACATGCTTATTGGCTAGCGCGCAGTTTTATCCTTCTATCCGACGTCTATCATGCTACGGGTAAAGACCTGGACGCACGCCAATATCTGCTAAGTCTGCAACAAAATTATCAAGGGAATGACGATATTGAAAGCATGATTGAAAGCAGACTTAGTAAATTGAAAGTTGAGAATTGAGAATAAAAAATAGAAAAGTATGAAACGATCTCATTATATAATAGGAGGACTCGCATTGGCAATCTCAATGCCATCCTGCCTTCAAGCCCAAACCACCCAACCGAAGGATACAACAATGACCCGCACGGTCGTTGTGGAACAAGAATATAACCCGGACATTATGGACGCTTCGAAAGTAAACGTCCTGCCTAAAGTAGAAGAACCGACAGTGAGCAAGAAAGAAGTAGAGTATGCTACAACATTCTTTCCGGCTACTTCCGTTCCGGCAGGCCTGATGCGCCCCTATACCGGAAAAGAAGTTCAACCCGGCACTACCCCGGGATATGTACGTGCCGGATATGGTAATTATGGCAATTTGGATATTCTTGCCAATTATCTATTCCGTCTGTCGCAGAAAGACAAATTGAATGTACGTTTCCAAATGGATGGAATGGATGGTAAACTAACGCTTCCTTTCACAGACTCCGAAAAATGGAATGCATTTTATTATCGCACACGCGCTAATGTGGATTACACGCATCAATTTGATAAGTTGGATTTAAATATTGCCGGAAATTTCAGATTGAGCAACTTCAACTTCCAACCGGAAAGCGTAAACAGCAAGCAGAAATTCACATCCGGTGACTTCCATGCGGGCATTCATTTCACTGATGAGACTGCACCACTGCGTTTCAACGCAGAAACAAATCTGTTGATGTATGAACGTCAGCACAACATGTTCAATGAATCTGAAGCCAATACAGGTATCAAGGAAACAATCATACGCACTAAAGGCGATGTCACGGGAGCTATCGGCGACCAACAATTAATAACTATCGCTTTGGAAATGAACAATCTTCTCTACAACGGATATACAAAGAATGTTTCCACCGGAGATAAATACTTCAAAAACTACACAACGCTTCTTTTAAATCCATATTACGAACTGGATAATGATGACTGGAAATTGCATATCGGAGCCAATGTAGATTTATCTTTCGGATTTGATAAGTCTTTCCGTATTTCACCCGATATCACTGCACAGTATATTTTTTCTGATAGCTACATTGTTTATGCAAAAGCAACCGGCGGTAAGCAATTGAATGATTTCCGCAGATTAGAAAGTATCTGTCCTTACGGTGAACTGCCGGAGGCAAATACCACTGCCACTTTGGGATACGTACAACGTCCTTATGATACTTACGAGCAAATCAACGGTAGTATCGGATTCAAAGCAAGCCCTTATCCGGGACTTTGGTTCAACGTGTTCGGTGGTTATCAGAATCTAAAGAACGACTTATCTTATTTAGGTTTTGACCCAAGTAATATTCATTCAGGTTCTTATCTTTCTTTTGCTCAAGACAATACAGACAATCTTTACCTTGGAGGTGAAATCAGTTACGATTACAAAGATATCCTTGGAATATCAGCTAAATATACTTACCGTAATTGGGACAGCAAAACAGAGGAATATCTGTTGGCTGTGAAACCAGTCAGTGAAATGTCTTTCAATGTACGTATTCATCCGATCTCTGCTCTTAACATAAATCTAGGTTATGATTACATCAACCGGAAAGAAGTGAAAGAGTATGCAAAAATGACCGCAATTAATGATTTGCATATCGGAGCCAGCTATAATGTATTCAAAGGAGTATCTGTTTATGCGCAAGTACATAACCTGCTGAACAAGAAATATCAATATTATTTAGGTTATCCTACGGAAGGATTCAATTTCTTAGGAGGATTGAGTTTCCGATTCTAAATTAATGAAAGGGGCGTTTCCATTTCCGGATAACGCCCCTTCTCAAAAACTTAAACTTCAATTATTTTGTTGTCTTCACTACAAATCCGTAATAGATTTACAAACCTTGTATTTCTTCTGCCGACAGACCTGTTATCTGTGAAATAGTATTAATAGGAATATTCAAAGCCTTCATATTACGTGCTGTTTCTCTTTTTTCTTCCGCACGTCCTTCTGCACGTCCTTCTGCACGACCTTCTACACGCCCTGCTGCGCGACCTTCCGCGCGCCCCTCTGCACGTTCTGTCAATATATTATCTTTCAATATTACAATATTATCCAAATGACGATAATATGCTTCAAGTTCAGTTTTCGTCATTTTATCGAGTTTCAATCGTTCACGGGCCTCCGTCAAACCGGGAGCAGTAGCACTATCTGGTATATCACCTGTATTCAGATAACAAATCCATTCTTCCAACGGACTCTTGGCAACCTGATTAAAGTCATTCACCTTTAATATATAATATTCAGGATAAAGCTGACTGACAGCATCGACCTTAAACGTCTGTTTCTGAAATGGAGTCAACTCCAGCACATCATTCTGATGAATCCCTCTAAACTCCGTTTTACCATGATATACTATATCCTTTCCATTGCCTAATGAAAAATAGACAATATTGACGCTATACACTTACGTACTTTATCATAACCTTCTCCACGATTGATGTACTCGGTCACCAATTAGAAGTACCAAACAACATACGTTGGAAATAAGCATACTCATTATTATTCTGAACTTCAATCAGAATAAGTTCTCCTTTAGAGTTCTCCGCAAGCATATCAACACGATTATACTTATCAAACTCATCTTCTTGATTTCCTTCACTTTCCAATAATTTCTGAATGACAATCTTTTCATTGAGAAGAGTAGTCAGAAAGCCTTCAAGAACTGCAAAATTGGCTTTATTACGCAATAAGCGTTTCATAGCCCAATCGAAACGAATATAATTACTGGCCATAGGTTCGTCTCCTTTCCCATTTTCTTTTTTCATGCAAACAAAGGTAAGCAGAAAATGTTTAATATCAAGTATATATATCCGATAAAATGACTCATCCTACCTTTATATAGACTACCGATCGTCCCGCTCCATACTTTTTTAAATCCCTTTTTCAATAAATGCATTAATATCCTGCAATGCCTGTGTTTTTGTCTTTCCAACAAGTAAGGCATAATCCTGCCGATTAATACACGGATTCTTTTCCAAGAATTTATTTAATCGCTGCAAGCATTTTTCTTCTGCTAATGGATTCTTCACACGAAAAGGCGAATGATAACGTTGTAATACCAATTCAGTCTCAATATCCTTCTTAAACTGACGGTTGATTCTCAAATTAATATCTTTAAGAGATACTGACGGTGAACGCAAGTCTTTTGAATCAGTCACTTCTTTGTTCACATTCAAAGAAAGAGTAAAATAACCAATATCACCCAATTCAACGGAAAATCCCTTCAAAAGCAAATGTCTTAGTTCTTTCGAGATAGCTTCTATGACACCTACCACTTGCGCATGAGGCATATGCTGAAATGCAGTCACTTGTTCTACAAATTCTTCGGCTGTATAACTGCCTTTCAAAACGACACGTGCATGCAGTGGTAGTTCTTCTCCACTCTTATCAGGTTGGGAGTCTCATAAAGATCATAATTAACACTCATTACTTATTAGTTTTTCATTGGAAAAGATTAATTTCTCTCTTCCAATATATTATTTATTCAATTTACTATTCAATTTCCGTTTGACAGTTGTCAAGCGATAGCTCAACAGTTGTCAGGCGTTCGTTTGACAACTGTCAAACGAAAACTAACTTACTAATGAGACAAATGTACGTAGAATATAGAGAAACTAACCTATACCAATTGATATTTTATTTCCTGCAATAAAAATGTAAATCTTAAGATTTTATTAAATTCTCCTTATAATATAAGGTAGGGAGAATCTTTTTTTTACTTTTGTCCCCGAATATTGTGTACAAGCCATTATAAAAGAAAGAATTATGCAGAAAAACCTTGTCATTGTCGAGTCTCCGGCAAAAGCAAAAACGATTGAAAAGTTTCTGGGGAAAGATTTCAAAGTCCTTTCTAGTTACGGACACATACGCGATCTGAAGAAAAAAGATTTCAGTATCGACGTAAATAATGATTTTGAACCCAGCTACGAAATCCCGGCAGACAAAAAGGCGCTGGTTAGCACACTAAAGACAGAAGCTAAAGAGGCAGAAACCGTATGGCTCGCATCCGATGAGGACCGCGAGGGAGAGGCGATTGCCTGGCATCTGTATGAGGTCTTAAAACTAAAACCGGAAAACACAAAACGAATCGTATTTCATGAAATTACGAAGAGCGCTATCTTAAAAGCTATTGAACAACCACGCGACATTGACCTCAACCTCGTAAATGCACAGCAAGCACGACGGATTCTGGACCGTATCGTAGGTTTCGAACTCTCTCCCGTACTTTGGAGAAAAGTGAAACCGGCACTCTCTGCCGGACGTGTTCAGTCTGTTGCCGTCCGTCTGATCGTTGAACGTGAACGTGAAATACATGCCTTCAAAACGGAAGCTGCTTATCGCGTCACTGCCGTATTCCTCGTCCCGGACGCGGATGGAAAGCTGGTGGAAATGAAAGCCGAACTAGCTCGCCGTATCAAAACAAAAAAAGAAGCAAAGGCTTTCCTCGACGCTTGTCAGGGAGCGAGCTTTACAATCGATGATATTACCACCCGCCCGATCAAGAAAACGCCTCCTGCTCCGTTCACTACGTCTACTTTACAACAGGAAGCCGCACGCAAATTGGGATATACCGTAGCGCAGACCATGATGCTCGCGCAGCGTTTATACGAATCGGGATTCATCACTTACATGCGTACGGACTCTGTCAACCTCTCGGAATTTGCAACGGCTGGCAGTAAAGACGCTATCATCAAAATGATGGGCGACCGCTACGTACATCCCCGCCATTTCGAGACCAAGACCAAGGGTGCACAAGAAGCTCACGAGGCCATCCGCCCTACTTATATAGAGAACCAATCCGTTGAAGGAACAGCGCAAGAGAAGAAACTGTATGACTTGATCTGGAAACGCACCATGCTTCACAAATGGCAGATGCGGAACTGGAAAGACAACTGCTACCATAACGATAAGTGGCAGCAGCGACGTATTACAGCTATCGGCGAGGTGATTAAGTTCGACGGTTTCCTGCGTGTGTACCGTGAGTCTTATGATGACGACAACGAACAGGAAGATGAAAGCCACCTGCTTCCTCCTTTGAAGAAAGGCCAGAAGTTGGAACATGGCCTATCATCGCAACCGAACGTTTCACTCAACGCCTCCACGCTACACGGAAGCAAGTCTTGTACGCAAGTTGGAAGAACTGGGCATCGGACGCCATCTACGTATGCGCCTACCATCTCTACCATCCAACAACGTGAATATGTGGAGAAGGGCAATAAAGACGGTGAAGAACGTCAGTTTAATGTCATGACATTAAAGGATCATCAGATTAAAGACGAAAGTCATACTGAAATTACCGGCGCAGAAAAGGCTAAATTACTACCAACGGATATTGGCACTGTGGTAAATGATTTCCTTACCGAATATTTCCCGGACATTCTGGATTTCAACTTTACCGCCAGCGTAGAAAAGGAATTTGACGAAATTGCAGAAGGAGAAGTAAAGTGGACTTCTATCATGAAGAATTTCTATGATAAGTTCCACCCGTCTGTAGAAAGCACGTTGGCTATCAAGACGGAACATAAAGTAGGCGAACGCATCCTGGGAGAAGACCCGGAGACAGGAAAACCCATTTCCGTTAAGATTGGCCGTTTCGGTCCTGTTGTACAGATTGGTACTGTAGAAGATGAAGAAAAGCCACGCTTTGCACAAATGAAGAAGGGTCAATCCATGGAAACCATTACATTGGAAGAAGCACTGGAATTATTCAAATTACCTCGTACATTGGGCGAATATGAAGGAAAGACAGTCAGTGTCGGTGTAGGCCGTTTCGGTCCGTATATCCTGCATAATAAGGTATATGTATCGCTCCCTAAAGGACTCGACCCGATGGAAGTTACTTTAGAAGAGGCGGAACAACTCATTTTAGACAAACGCCAGAAAGAAGTGGAACGCCACATCAAGAAGTTTGAAGAGGAACCGGAACTCGAGATTTTGAACGGACGCTATGGACCTTATATTACCTATAAAGGTTCCAATTATAAAATCCCCAAAGATAATTGTCCCACAGGATTTAACGCTGAAAAGTTGTCTCGACTTAATCAAGCTTCAAGACGAAAAAGGAGCGAATCCAGCACCAAAAAGAAGTTTTTCGAAAAGAAGTAAGAAAATAAAAATAAGAATGATGCAGATATATAAATCTTTTTATATATTTGCCATTTATTTTACTTATTTTCAAAAACTTATGAGACAAACAATATTTGTAAAAACATTAATGGGTCTATTTTGTGCCCCATTAATATGTGGTTGTGTAGACGACCAGCGTGATTTATTTCAAGAGCCGGAAAAACTTCCCAAAGAAAGCTTTTTTGATTTCAACATGAACCAGAATCTGGCTATAGACATTGACTATGGCTTCAAGGAAGATTATGTGGTTCTTTTTTGAAATTTATGATCAAGACCCGATTGAAGTAAATGATAAAGATGGTAGCTGGAAGAAAAAAGACATAGAACTTTCTACCGTGCCGCCACCAGCAAAAAGGGAACGTTCAATGAAGATGGAATAACTATACGGGCAGATATTTCAGAAGTATGGTTATCATCCGACTATTTAGGTGCAGCATCGCCTGTAAAACTCACAATTGGCGAAGGCCACCGTATTTCTTTCAACCAAAATGAGTATATTCAATCTCTACTCGCAAAAGCATCAACACCCGTCAGCAGAGGAGTGACAACCAATCAGCATAAATATCAGGATGACTGGATGCTTCTACCCAATGTAGACTGGAACGACAACGGACGTCCCAATAACTTAATCTGCAGAAAAAAATATTCCGCCTGCCAGCTACTTTATAATATAAAAAAAACGTTTTTAGAAAAACGGACGGGAAAAGCATTCGTGACAACTATCCCGAATTCTTTAACGGAAAAATGATATCAGACATCCCTATCACTAAAGAAACCGAAGTAAGTCTTGTATTTGTCAATAGTACTGCCGCTTGGTACAACACTGTGGGATATTACACTTATCCTACTGGCGAAACACCCACTCTGGAAAATATCCAAAAGGTACTGGCATTTCCAAATGCTTCTCCTGTTTATAAAACAGCCGGAGTGGGTGCTTTAGTTTGTGGCGATGAAGTTAAATTGAAATACTGGAACGAAAAAGAAGGTAAATTTGAAGAAAAATTTCCTGCTGGGATCACTATTGGTTGGTGTCTGCAAGGCATGGGATTCAGAAGCAAGCCTTTAGATGAATACGTTCAAGGTGACCTTGTTCAAGGCATGGGAACCCGATACTCTACTACCATTTTGAACAAAGCGGGAAGTGATGGCATAAAGAGACAAAGAACCGTATCACTGCGAGATACAGAATCCAATCAAATTGTAGCAATAGGATTTGAAGATAATATAGACTTAGATTATTGCGATGCCATTTTCTATATCCATACTTCCGAAAAAATGCGATTGATGAAGAAGTAGTTCCTCCTTTGCCCGAAGATCCTGAAGTTCCAACTGATGAAGACAACTACACCATTACTCCGGAATATTGACATTTGAGACTTATGGCCGGAACAGGGAGATTATGACATGAATGATGTCATGATACGATATAAGAGTAAAGTATATAAATCCATACTGACAAATCGGGTATACAAAATTGTTGATGAATTCACTCCGTTTCACCGAGGAGGTTATTTGATAAACGGCTTTGGCTATCAATTACATAACATGCTAACAGCGATATTAGTGATGTTTCTATTGAAGGGCCTTCTTATGCCTCCAAATCTCAATATATGCCTGGGAAAACAGAGACCGGCCAATCTCATCCTACAATTTTATTATTTGATAACATGAGGATTTTTGACGGAAAAGAAGAAGCAGACAAAAAGTATACTGTAACAATTCAAGTGAATGATGTAAGCTCAAAAAACGTATTACCACCTTATAATCCGTTTATTTTCGTAGAGTCAGATAAAACCAGAGGTAGAGAAGTGCATTTGGTAAAATATCCCCCTACAGATAAAGCCAATCCATCACTATTAGCACTGGAAAAGATGTTTCCAGACCTGACGAGGGATTATATTATGTTTCGATAGACTTAATGCCATTTGCTCTCAATATGCCAATTAGCGAATTCCCTATCCCTGAAGAAGGCGTAAGGATAGACGAATCATATCCGAAATTTGCAACATGGGTTAAATCTAATGGGGCACAAGCCAAAGACTGGTACAAATACCCTAAAAAATAACAGTCATCAACAATAATGAAAAGTCAGACTAGGGTTAAACTTAGTCTGGCTTTTTCATTTGATCTTAAAACCTTTATCAGGAAATAATATATCAAACACAATCACAAATATAAAAACGGATGTCACCAGGATATTCATTGTCAATAAAGAAATGTGATAAGGCCAGGAAAGCAGTAAAGCTAAAGCAACCACAGCAATAATATGCGATAAAAAGAAGAATACGAATCGGCCTGGTATCCGAATTAAACCGGTTAGTCACCCAAATGGTGTGTTACCACAACATCCAGACAGCAAACCACAAGATGGTTTCTTTCAATAATCCTGCCCAAGTAAGATTATGGAGCAAATAATGTGAAAGCTGCGTGACCGAGAGAACATAGATCAGGTCAAACAGCAGTTCGGAATAAGAGACAGTAGCAGTTTCCGTTTCTCTCTTCCGAAGTAAGGGATGGGGGGAATAAAACATACGGGATTCCTTTTATATATAAAAGAAACCCCGCAGAAGTATATTTTGTTCAGAGAAAGTCTTACATTCTGGAAGGAACCTCAATACCCAGCAAGTTCATTCCCAAACGAACAACTTGGCTACATTAGCAGACAGAGCGATACGGAATACTTTCACCGCCTCATTCTCTTCACGCAAAATGCTGAAGTCGTGATAGAATTGATTGTATTCTTTCACCAAATCATAGGTATAATTAGCGATAATAGACGGGCTATAATCTTCACCGGCTTGTTTTACAACAGCCGCAAAGTCAGCCACCATCTGAATCAAGCCTTCTTCTTTTTCGCTCAATTCAATGCCAGCCGGAATCTGTTCAGGAATGACAATACCCGATTCTGCCGCTTTCCGGAGCACCGACTGAATACGTGCATAAGTATATTGGATAAATGGTCCTGTGTTACCGTTGAAGTCGATAGATTCTTTCGGGTTGAACGTCATGTTCTTACGGGCGTCCACTTTCAGGATGAAATATTTCAAAGCTCCCAGACCAACGATACGGGCAATATCATCCGCTTCTTCCTGTGTCAAACCATCCAGTTTTCCGAGCTCTTGTGAAGTTTCTTTAGCAGTGGAAATCATTTCTTCCATCAAGTCGTCAGCGTCCACCACAGTACCTTCACGGGACTTCATCTTACCTTCTGGCAGTTCCACCATTCCGTAAGAGAAGTGCACGAGACTCTTACCCCATTCGAAACCAAGCTTATCAAGCAAAATAGAAAGTACCTGGAAGTGATAGTTCTGCTCGTTACCCACTACATAAATCATTTTATCAATCGGATAATCTGCAAAACGGAGTTTAGCCGTACCGATATCCTGTGTCATATAGACAGAAGTACCGTCACCACGGAGGAGTAATTTGTGGTCCAGTCCTTCGGCAGTCAGGTCAGCCCATACGGAACCATCCTCTTTTTTGAAGAAGAAGCCTTTTTCCAGTCCTTCCATTACCTTTTCTTTTCCTTCGAGGTAGGTATTGGATTCATAATATATCTTGTCGAAGCTGACGCCCATCTTTTTATAGGTTTCGTCGAATCCGGCGTATACCCAGTTGTTCATCATTTCCCACAATCCGCGTACTTCCGGATCGCCGGCTTCCCACTTTACCAACATTTCACGGGCTTCCTGCATCAAAGGAGATGCTGCCTCGCTTTCGCCTTAGCCTCATCGTCACTCATTCCCTGTGCTGTAAATCCGGCCATCAGCTCTGACAGTTCCGCTTTATAATGTTTATCGAAAGAGACATAATAATCGCCTACCAGATGGTCGCCTTTCTTTCCGGAAGTCTCCGGAGTTTCGCCATTTCCATATTTCTTCCATGCCAGCATGGATTTACAGATATGGATACCACGGTCGTTTACGATATTAGTCTTTACTACCTTGTTGCCGTTGGCAGCTACAATGTTAGCCAATGCGTTACCTAAAAGGTTGTTACGCACGTGTCCCAAGTGAAGCGGTTTGTTTGTATTCGGAGAAGAATACTCGATCATTACCAACGGAGAAGTTCGGTAGCTTTTACCAGACCATATTGCTCGTCAGCCTGAATCTCATTGAGCAGTTCAATCCAAGTAGCCGATGCGATAGTCAGGTTCAGGAAACCTTTTATCACATTAAAGGCAGCTACAGCCGGTTCATTGGCTTTCAGATATTCACCGATCTCCTGTGCCGTCTGTTCCGGTCCTTTTCTCGACATCTTCAGAAAAGGGAACACGACCAGTGTCAAATGTCCTTCAAATTCTTTCTTTGTTTTTTGCATCTGCACCATTTTTTCAGGGACTTCCTGACCGTAGAGTGCTTTCAGTCCGCTGATGACGGACGCTACAAGTTTATCTTCTATCTTCATAATCAAGTTATTTCTTGCGCGCAAGATACAAAAAAAGGAGACGCATCGCGTCTCCTCTCCTAATTTCTTTCAACTATCTATCTTATTCAACAGCTGCAGATAATTCAGCACCAGCTTTAAATTTAGCTACTTTCTTAGCAGGAATAGTAATAGTTGCCTTTGTAGAAGGGTTAATACCAGTTCTTTCAGCTCTTTCGCTTACAGAGAAAGTACCAAAACCTACGAGAGATACTTTGTCACCAGCTTTCATAGCATTAGTAACTGAAGTGATGAAAGCATCAAGTGCTTTTTTTGCATCGGCTTTGCTCATTTGAGCTTCAGCAGCCATTGCACTAATAAGATCAGACTTATTCATAATACGTAAAATGATTAATTAATATATATGTTACACAAAAGATTATCCCACAATGGATTGATTCCACAAATATAGCCGAACAAAACAACATATCAAATAAAAACATAAAAAAAACGCAGCAAATTATTGAAAAAGAGCTAATAGGAAGCGTTTTTCATGCTTTAAAACAGAATTTATTCGTACTTTTGCGTCTATTATCTAAATATTCAGAAATTAAAATGATGCCAACTGTAACTAAAAACCTGATAATTATCAATGTACTAGTATTTTTCGGGACAATCGTAGCCCAACGTTACGGCCTGGATTTAACAAATTATCTGGGATTACATTTTTTCCTCGCAAGTGACTTTAATCCGGCACAGCTTATCACTTATATGTTCATGCACGGCGGATTCAGCCACATTTTCTTTAATATGTTTGCAGTTTTCATGTTCGGACCGATTCTCGAACAAACCTGGGGACCCAAACGTTTTCTCTTCTACTATATTCTCTGTGGTATCGGTGCGGGACTTATCCAGGAAGGAGTGCAATATATTCAATATGTGATAGAACTTAGCCAACATACACAAGTGAATTTGATCGGATATGGCGTTATCCCTATGGAGCAATATCTGAACATGATGACCACCGTAGGTGCCTCGGGAGCCGTTTACGCCATTTTGCTGGCATTTGGTATGCTGTTTCCTAACAATCGGTTGTTCATCTTTCCGCTGCCTTTCCCTATCAAAGCGAAGTTCTTCGTGATAGGATATGCCGCAATTGAATTATGGGCAGGGCTTGCCAATAGCGCCGGAGATAATGTCGCTCACTTTGCTCACCTGGGAGGAATGCTATTCGGATTGATCCTGATTTTATATTGGAGAAAAAAAGCAATAACAATGGGACATATTATAGCTGATTTAAAGGAGACATTCAGAAGAGGAAATATTTTCATCCAACTGATTTATATCAACGTAGGCATCTTTCTGATCGGCACGTTGATTAACGTTTTCCTACGACTTTTTGAGGTAAATACCCCCGATATATTCGGTATATTTGCCTTACCGGCATCCTTTATCGGATTTATTCATCAACCGTGGTCGCTATTTACTTATATGTTTATGCATGCCGGTATCCTGCATATTTTATTCAATATGCTCTGGCTGTATTGGTTCGGAAGTTTGTTTCTCTACTTTTTCTCGGCCAAACATTTAAGAGGGCTATATGTATTGGGAGGTATCTGCGGAGGTTTACTGTATATGATCGCCTACAATGTATTTCCTTTATTCAGTTCGCAAGTGGTAGGCTCAACATTGGTAGGAGCTTCGGCTTCCGTATTAGCCATCGTAACCGCTACGGCTTATCGTGAGCCTAATTACAGGGTGCAACTTTTTCTTTTCGGCGCTATCCGTCTCAAATACCTGGCACTGGTTGTCATCGGAATCGATGTATTATCCATCACTTCAAGTAATGCCGGAGGACATATCGCCCACCTAGGCGGTGCTCTTGCTGGACTTTGGTTTGCTGCCAGCCTAAATAAAGGAACTGATTTGACTTCCTGGATCAACTGGATTCTGGATGGTTTCATCTCCTTGTTTCAGAAGAAAACATGGAAACGGAAACCGAAAATGAAGGTACACTATGGAAACAGTGCCACCGGTCGCGAGAAGGATTATGATTACAATGCCCACAAAAAAGCACAGTCTGATGAAGTGGACCGTATTTTGGAAAAACTAAAAAAATCCGGTTATGACAGTCTGACAACTGAAGAAAAGAAAAGCTTGTTCGACGCAAGCAAAAGATAAAAGAATGGAACATATTGGCAAATTTGTCGCATATCTGATACTTGCTGTCAACGCTCTCTTCGTGGGAACGTTGATATTAAGTGCTTATAGCCCTTACCTTAACCCGAAAATAAACCACTTGCTTCCAGCTTGGGACTTGCATTTCCGATATTCCTGACGATTAATCTGATTTTTATCGGCTTCTGGGCATTCGTCAACTACCGCTATGCGCTCTTGCCCGCCATCGGTTTTCTGATTTGTATTCCGCAAATACGGACTTATATTCCTTTTAACTCCACCACTAAAACCATACCGGAAGGAAGCATCAAAATCCTATCCTATAACGTAATGAGTTCAACAATCTGGAGAAGAAAGATGGAAAGAACCCTATATTATCTTATCTTGTAAATAGCAACGCCGATATTATCTGTCTGCAAGAATATAACACCGCTACCAACAAGAAATACCTGACGGAACAGGATATTAAAAAAGCATTGAAAGCCTATCCTTACCAATCCGTCCACCAACAAGGGAAAGGAGATGTGCAACTTGCCTGTTTCTCCAAGTTCCCCATTCTCTCGATACATCCCATCGAATATGAAAGTAATTATAACGGTTCCATGAAATATGTACTGAATGTAAATAACGACACTCTTACATTAATCAACAACCACTTGGAATCCAACAAACTCACCAAAGAAGACAGAGGGATGTATGAGGATATGATTAAAGACCCGAATGCCAAGAAAGTAAAAACCGGACTTAGGCAATTAATCAGAAAACTGGCGGAAGCATCGGCTATCCGGGCTTCACAAGCTGATTCTGTGGCTAAAGCCATTGCAGCATGTAAATATCCGACAACTATCGTATGCGGCGATTTCAACGACGGTTCTATCTCGTATACACATCGCATCCTGACTCAAAAACTAGATGATGCATTCACACAGTCCGGTAAAGGATTGGGCATTTCCTACAATCAGAACAAGTTCTATTTCCGCATAGACAATATCTTGATCAGCCCCAACCTGAAAGCCTACAATTGCACGGTAGACCGGTCTATCAAAGCATCAGACCACTATCCGATCTGGTGCTATATCAGTAAACGATGAAAACTGAAAACTCTAATAAAAAACACTTATGATGATTAAAAAGACACTAACCATTTTAGCAGTAAGTTGTATGATGTACTCCTGTGCTACGAAAACAGAAAGCAATCCTTTCTTTACAGAGTTTCAAACCCAGTACGGTGTTCCTTCTTTCGACAAGATTAAATTGGAGCACTATGAACCCGCCTTCCTGAAAGGGATAGAAGAGCAGAATCAAAACATCGAAGCTATCATCGAAAGTCCGGAAATTCCGACATTTGAAAATACAATTGTAGCTTTGGATAACAGCGCACCTATCTTGGACCGTGTGAGCGCCATTTTCTTCAATATGACAGATGCGGAAACGACTGACTCACTAACCGCACTTTCCATCAAACTGGCACCGGTTCTTTCAGAACATGATGATAATATCTCTCTGAACGAGAAACTGTTTAAGCGCGTGAACGACGTCTATCAAAAGAAGGATTCGCTGAACCTGACATCGGAACAAGAACGTCTGCTGGACAAGACTTATAAAAGATTTGTCCGTTCCGGAGCAAACCTTAATGCCGAAGACCAAACCCGCCTCCGCGAAATCAACAAGGAACTTTCTACACTCGGCATTACTTTCAGCAACAATATACTGAATGAGAATAATGCTTTCAAACTCTTCGTTGACAAAGAAGAAGATCTGGCAGGATTGCCCGAATGGTTCCGCCAAAGCGCCGCTGAAGAAGCAAAAGCAGCCGGACAACCGGGAAAATGGCTATTCACCCTGCATAATGCCAGCCGCCTGCCTTTCCTGCAATATTCAGAAAATCGCCCGCTTCGGGAACAAATATACAAAGCTTACATCAACCGCGGTAACAACAACGACGAAAACGATAACAAGGAAAATATCCGTAAGATCGTTTCTCTCCGTTTGGAAAAAGCTAAATTATTAGGTTTCGACTGCTATGCAACTTCGTTCTGGACGAAACGATGGCAAAGAACGCCAACAACGTAATGGATCTTCTGAACAATCTCTGGAGCTATGCACTGCCAAAAGCAAAAGCGGAAGCTACCGAACTTCAGAAATTAATGGATAAGGAAGGCAAAGGAGAAAAAGTGGAAGCATGGGATTGGTGGTATTATACCGAGAAACTACGGAAAGAAAAGTACAACCTGTCCGAAGAGGATACAAAACCTTACTTCAAACTGGAGAATGTACGCGATGGTGCTTTCGCCGTAGCCAACAAACTATATGGCATCACCCTGAACAAACTGGAAGGCATCCCTACCTATCATCCGGATGTGGAAGTCTTTGAAGTGAAAGACGCAGACGGTTCGCAACTCGGTATCTTCTACGTCGACTATTTCCCACGCTCCGGGAAAAGCGGTGGCGCATGGATGAGCAACTACCGCGAACAACAAGGAGATACCCGTCCGTTAGTATGCAATGTTTGCAGCTTTACCAAACCGGTAGGCGATACTCCCTCTCTATTAACAATGGATGAAGTAGAAACTTTGTTCCACGAATTTGGCCACGCTCTGCACGGACTGCTGACAAAATGTGAATACAAAGGAACATCAGGCACTAATGTAGTGCGCGATTTTGTAGAACTTCCTTCTCAAATCAATGAACACTGGGCTACTGAACCGGAAGTACTGAAAATGTATGCCAAACATTATCAGACAGGAGAAGTGATACCCGACGAAATCATCGAAAAGATACTGCAACAGAAGACTTTCAATCAGGGCTTCATGACTACCGAATTACTGGCTGCCGCCATCCTCGACATGAACCTGCACACCGTAACAGATGTAAAGAATATAGACATGCTTGCCTTCGAAAAAGAAGCCATGGACAAGCTCGGTCTCATCCCCGAAATAGCACCGCGTTATCGCGTGACTTACTTCAATCATATCATTGGTGGTTACGCAGCCGGATACTACAGCTACCTATGGGCCAATGTACTGGACAATGATGCTTTTGAAGCTTTTAAAGAACATGGTATCTTTGATAAAAACACCGCCGACTCTTCCGTCACAACGTATTGGAGAAGGGCGACAGCGAAGACCCGATGGTGCTTTACCGGAATTTCCGTGGAGCGGAACCAAGCTTGGAACCGCTACTGAAAAACAGAGGAATGAAATAATTCAGTAAAAAAGCCCTTAAACATCAAATATTTGAGGGCTTATTACACATGAATGTGAAAAAAAACTATATTTGCAGCCTTGTATGCGGCAAAATGGACTTGTATACGACAGAATTTAACTGAAAATTAAATTAAAAAAGTAAATTCAATCAATAAATTAAAAGTAAAAT